>TARA_R110002073_G_scaffold41131_1_pt1 | contig 25086 bp, 20 predicted proteins | sample TARA_R110002073 | Tara Oceans TARA_R110002073 (sample SAMEA4397174) | marine metagenome | biome: Polar Biome; feature: [DCM] deep chlorophyll maximum layer (ENVO:01000326); material: water (ENVO:00002006), including particulate matter (ENVO:01000060) such as... | depth 40 m | reverse complement strand
AATGTGTTTTATTTGTGCATTCGTTCTTTTTAAAGCCGGCAATAAAGTCATCTTTGTAAAGTTACCTGCACCAACTAAACCTATTACACCTTTAGAGGGTGTTGCCTCTTTTTTATTAACAATTATAGTACTTTCTAGTTTACTATCTTCACTATATTTAATAATAGATGCAATAGATTTTGAAGTACCAATTTCTCCATAAATTTTATCAAATTCTTCTAGCGCAACTACTTCTGATATTAGGTTTTGTACTTTTAATTTCCCTGAAGAAATGAGTTGTAATACCGTTTCAAAGTTTCTTTTTTCCGTCCATCTTACAAATGGCAAAGGGTAATCTATTCCTTTAAATTCATAATCATCATCATATCTTCCAGGGCCATAAGAACATGATACTTGAAAGCTCAATTCTTTCTCATAAAATTCAGCTCTAGAAATACCTAAGCCTATAACACCAACCAATGTAATCCTCCCTCTTTTTCTACTCATTTGAGCAGCTTGCGAAATAATTGCATTTGTTTTTGCTGATGCTGTAATTAAAACTCCATCTGCACCAATGTTATTTGTATTTTCTAAAACAAATTTTACAGGATCATTTCCTTTTAAAGGATTAAAAGCAATAATACCTTTCTCTGTAGCTATTCTTACTTTATTATCATCTAAATCATACCCAATAACCTTACATCCATTTGCAACTAACATTTCTGCTGCTAATAAACCGATTAACCCTAAACCAATTACAACAATAGTTTCTCCCATTGTTGGGTTTATTAAACGAATTCCTTGTAAGCCTATTGAACCAATAACGGTAAATGCAGCTTCTTCATCAGTAATATTGTCAGGAATGTGTGCCACTAAGTTTTGTGGTATTGAAACAAATTCTGCATGTTGTCCATTTGAAGCAACTCTATCACCTACTTTAAAATCAGTTACACCTTTTCCAACTTCAACTACTTTACCTACATTGCAATAACCTAAAGGAAGTGGTTGTTCTAGTTTGTTGAAAACAGTTTCGATAGTAGGCATTAAACCTTCAGTCTTTATTTTGTCCAACACCATTTTAACTTTGTCTGGTTGTTGTCTCGCTTTTTGGATTAAAGATGCTTTTCCAAATTCAACTAACATACGCTCAGTTCCTAACGAAACTAAACTTCTTGTTGTTTTTATAAGTACTTGTCCAGATTTAACTTTTGGTGATGGTAATTCTGCTAATTCTGTGATACCTATTTTAAAGGATTGTAATATTTGTTTCATCTCATTTATTTTTTTGAATAAAACTTAATTTATTATTCAATAATATTTTTAAATTTTTGCACTACACTTTGTACAGAATTATTCTCATTAACATGTTCTAAAGCTTTTTCTGCAAATAATGTAATTTTGTCTTTGTCTTCTAAATAAGTTAGAATAGCAGTTTTTAACCCTTTAACATCTCCTGGTTCCACTAAAAAACCATTGAATCCTGAAGTAATTAAATCAGGAATACCTCCAACATTTGTAGATATAACTGCTGTATTTGAAGACATTGCTTCAATAAGAGCATTTGGCATTCCTTCTCTATATGAAGGTAGAATAAAGATATCTGCTTTGCCTAACAACTGTTTTTTTTCTTCTCCATAAACCCAATCTAGAAGTTTTACTTTATTCTGCAGTCCTTCTTTTAAAATTATCTCCTTTAAATTTTCAAATTCATCTCCGTTGCCTCCTATCTCTAATATAAAGTCCCTGTCTTTTATTTCTCTTACTACATTAATTAGGTCAAAAATACCTTTATTTTTAGTAATCCATCCTAAAAACAGTATTTTTATGGGAGAATTTACAGTTACTTTATTTGAATAATAAGAATCTACAAAAATCCAATTTGGTATGACTTTTAGTTTCTCTAGAGAGATATTAAATTCTTTTTGAAAGAAATTTTTCCAGAAATTTCCTTGACATATAATATAATTACTCTTTGATAATATCTTCTGTACTTTTTTCTTAAATTTAATATTCGTTTGAACCTCATTTATTAAAAAACCAGATCTTGGAGCTATTATTGTTTTTTTGTTAAAGAAAAATCCTATTTTTATTATTAGACCTTTTTCTAAAAAACTATACCCACTAGAAGTAAATACCATAACTATATCTATTTTAGAAAAAACAATGTGGTATACACACTTAGTAATTCTTTTTAAAGCTGGTAAAAACCTAGAAAGTAAATTCCTTTGTTTATTTGTTTTTGCTGTTGTATCTATTAAAATCCATTCTACATCATTTGAAACCTCTGAACTCACCAAAGACTTACAAGCAAACATTTGACCACCAACAGTACCGTCCTTTCCTAGCTCTTTAAAAGAACCTACAAAAAGTACTTTTTTCTTTATCATTTTTTCAAATTTTCTTTATACATCAAAAGACATCACTTAAATCAATATTTTTTTTAGAAAATAATTAATTTTTACCACGTAGAAGAGTAAGATACTTATTTACAATTTCTTTTTTATTAAAATATTTTTTTGCTAAAACATTATTATACTCACCAACTTCTTTTAATTCTTGCTTTGTTGAATTTAACAGTACAATTAAGCTCTTTTTGATGTCATTAACGTCTTTTGGATTAAACAATAAATCCTTTCTATCTATAAATAAAGATACATCACTCACATCAGAAGCTATAACTGGTTTTTTCATCATCATTCCTTCACCTAAAGTATTAGGAAAACCTTCATAAAAACTAAACAACCCTATTGCATCTGCTTTTTTGTATTTTTGCTTTATTTCTTTAGTAAGAGGATTCAAAAAAATTGAAGATTGTAGATTATAAATTTCTATTAATTTTTTAGATTCTTGAAAAGTATTATCGTTACCTATTCTTCCATACCATTCAATAACTAATTTATTTTTTAAATTTAAAGGTAAGAGGTTTACTGCTCTAATTAAACCAATAGTATTTTTATGCTCTATATATGTGGCAGCGATAACAATTATAAATTTATTTTCTTTATTATTCTTATTTTCATAATCGTTATTCCAATTAAAATCATCTATAATATTGTAAATACATGACATTTTCTTTTTTGATAAAAGTGGGTTTACTTTTTTAATAATTCTTAAGTTTTCAGTAGAATTTGCAACAATATGATCTGTGAATAAATGAAAAAATCTAAAAAATCGTAATTTATATGACTTTAATATTTTAGGGTTTGCTGAACGTTCTCCTACTACTAAATTCCATTTTCTAAATGGAAAACCAGCTATAGTAGTAATAAAATTTGTGCTTTGCAGAAAAGATAAAATCGAATCAGGATTTATTTCTGTAATCTTGTTTCTAACTTTTAAAATTCTTTTAAAGTAATTCTTCTCCTCTACTATAATTACATCAATTTTGAATTTATCTAATTCAGATTTAAAAAAAATTATATTGTGATACACTAAAAAAGAAACTTCATTTCCTTTTTCTTTAAACCCTTTGGCTAACTCTACTAATTGTCTTTGTGCTCCACCAGACCCCAGACTATCAATAACGCACAGTATTTTCATAAAATAGATTTTATTGATATGTAAAGAATAATCAATGTTAAATATACCAAATTAGCATGTTGATTATATTTTTTGTAAAAATAATTTTGAAAATTACTTTCTTTTATATAGACATAAATTAAAAAAAAAATTGGATAAACAGCAATAAGCCTCCTAACATTTATATTAGAAACATTAGCAAGTAAAAACAGAAAAAAGATACCCAATAGGATATAAATTATTTTTGGTGTTTTCTTTCTAATTGACTTATTAAAAAATGAAAAAAATGTAACCAAAAAAACTTTTGACCAAAATACTGCGAATATAAATGTCAATAAACCCATAACTAAACTTATCCAACTGTAATCTAAATTTAAATTTACCCATGGTGGAAGTGGAGTAATTTGAGAGTTAACCATTAAAGCAAACTCTTTAATAACTGGTGGTAAACTGTATAATTTAGAACCAAAACCGTCATTTAATGACTCATTAGTAAATTTATTATATCTTTCAACTGTTTTTATAGACTTTTCTATTTGTGGTATTAGTAAAACAAATATGTATATAAATATTACAGAAGTTATTGAAAATATAATTGGCCAAATTTTATTTATAAAATAATTTTTTTGCTTGTTCAAATATGTATAGATCATTGGGAATACCAATAAAAACAAACCATGTTCTGTTCTAAATTGCATGGTAATAAGAATTAAACCAATGAAAGTAAAAAAATTAATTATATTCCATTTTTTATGTATTAAGTAGAATGCAATTGTGTAAAAAAGTGCAATTGGCATATCTCTTAAAACCCAAGGAGAATAGTATAATATAGGGGAACAAAAAGCAAAAAGCAGCGTATATTTATAGGCCTTCTTTCTGGGGATGTAAAAACATAAAATTTTAATTAAATATATATTAATTAAAACAGAAAAAGAACTAACAAGTATTGATTGAATAAATATATTATTACCATCTAAATAGTATTCCGCAAAATAACCAGCTGTTCCTGCTAATAAAAAATAGCCTTCATAATCATAATGAATTCGTTCTATCATTGTTTTTTTAAAAACATCGTAAAAAGAATTAGATGTAGACACTAGCTCTTCTATATTAGAATAAAAGAAACTTTGATCTGAAAAAATAAAAAACCTATTTTCTAATAAATAACCTTGATAGATAATAAAAGAGAATAAAATATAAAATGGTAAAACAACATACAGTAAGTTTAATAATATTTTTTTTTCGTCTTTATTGGATGCTAGTTTCCAGCAAATAATTCTTCCTAAAACAATAAATAACAGGTAATAAAATAAGAAACTTGAACTTAAAGTAAGTAGAAAAATAAAAATTCCTACCAACGCTGTAATAATAAATTTGTTTGATTTAAAAGCCATCCTTTTTAAATTATTCAATCCATTCTTTATGCCACATTTGAAAAACTATCATATTCCAAATAAAATAAAATGACTCATTACTACCACCTAAATAATCTTTTTTAGCTCTATTAATATAACTTACATCAAAAAGATTTTGCTTTTTAATTCTATCTTCATCTAAACTTTCTAATAATAAATTTTTTAAATCTTCTCTAAACCAATTAATCAGAGGAATTGAAAAACCTGTTTTTGGTCTGTCTAACATCTCTTTTGGTATTAGTTTATGTGTTAGTTTCTTTAAAAGATACTTTTGAACAGAGCCATTTATCTTAAAGTTATCTGGTAATTTAGAAACAAACTCAATTATTCTATGATCTAAAAGTGGTTCCCTTCCTTCTAAAGAAACCGCCATACCAGATCTATCAACTTTTGTTAAAATATCATCAACCAAATATGTTTTATAGTCTACTGAAAGGCAAGTGTCTAATAAACTATAATCTTCATTATCATTTTTAAAATTGTTAGGTTTATTTTCAAATTTATTTATTAAAACTCTGTTTACTTCAGAAGTACTCATTTTAGTAACAGACATTTCAACTATTTCTCTAAAGTTTCCTTTTGAATTTAACACAGCTGACAAGCCATCATAATATGATTTTGATTTGTTTCCTAAAAATAAATTAAAAATAGGGTGTGTAATCTTTTTAGATAAAAAATAACCTAAAATAGGTTGCACTACTTTGGGAATCTTTTGTAATTTTTTATGATATTCTACTATATTTTTATACCTATTGTACCCGGCAAAAATCTCATCTCCACCATCTGCAGATAAAGCTACTGTTACTTTTTCTTTAGCCATCTTACTTACTAAATATGTAGGGATTGCTGAACTATCTCCAAAAGGTTCATCATACATCTTTGGGAGTAGAGGAATTACTTTTCTAGCATCTTCAGAAGTACAGTAATATTCATAATGTTCTGTTCCTAAATATTGTGCAATCTCTTTAGCATAAGTAGCTTCGTTATATTCACTTTCCTCGAAACCAATTGTAAACGTCTTAATTTTTTCCTTTTGATTCTTTTGAAGTAAAGCTGTTACAAAAGTACTATCATAACCTCCACTTAAAAACACCCCAACTGGCACGTCTGAAACCATTCTATATTGAAAAGCAGATGTACACAAAGATTCTAATTTATCTAAAGCTTCTTCTTCTGTTATATTAAGTTTTTCTTCTTTATAAAATGAATTAATATCCCAATATTTAATAACCTCTTTCTTTAGAGTATTTAAATTGTATTTTAAAAAATGACCTGAAAGTAATTTTTTAGTATTTTTAAAAATGGAATAGGGTTCTGGGATGTAGCCATACTTAAAAAACATACCTGCTGAATCATTATCTATTTCCTTTTTAAAATTTGAATGTTGATGAAATGATTTTAACTCTGATGAAAATAAAAATAACCCTTCATACTCATAATAATAGACAGGTTTTACACCTGCTCTATCTCTAAAGATATAAATTTCATTAGTTTCTTCATCGAAAATTAAAAATGCAAACATTCCAATAAACTTATCTACACATTTTTCTCCCCACTCTTTAAATGAATGTAAAATAACTTCGGTGTCAGAATCTGTTTCAAAACTATGACCTAGTTTTTTTAATTCTTCTTTAATCTCATTATAATTATAAACCTCTCCATTAAAAACAATCTTTAAACTCCCAAAACTCATTGGTTGATTTGCTGATGCTCTTAAATCAATTATAGATAATCTCTTATGCCCAAGTCCTAGAGTAAAATTCTTGTTTTCAACAATTTCTACTCCATCACCATCAGGTCCTCTATGAGAAAGTGTATTAATCATTAAATTTAACACCCTCTTATCTGTTGTATTATTAAAATCTATAAAACCAGCAATACCACACATTATTTTCTATTTTTAATTTTTATAAATAAATATTTGACTAATTACAAAGAGTATTAAATAAATAGCACCCATTATTTTCAAATTATAGTTGAACTTAAATAATTTTTCTGACATTATAGTATAAATACTTGCTGAAATAATTGAAGATAAGATAGTGGACGTAATGATAATTGGAAAACCATAGGTTGGTACAAATATATAGCTAATAATAAAATTAATTAATACTCCAAAAATTGATATAAAAGACACATAAATTGTTTTTCTTTTAATAGTAAAACCAAAACCATTTATAGCCATACCAGAAAATATTACAGAACTTAAAAAAATAGACGGTAATAAATGTGCATAAATAAGATAATCTTGACTATTTGCACCTCCTAATAATTTAATTAAAATTTCTTTTGATAAAATTATAAAAATGAATATAGGAATTAAAGAAATAACAAATAAATCAAAAACTTTTTTATTGAATTCTCTACCATCTTCAGATTCATAATTTTGGTACATTACAGGTAAAAAACCTTTAGAAATAATTGTAACAGCTAAACTTCCTATTTGAGAAACTCTGTAAAGTAGGGCATACAAACCAATAAAATAAATATCGCCAATAAAGGATAATATAATAAACCTATCTGTAAATGCAGAAAAAGAATTTGATAAATATGTAGGTACAAAAGGAATAGATATTTTAAATAATTCTTTTAATTTCTTTTTTCCACCCTCAACATTTCTAAAAATTAAATACTCTTTTACAATTACAAGACTTAAAACTGTTCCTAAAAAACTACCAATGACCATTCCTAAAAAAAGGCTTTCGATAACCCTTTCATAAAAATATAATAAAGCAATACCGAAAAGTATTCCTGAAACTGAAGACACGAAGTTAATTAATGCTGCCATTTTAGCATTACCAATCCACCTTATAAAATTAAAAACTGCATAAGTAATATAAGAAAACATTACATATAGTACTAATAAAAATAAGATATAAAAATTAAAAAAATAATTATATAAATTTATTACATAGCCTAAAACAGTTAAAAATATTAGTGCTGAAACAGAAATTAACAATGACTTTGTAAAAAGGTAACCTAAAAGTTTTTTGTTATCTTTATTCTCTGAAATTAAAATTGAAAAACCAGAATCTATACCAAAACCAATTATAAGTATTGTAAAACTAGAAGCAATTAAAAACAAATCATACTCTCCAAATTTCTCTACACTTAAGAGTGTATTTAAAAATGGAATGATTAATAAACTTGCTACTTTACCACTAGCAGTTGCTATTGTGTAAAAAACAGTATCATTTAAACTCTTCTTCAGTAAACTCATTAGTTCTCTAGTAGTAATTTTAGTGTGTTTACAGGTAAATTCACCATATGTTTTTTAAACCAATCAAACCCACTATTGCCTGTTTTTTTTAACAAATCCGGTTTATCTTGAATAGACAAAAAAATATCTTTTATTGTTTTAGGACCATCAGCATATAACATTGGATATAACTCATCGTAATAATTTTCATACAAAGAATCTATTCTTTTATGAATTATTAATTTTTTCAAAGCCAATGCCTCATATATAACTCCATAAGAAAAACTACTATGGTATAATTCTCCTACTACAATGTCAGATAAACTCATACCTATCATCACGTCTTTTCTATTTGATTTAGGAAGCCAAGTTACATAGTTTTCTATATCTAATTCTTTAATTAATTGTTTAGATTCATCGACATCAATTCCATATTCAAAGGTTACAATATGAAAATTACTCTCTTTATTTGTTTCTTGTAATAATAATTTTAATCCTTTAAATAAAGAATCATTATTTTTAATAGCATAAAAATCTTCTTTTGTTTTCCAATAATGTCTAGAATTATGAAAAATAATAATTTTATTCTGTTTTTTTAATTCTAATATTTTTTTTGAGACATCAGACTTTTCTTTCATCTTATTAAAATCAGAAGAATAATAGTCCTTGTAATATAACATTGGAACACCAGCTTGATAAACTTTTGATATTACCTTTATTTTTTTAAGAGGTTTCTCTAAAAGACCGCCTGTAGGCGCCATGAATATTGAAGCAGATTCCTTAATTCCTTTTTTTTGATTTTTCGAAAGTTTCAAACTTAAGATTTGTCTTTTAGGATTTACAATTTTATAAAAAGGTATGCTGTATAAATCTGAACCATAAGGTACAAAAACATCTAATTTTAAGCCAGCTTTATAAAAAAAAGCAGGTACAGTACCACATCCAATTAAAAAATCATATTTAGAGAATTCTTTTTTTATTTCTTTAAAAAAATATGAAGTAAAAGTTTCTATAGATCCCCATTTGAGTTGAGAAGTGTAAGATTCCCATTCATTATTAAAGGAATCTTGTGATGGATGAAAATAATCATTATTTAGAAGAAATAGCTTTGCATCAACACCATCATTAATTAAGTATTTACAAAAAGCGCTAAAATTGTTATTCATGTTGCCAATTAAGGCTACTTTTTTATTAACCATTCAATACTTTTTTTAATTTTTCATTATCAGGAAAATTTACCAAAACACCCATCCCTTTATTTTGATAAACCACCATACTCCCCAAACTTACAGCAGATGCATTTCCTTTTTTTACAACTGCTCCTATATCTTTAAGGTTTGCACAACCTCCGTTTGCAATTACAGGAACATCTACAGCGTTTGTTATACTTTCTACTAACTCAATATCAAAGCCTTTCCATGTTCCTTCTTGATGAATTGCTGTTAGTAAAATTTCTCCTGCTCCTAATTGTTCTAACTTTTTAGCCCAATCAATAATATTAACTTTTTGTTTTTTCTTACCTGAATTTGAAAATACTTGATATTTACCAAAAACATTTTTTTTAACATCAATAGAAGCTACAATTGCTTGATTGCCAAAATGTGAAGCTAATTGGGTTATAAATTCTGGCTTTTCGAAAGCAATAGTATTTATAATTACTTTTTCGATGCCAATTTGAAACATTTTTTTTGCATCCTCAAATGTTCTGATTCCTCCACCATACGCTAAAGGCATAAAGCATTCATTAGCCAGCTCTGATAAAATTTTAAAATTTGGTGATTTTTTATTATTTGTAGCTGTTATATCTAAAACAGCCAATTCATCTACTTCTAATTCATTAAAAATACGAGCTGTATTTACTGGGTCTCCTATATAACTAGGTTTTTTAAAATTAACAGTTTTTACTAAACTATCATCTTTTAGTAATAGGCAAGGAATTATTCTAGTTTGAAGCATACAATTTATATTTTTGAAAAATTATCAAATAGTTTCATCCCAAATTTATGACTTTTCTCTGGGTGAAATTGAGCCCCATAAATATTGTTGTGCTGAATGGCAGAATCAAATTCAATTCCATAATTTGTTTTTAAAATCGAGTTTTCCTGGTTCTCTACTTCAACATAATATGAATGTACAAAATAGAATCTTGGCTCTTCAGGCAAGTTCAGTGTAAGTTGGTTAGGGGTGCTATTAAAAACTCTATTCCATCCCATATGTGGAACTTTTAATTTTTCTTCTTTTCGAAAATGAAATTTCTTTGCTTTTGCATTAATCCAGCCCAAACCTTTTTCAACACCTTCCTCACTTCCATATGTTAAAAGCTGCATTCCTAAACAAATTCCTAAAACTGGAACCTTCTCTACTAATGCTTTCTTATTCAATACTTCTTTTAAACCAGACTCATTAATTCTTTTCATAGCATTATCAAAAGAACCCACTCCAGGTAATAGAATTTTTTGAGCACCTTTAATTTCTTCTAAATCTGACGTGATTTTAGATTCGACTCCTATTTTTTTAAACATATTAAAGACCGAACCTAAATTTCCCATTCCATAATCAACAATTGTAATCATCTTATTTATTTATTTTTGCTGGAAAACAGTATTTTAAATAAAAACTCATGGGTACTAAATTTGCTTTAGCTAAGGTAAAAAATAGTGGTCTTAATTTTTCAAATCGTTTTTTATAGGTCGGAAATTCATACCAAGATTTTGGAGGTCTATTCATAATTTCATCAAATTCCTCATTTGATAATGAAAGGCGTTTTTTGAAATATTCTAATAAATCTTCTTCTAAATGTGGTTCCAAATTATACTCTTTCCAAGCTTCTTCTCTTGTCATCTTTCCCATTCTAACCTTAGCCGACAGTGTATTATTTCTAAAATCTGTATTAAATTTTTTTGGCATATAGTAACTATGGAAAAACGCTGTCATTCTGTTTTCTAAATGATGTCCTCCATAATATTTCCAATCGTATTCTTTTTCTAAAAAAGCACGCGCTTCTTCTTTATTGTAATCAATGTACCAAAAGGGTCTTATTTTTTTTATTCTTTTAAAAACGGTCCAATAAATAAACCTTGAAAACGTCATTAATGGATACGTTTTTAAGGGCATAGTTCCATATTTATTATGAATAGATTTTATATATTTTCCATCAAAATAATTTCTACCTACAGGCGTTATTCCTTCTGTTATAAATGAATGTCCTTCAAAAACGTATTTAACACCGTATTTAGAAGCCGCTCTATACATTGTTTCTGCTAAAGCTAAGTCTGTAGAAGCTTCAATTTCTGCAACACTTGCTTTAAAAAAAGATTTAAATATGTCATCTGCTTCTTTGTTATCTGTAACGTGTGTATATAAGTCTACATCTAATGCAGATAATACTTTTCTGATATTTTCTGTAGCTATAGCACTATTCCACGTATTGTCATAATGAACGGCTAATGGCCTTAAACCCCATTCTAAAGCAAGGTATAACATATATGAGGAATCTGTACCACCGCTAACACCTACGACACAATCATACTTTTTACCTTTGCCCGATTTCTTTACTTCCTGTATAATTGCTTCTAACCCTTTATTTCCTTTTTCGATTCCAGTACCATATCCATTCTGCAAACTATCTATTTGCTTGCAGTAATTACAAACTCCTTCGTCATCAAATGTAATTGCATTTACCCTTTCATCATAAATACATCTGCTACAGATTTGAACTGATGCTTTTTCAATATTTGGTTCTAACTTAATCATATTAAATTTTTTTCGCTGGACTCCCAGCATATTTACTACCTTCTGGTATTGATTTATTAACAAAACTATTTGCCCCGACTATAGATTTTTTACCTATTTTCACACCCTTAGCGATTATAGTATTTGGTCCTATATAACAATTATCTTCTATAATTGTTTTTTGGTATATATATGGTTCTTTACCTCCAGATGTTGCCCATGCAACAGAATCATGACTATAAATTTGAACACCAATGGATATAGAGCAATTATCACCAATTTCTAAACCTCCAGAACCATCCAAGACTGTATTAGCTCCAATCCAAGTGTTTTTCCCAACTTTAACATCTCCAAGTATTATTGCACTATCATAAACACTAGACCCTTCTCCAAAACCTAGAAATTTCGCCTTTTCCCATCTATCCGTAAACATTTCGTTTAAAGGGAGTACTCTATTATAATTAGTCTTAATTTCAGACCTTTTCAAATAAAAAATTTTCTTAAGTTTGTCAAATAGATTCTCCATTTATAAAAATTCTACACCACCACTCAAAATTCATAAATGACCATATTAATAAACGATGGTTAACCCCTTTATTAATGTGTTCGTCAACAATTTTAGTGATGTATTCTTTATTAATATATTTTGTGCTTACAGTATTATTTGCTAATAACAGCTCTTTCACATATTCGGCATTTTCACCTCGATACCAACTTTCATCAGGAGCAGAGAATCCTTGCTTTTTTCTATTAACAATAGCTTCAGGTATAAAATCTGACATGGCCTTTCTTAATACATTTTTACCATCATCGAATTCACGGTATGAAATTGATTTTTTTTCTTTTTCTAAATTTTCATCAATTTTTTCAATTTCACTTTCTAAATTCCCCAATTTATATTTAACAGGTACTTTCATCGCAAAATCTACCAAATCATTGTCCATAAATGGAAAACGCTCTTCTAAACCATGTGCCATAGCTAGCTTATCACCTACTAAAAATAACCCTGGTAAAAATGTTTTTATTTCAAAATATAAAGAATTATTAATATGCTCTTCTGGAGTATCATATTTTAATTTATCATTAAAAGTAAAAACACGTTCAAAAATTTTACGTGGCTCACCTACATCTATATTATCAAATACATCTGAGGTGAATAATGCTTCTTTTTCGGTATCAGGAACTAATCGTTGCCAAAAATCATAATACTGATCAAAAAAATCTTGTTGATTTAAAGAATCAAATACCTTATAATAACGCCAAGGATAACCTGCAAATAATTCATCTCCACCCGTTCCCTGTAAACAAACTTTAACAAATTTTGATGCCAGTCTTGAAATATAATAACTAGGATAAGACATTCCTACACGTAAATCTTCCAAATGGTATACTAATTTTGGTAAAGACCAACGTATATCACCAGCATTCATTACTTGCTCAAACTGTTCTGTTTTAAAATGATTTGCCATTAATTCAGCATCTCTTCGCTCATCAAAATTAGCTTCTCTACCAGTTACCTCACTCATATCAAAACCACATGTAAAAGTAGAAAGCCGATCAACATGCTTTGATGCTACAGCTGTAATCGATCCAGAATCCATTCCTCCTGACAGGTACGAACCTACAGGTACATCGGCAATCATCTGCCTTGTTACTGCTTGTTTAAAGAGTCTTTTGGTTTCATCCTTCGCCTCTTTAAAAGTCATGTTTTTATCAGTCTTCGTAAAATCATAATCCCACCAAGAATTGTGTTTTATAAATGTTGAGTTTTTATCCACTTTTACAGTATTCGCAGGGGGTAACATCATTACCCCTTTAAATAAAGTATTGTATGAAAATACATTTTGGAAAGTAAAATACTCATTCAAAGCAGCTAAATCAACATCAATTTTATAGTCTGTATGTTGAATAATTGCTTTAATTTCACTTGCAAAGCAAAGCGTTTTTCCATTAAACCAATAATACAATGGTTTTATTCCAAAACGATCTCTACTTAGAAATAGCTCTTGGGTTTTCTCATTCCATGCAGCTATGGCAAACATACCATTCAATTTTTCAAAAAAAGAAGGCCCTTCAGATGCTAAACCTTCACAGATTACCTCTGTATCTGTCTCAGAAACAAATGTATGTCCTTTGGCTTTTAATTCTTGTTTGAGTTCTAAAAAATTATAGATACAGCCATTAAAAATAAGCGTCCATTCAGAATTTTTTGAACTCATAGGTTGCGAACCTTTTTCCGAAACATCTAAAATAGCAAGTCTTTTATGTGCTAAACCAATATTGTTTTTAATAAAAAGACCCTGTCCATCTGGACCTCTATGAGCAATTTTTGCTGCCATAGATTTTAACTGATCCCTATAAACAGTTTCTTTATTAAGATTAAAAACACCTACAATTCCACACATTTACAAGCAATATTTTAGAGAATCAACCACACGTTCTTGTAATTCGGCAGTTAAATCGTTGTACAAAGGTAATGCTAATGCATGTTTGTAACACCAAGTGCTACTCTCCATGTTTCCTTTTACCTCTATTAAAGAATTGTTATTAAAAGCATTGTGTTTATGAAGTGAGTAAGTTCCTATTTGCACCTCTATTCCTTTAGCTCTCATTTCTTGCATTATTCTATCTCTATCTTCAACAAAAACACAAAATGTTTGATAAGAATGCTGACCTTTCTCTATAGTTAATGGAATTTCAACACCTTTTACCTCTTTCAATAGTTTGATATAATTATTAGCTAAACGAATTCGTTTAGATAATAATTCATCAATATAATTCAGTTGCCCTAAACCAACAGCTGCCTGAATATTAGATAGTTTGTAATTTGTCCCTATTATTTCGAATTGAATTCCTTCTCTGGCGGTATTATTCATATTCATTCCAAAGTGCTTGTAAGAATTCATCCAATCAGCCCATTCTTTATTTTGAGTGGTAATTATACCGCCTTCCCCTGTTGTAATAAATTTTCTGGGATGTAATGAAAAAACCGTTATATCTGCTTGACTTCCTACTTTTACCCCATTAAACTCTGCTCCAATAGAACAAGCTGCATCTTCAATGATATAGACTCCATATTTTTCTTTGATAACATTTAATCTATCATAATCTAACGGAGAACCAAATAAAGAAACAGGTATAATTGCTTTAGTTTTTGGAGTTATAGCTGCTTCAATCGCATCATAATCAATGTTCATTGTCTTTTTATTGACATCTACAATAATAGCTTTAGCTCCAACAATTGGGGCAACCGCTGCAGTTGCCGGATAAGTATAATCGGGGGCTATAATTTCATCACCAACACCTATTTTTAAAACACGCAAAGCTACTTCTAACCCTGTTGTTGCAGAAGTAACCGCTATACAATGCTTTACGCCTAAAAATTCTTTTAGCTTGTTTTCAAACTCTCTAGTTACAGGCCCTTCCGTGAGATACCCACTTTCAAGTACTTCGATAACTTTATCTTTAATCTCTTGGGTAATGTATGGTTTTATTAATGGAATATTCATAATGATTAAGCTTTATCGATTCCTACTGATTTTCTCCAGTCAATTAATTTTTGTAATCCCTCTCTTAATGTATCTTTATACAAGAACCCTAATTCTTTTTCTGCTCTTTGTCGAGATCCAATTCTGTTTTGAACTAACGCACGTGCATCATCTTCAGAATATGGAACGTATTTTACTTTTAATTCAGAATTTTTCAAATCTAAAATTGTATCACATAATTGTTTAATTGTTGTTTGAATTTCTGTACCAACATTGTAGTTCCCTATTATAACATCAGATTCTAACGCAGCGATATTTGCTCTAGCAATATCTTCTACATATATAAAGTCATAAGCTTGACTACCATCACCGTTAATAACAGGCTGTTCTCCCGCTTCAATTTTATTTAACATAATTGGAACAACTCCACTGTAAACAGCATGTTGATCTTGACCAGGACCATATACATTCATATAACGCAAACTTACAACTTCTAAACCATAACGATCGTTAAAAGCAGTAGCCATAGCCTCTCCTGCAATTTTTGTCGCCCCATAAAAGTTCTTATTATTAAAAGGGTGAGACTCTGTCATTGGCACTTCTGCTGCATCACCATAAACTGATGCTGATGAAGAAGAAACTAATTTTTTAATTTTATTTTTTACACAAGCTTCAAGAACATTAAATGTTCCTTTAACATTAACATCAAATGCAGTTCGGGGGTAATCTTTACAATGCAACAACCACATAGCCGCTAAATGAAAAACATAATCTACTCCTTGCATAGCAGTATCTAAAATATCTGTATCTCTAACATCTCCCCCAAATGGATAAACAGAACATCTAGGGTCTTTTAAACTTTCAATAATATTATCTGATTTTCCACGAGCGAAATTATCATAAATTACAACTTCTTTAACATCGTTTTTTAATAATTCACTTACTACAAACCCTCCTATAAAACCTGCACCACCAATTACTAATACCTTCGAATCTTTTAATTTTCCCATATCTTTTAATTATTTTTTTACTTTTCAAATATTTTACTTACAACCTCATCCGCAATAGCTAGGCAAGCTGTTGCAGCTGGAGATGGTGCATTAATTATATGCAATGAATTTTTTGTTTTTTTTATTAAAAAATCATCTATTAATTCTCCTTTACTGTTTAATGCTTGTGCTCTAACTCCCGATTTTCCTTTTGTAATATCTTGCATTTTTAAATTTGGAACAAGACGTTGAAGAGATTGTAAAAAATGTTTTTTGCTAAAAGCTCGTTTGTATTCTCCCAATCCTATTTTCCAATAGCCTGAAAAAAGTTTCCATAGTCCTTTAAAACGGAAAGCTTTTACTGTATCATTTAAGCTAAAACTTGTTCTAGAGTAGCCTTCTTTTTTAAACGAAAAGACTGCATTTGGACCGGCCTCTATTTTACCATCATGCATTTTTGTTAGGTGCACACCTAAAAAAGGCAAATCTATATTTGGTACAGGATAAATAAGTCCTTTAACTTTCTTTAAACCCTCATTTACAACATTGTAGTAATCACCACGAAAACCAACTATTTGTAAATCCAAATCTATATTGTCTAATTTTGCCATTTCATCTGCTTGCAAACCAGATGCAAATATAGCATAATTGGTTTTAAATGTATCTTTTGTAGTTACAATAGATTTTTTATTACCCTCATTAAAAATAAAAAGGACTTTTATATTTTTTAAAACTTGGTTTTTTGGATTAATTTTTTGAAATTCTTTGGATAACACTTCTACTACTTGACGATAATCTATGATACCAGCATAAGGAACATAAATAGATTGAATACATTCAATAAAAGGTTCGTTTCTTTTACTTTCTTCTGATGACATAATTTTTATGTCTTTTAAGCCGTTTTGAATTCCGTTATTGTATATTTTTTGAAGTGTATTTAATTCAGATTCTTCAAAAGCAGCAATTAATTTTCCACACATTTCAAAACTAATGTTATGATTTTCAGCAAAACTTATAAGTTGATTTCTACCATTGATACAATTTTTAGCTTTTAATGACCCAGGAGTATAATAAATTCCTGAATGTATTACGCCTGAATTATTCCCTGTTTGATGTGATGCTAATTGAGCCTCTTTTTCAAGAATTAAAATTGTTTTTTTAGGGCACTTTAACGCTAATTTATACGCTGTAGCTAAGCCAATTATTCCGCCTCCAACAATAATATAATCGTATTCATTTTTCATAGTACATTATATTATATACCACAAAAATCTAAAATTATTGTTTTAGGATTTATTCTTAAACCCTTAAACTCTTTATGAGCTACTAAGAAAACTATAATATCTGCTTTATCAAATGCTTCTTTATAATCTGTTAATTTAAAAACTTTATGTTCTTGAATATTAGGTTCAACAATAAAATACTCTCCATTATTATCGTTTTGCAAAACTTTATTTATAATATACTTTGCTGGTGACTCTCTTAAATCATCAATATTAGGTTTAAAAGCTAATCCCATCAAAGCTATTTTTGGTTTTCTTCCATGTTTTAATTCAAATTGTAATTTCTCATTTTGAATTTTTTCTGCACACCAAAATGATTTGTAGTTATTAACTTCTCTTGCCGTTCCTATAATTTTAGACTCCATAGGATAATCTGAAACTATAAAATATGGATCTACTGCAATACAATGTCCGCCAACCCCACAACCAGGTTGTAAGATATTAACTCTGGGGTGTTTATTTGCCAAGTTAATTAATTCCCAAACATTAATAGCTGCTTTGTCACAAATTAACGATAACTCATTGGCAAAAGCAATTTGTACGTCTCTAGAAGAGTTTTCCGTTAATTTACACATTTCTGCAGTTCGTGCATTGGTAGCGTGTAATTCTCCTTTTACAAATTGTTTGTAAAACTTTATTGCTTTTTGAGTAGATTTTTCATCAACACCTCCAATAACCCTATCATTATGCACCAATTCATGCATCACATTTCCTGGTAATACTCTTTCTGGGCAGTAGGCAATATGTAGCCTTCCTTTTAACTCTGGTCTTTCTTCATAAATAAGTTCCATCATCTTTTCTGTGGTTCCAATAGGAGAGGTTGATTCTATAATATATAAATCGCCTTCTTTTAAAAATGGAATAATATTTTTAGTCGCAGCTTCTACGTAAGAAATATCGGGTTCGTGATTTCCTTTAAAAGGTGTAGGAACAACTATTAAATAAGTTTCTGCTTCAACCGGCTTTATATCAGCTTTTAAAAAACCTTTTCTTACAGCCTCATCAACTGCTATATCTAAACTTGGCTCAACAATATGTATTTTACCCTGATTAATCGTTTCAACTACGTGTTCATTAATATCAACTCCGTGAACTTGAATTCCATTTTGAGCAATTAATGCAGATGTTGGCAACCCAATATACCCTAAACCTATAGTAACAACTTTTACTTTGTTCATTATATTATAAATTTGAAATAAACTCAATTATTCGTTGGCATGCTTTACCATCCCCATAGGGATTATGTAATAAACTCATAGACTTATATTTACTTGAATTGTCTAATAATTCTTGTGTCTCTTTAATAATCTTATTAGTATTTGTACCAACTAATATTACTGTACCAGCCTCAACAGCTTCTGGTCTTTCTGTAGTATCTCTCATTACAAGTACTGGTTTCCCTAAACTTGGAGCTTCTTCTTGCACACCACCACTATCTGTAATAATTAAATACGATTGGTTCATCAACCAAACAAATGATGGATATGATAAAGGTTTCACTAAATAAATATTTTTTATTTTTCCTAAAAGTTCATTTACAGGTTTTAAAACATTAGGATTTAAATGGACCGGATAAATAATTTCAACATCTGGGTTTCTAAGGGCTATTTCTTTAAGCGCTGAACAGATGTTTATAAAACCCTTTCCATGATTTTCTCTTCTGTGACCAGTAACTAATATGATTTTTTTATTGAAGTCAACTTTATTTTTTAGTTCAACGATTTCTATATTTTTTAAATTTTCAACCCTATTAGAACTTTCTATGAGAGCATCGATAACCGTATTTCCTGTTATCAAAATTTTATCTTTTGAAATGTTTTCAATCAATAAGTTTTCTTGAGATTTTTTAGTCGGAGCAAAATGATACGTTGCAACTCTTCCTGCAATTTGCCTGTTCATTTCTTCTGGAAAAGGAGAAAGCATATTATTCGTTCTTAAGCCTGCTTCTACATGACATATTCTAGCCCCTGAATAAAAACCCGCAATACTAGCTGCCATTGTTGTTGTTGTATCACCGTGAACATAAACAAAATCAGGCTTAAAAGATTCTAATATAGGTTTTAATCCAGAAATTACTTCACTAGTTAAATTATATAGATTTTGATTAGGTTTCATTAGATTTAAATCATAATCTGACGTTATATTAAAAAAAGCCAAAACCTGGTCTAACATCTCACGATGTTGACCTGTTACGCAAACTTTAGTTTCAAATTTTTTATTTGCCAAGAATTGATTTACCAAAGGTGCCATTTTTATTGCCTCTGGTCTAGTTCCAAAAATTATAAGATTTTTCCTTTTCATTTAAAAAATTAAAACCTACTTTTAAACGGGTGATTAACAATTGGTTTCTTTGCGAAAGGGTGATAATCACCTTTCAAACCAATTGGTTCTGAATTTCTAATATCATGAACGATTTCAATCGCTTGTCTAGCATCTTCTAAGCCAAAACCATTCCCCTCTAAAACCCCCTCATATACTCTTGTATGCAAATCAGTAAAACCTCCAGAAAACTCTAATTCTTCCCCTTCAATAGTAATTGATCGATAAGTACGTTGTCCAGTTGCTTTAATTTCTGAAGGTAAAGTATCATAATTTATTGACAAAAACCATCGTACTCTTGCTCTTTCAAACTCTAAATACCCTGAAGTTCTATCATGTGTTTGAACATGTACAATGTTTTCTTTTAAGCCTCCAAATATCCAAGACAACATATCGTAAAAATGCACACCAATATTTGTTGCAATTCCACCGGACTTACTTTGATCCCCTTTCCATGAAGTATAATACCAATTACCCCTAGAAGTTAGGTATGTTAAATCAATATCAAAAATCTTATCTTTTGGCGCTGCATCTACTTTCTTTTTTAAATCGATGATACTTTGATGCAATCGGAGTTGCAAAATATTCCAAACACGCTGTCCCGATTCTCTTTCCATTTTCTGAAGCGCATCCAAATTCCATGTATTCAATACTAAAGGTTTTTCACAAATTGCATCAGCCCCTCTTCGCAATGCCATACGTATATGAGAATCATGTAGGTAGTTTGGAGTACAAATACTTACATAATCTAAATTAACCCCCTTATCATATTTTAATTTTTCAAGATGCCTATCAAAGCGCTCAGGCTCTACAAAAAAATCACAATCAGGAAAATAACTGTCCATAACCCCAACGCTATCAAATTTATCCAACGCAGCAATCAAGTTATTCTTTGTCTCCTTGATAGCTTTTAAATGTCTTGGAGCTATATAACCCGCAGCCCCTATCAATGCAAAATTCTTCATATCAACTTATTCTATCTTTTTTTTCAAAAAAAAATTCACTATTCCTTTATTAAACCTAACCCAAATTTATTGGTAAACTTATTATTCTTTTAGTTATATCATGTTTAAAAAAACCTGGTTATGTATTAGTTGGTGCCAAAAAAGGTAAATTTTAATAACCTAATTTCTACCAACCTGATAATACTCAAAACCTTTCTCTTGCAAATCTAAACTTTTATATTGATTTCTCCCATCGATAATAACAGGGGTTTTCAATTGCATTTTAATTTCCTCAAAATCTGGTGACCTAAATTCTTTCCATTCAGTTAATAAAATCATAGCATCTGCGTTTTTTAATGCCTTATATTTTGATTCTATATAGGTAATGTTATCGAGACCTTTCAAATAATGCTCTTCTGCTTCTTTCATTGCTTTTGGGTCAAAAGCTTTAATTTTAGCGCCTCTTTTTACAAGTTCCTTTATCACATATATTGAAGGTGCCTCCCTCATATCATCTGTCTCCGGCTTAAATGACAGACCCCAAATAGTAAAAATTAAACCTTTTAAGTTTTCTCCAAATCTTAAGATTACTTTATTTACAAAAAGCTTTTTTTGATTATAATTTACATTCTCAACAGCACTAATAAGCACTGGATCATAACCGTTATCAATACTTATTTTTTTTAAAGCAGCTATATCTTTAGGAAAACAAGTTCCTCCATAACCAATTCCAGGGTATATAAAGCTGTACCCTATTCTCTTGTCCGAACCAATACCTATTCTAACCTGATTTGCATCAGCGCCCACTTTTTCACAAATATTAGCAATCTCATTTATAAATGATATTTTAGTTGCTAACATAGCATTTGCGGCATATTTTGTCATTTCTGCAGAACGAACATCCATAGTGATAAAGCGATCATGTGTTCTAAAAAAAGGAGAATACAATTCTTTCATTTTTTGAAGAACAAAATCAGAACTTACTCCTATAACCACTCTATCTGGTTTCATAAAATCATCGATAGCTGAGCCTTCTTTTAAAAACTCTGGATTAGATGCTACGTCAAATTTAACAGTAATATTTCTATTTGTTAGTTTAGATTGAATAATTTCTTGTATTTTAAAAGTTGTACCAACGGGTACAGTAGATTTTGTTACTACAATAGTTTGTGAAGCTATATTTTCCCCAATCAATTTTGCAACATCATATACAGAGGATAAATCTGCACTTCCATCAGCAGACATTGGGGTTCCAACAGCTATGAAGATAATATCACTTTTTTTCACTGCTTTTTCTATTTCTGTGGAAAAAAACAATGTCTTAGTTGAATTATTCTGAATTAATTCTTTTAATCCAGGTTCATAAATTGGAACAATTCCTTTATTAAGTTTATTAATTTTATCTTGATTATTATCTATACAAACAACGGTATTTCCCATTTCTGAGAAACAAGCTCCTGTTACTAAACCAACATATCCTGTACCAATAACTGCAATATTCATATTTTTTTAAAGGCCTTTATCTTTCTGGTTATCAGATAATTTATTTTTCACATCATACACTACAGAAGTGTTTTTTTTTAATAATTGTAAATCTAAATTTTCAAATTCATTATGAGCAACTGTTAATACAATTGCATCGAACTTAGCATTTGGAATTTCTTTTATGGTTGTCAATCCATATTCATGTTCAACTTCTTTTGTATTTGCCCATGGATCATAAATAGTAATTTGAGTATTATACTCTTTTAGGGCAGCAACTACATCTACAACTCTTGTGTTTCTAATATCCGGACAGTTTTCTTTAAAAGTAAATCCCAATAGTAGTATTTCAGCTCCTTTGACCTTAATATCTTTCTGAATCATTGTCTTAATCACTTCTGTTGCAACATAACTTCCCATACTATCATTCATTCTTCTTCCTGCTAATATAATTTCTGGATTATATCCGCATTCCTGTGCTTTTTGTGCTAAATAATAAGGATCAACCCCAATACAATGCCCTCCAACTAAACCTGGCTTAAAAGGTAAAAAATTCCATTTTGTGCTTGCAGCTTCTAATACGTCATGCGTATTGATATTCATTAAATTGAATATTTTAGCCAATTCATTCACAAAAGCAATATTGATATCTCTTTGCGAATTTTCTATTACTTTAGCCGCTTCAGCTACCTTGATCGTAGGAGCTAAATGCGTACCAGCTGTAATTACAGATCTATATAAATCATCAATTTTTCTTCCGATTTCAGGTGTAGAACCTGAGGTTACTTTTAAAATTTTTTCAATCGTATGTTCCTTGTCTCCTGGATTAATTCTCTCTGGCGAATATCCAGCATAAAAGTCTTTGTTAAATTTCAGTCTTGAAATTTTTTCTAAAACTGGTACACAATCTTCTTCAGTTGCTCCAGGATAAACTGTGGATTCATAAACCACTATATCTCCATGTTTTAAAACACTTCCAACAGTTTCACTTGCTTTAATTAAAGGTGTTAAAACTGGTCTGTTATTTTTATCTACAGGAGTTGGAACTGTAACAATATAATAATCACAATCTTCAATATCTTTTGTATTTGTTGAACAGAATAATCCTAATTCAGAATTACTTTTTTGTTTCAATACAGATTGTAAAACCTCATCTGAAACTTCTAAAGTAGCGTCTAAGCCAGAATTCAACTCTGTAACTCTTTCTTTATTGATGTCAAATCCAACTACGGAAAATTTAGTAGCAAATAATCTTGCTAACGGTAATCCAACATAACCAAGGCCAATAATGGCGATACGGGGTTGTTTGTTCTTTTTTGTAATCATTTTGTATATTTAGTTTCATTTTTCAGTTAGCACTTATCAATTTCAGTTTAACACTACTTCAAATTCTCCCAATACCATTTAACAGCTTCTTTTAAGCCTTGTTGTAATGAATATTTAGGATCATAATTTAAATTATTTTTTGCTTTTTCTATACTAGCATGCGAGTGTGGAATATCCCCAGATCTATTTGGTCCATGTTTTACTTCAATACCTGCAATTTTTGAATCAAACTCAGATAAATATTCCTTTAAATACTTCATCAGATCATTCAAGGTGTTCCTATCTCCATAGGCTACATTATATACTGTATTTAAAGCTTCTTTATTTTCTGTGATTAAGCTTAACAAGTTCGCCTGAACTACATTATCTATATACGTAAAATCCCTTGAGTAATTTCCATCTCCATTGATTACTGGTGAAGTGTTATTCATTAATTGACTCACAAATTTTGGAATTACTGCTGCATATGCTCCATTTGGATCTTGTCTTCTTCCGAATACATTAAAATACCGCAATCCAATAGTTTCTAATCCGTAAATACTAGAAAAAACATCGGCATATAATTCGTTTACATATTTGGTAATTGCATAAGGAGACAACGGTTTTCCTATTACATCTTCTACCTTAGGCATCGATTCTGAATCGCCATATGTTGATGAACTTGCTGCATACACAAAACGTTTTACCTTTGCATCTCTTGAGGTCACGAGCATGTTTAAAAAACCTCCAACATTTACATCGTTCGATGTAATTGGATCTTTTATCGATCTTGGAACTGAGCCTAGTGCTGCTTGATGTAAAACATAGTCAACACCATTTACTGCTTTTTGACAATCTTCAAGGATTCGAATATCTCCTTCAATTAATAAAAAATCAGGGTTTGATTTAAAAGGAATTAAATTTTCTCTTTTTCCTGTAGCAAAGTTATCCAAACAAACAACCTTATTGTTTTTATTTAGTAATACTTCTATTAAATTAGAACCTATAAAACCAGCCCCACCAGTAACCAATACTTTATTCCTAGTAAAATTAATATTTTCCAATGTTTTTTATTGTTTAGCAATTAGATAGCAAAAATACAAAAAAGAAAACCAACATTACAAAACTAAAAACAAAAAAGCTTCATAATCTCTTATGAAGCCTTCATTTGCAATAAGGGATTCGACGCGTTCCAATTTTTCGGAAACCCCTGACCCTCCCGATAAAAATCGGGATGTTCTGAACCAACTGAGCTAATTCTCATTTATTAATTGTTCTATTTTTTTCCTGCTTTTCCAGTTTTTTATCATCTTTTCTCGTTGGTAAGCAGCTTTCTTGCTAATATACTCTTCTTTATATTTCAACTCCCAATCATTAACAGAACCAGTAAAACCTTTACTTTTTTGCTGATGTCTTACTAAACGCTTCGATA
>TARA_R110002073_G_scaffold128999_2_pt1 | contig 25102 bp, 21 predicted proteins | sample TARA_R110002073 | Tara Oceans TARA_R110002073 (sample SAMEA4397174) | marine metagenome | biome: Polar Biome; feature: [DCM] deep chlorophyll maximum layer (ENVO:01000326); material: water (ENVO:00002006), including particulate matter (ENVO:01000060) such as... | depth 40 m | reverse complement strand
CTTAAACTCTGTTTCTGGTACTATTACCAATGATAAAGGTTTTTTTGAAATACTAGCCAAAGCAAACGATACCGTAATGGTTTCTTTTTTAGGATACTCTTCTATAAAGATTAAAGTAACCAATGATTTATTAAAAGGAAACGAACTTTTAATTGCTTTGTATGAAAAATCTGAAGAAGTTAGAGAAGTTGTTATTAGATCAACAAAATTAATTGGGGTTCTAGAAATTGACGTAAAACAAGTACCTAAGGATAGGTTTACTAGGATTAAAATTAGTGGTGTCCGACAAACTTATGAGGTTGGTAGACCAAGAAAAAATAATTATTCTTCACCATTAGCTGCATTATTCCAGCCTGTAGATTTTCTATATAACCTCTTTGGAAATAAACCCAATCAGTTGAAAAAATTACAAAAAATTAAAAAAGAAGATGATCTTAGAAAAATGATGTCTGGAAAATTTGATCGAGAGGTAATGATGGAATACCTTGACATGGATAGCAATGAACTAATGAAATTAGTTTCTGATTGTAATTATTCTGATTATTTCGTGAAGAAAGCTAGTGATCTTCAAATGATTGAAGCTGTATTGGACTGCTATGAGAACTATAAAGCCATAAAACTAGGTAAAATAGAACGAAGTAGATTGCCTAATAAAAAGAAGAATTAAAAAAGCCAGAATACATAAGTATCCTGACTTTTACAACTATTAAAAACTAACTAATTACTAACTAAAGTTCCTTCTTTAGAGTATACTTATCAGACGTCTAAGTAAAGAATTAGTTACATGTTAATTTCAGTTTAACACATCTTTAAGAAATAAAAAACTCCAGCTTATACAGCTGGAGTCTTTTTTATATTAAAATTGGAATCTATTGATTTCCTAAGATAATAGGTAAACCGTCTTTAGCAGAACCAATAACGATTACTTTACTATTTGGAGATTCAGCCAATTTAATTGTTGCTTCAATCCCTTTATCTTGCAAAATTTTATCCGTTAAAGAAGCACTTAAAATTTTATTCGCGTCAGCTTTACCTTGCGCTTCAATAATTTGTTTTTCTGCTTCTTTTTTAGCTGTTACCAATCTAAATTCATATTCTAAAGATTCTTGTTCTTGCTTTAGTTTACGCTCAATTGCAGTTTTAATTGTTGGAGGTAAAGTTACATCTCTAACTAAAACAGCATTCAATTGAATGTATTGAGGTCCTAAAATCTTTTTGGTTTCTTCAAATATTTCTGTTTGAATTGCATCTCTTTTTGTAGAGTACAATTGTTCTGGTGTATAACGACCAACAACACTTCTAGTTGCTGAACGTATAGCAGGAATAATTACAGCATCTTCATAATCTTCACCTCTTGTTTGGTGTAATAATGCAACTGTTGCAGTTGTTGCTTGATATAAAACTGATGCGTCTAATCTAATTTCTAAACCGTTAGAAGACAATACAGCCATTTTCTCTTCAAATAATTCTTGTTGTCTTACATTGTATTTGAAAACTTTATTCCAAGGCATTACCAAATTAAAACCTTCATCTAATGGTGGTGAATCTGTTACAACTCCTCCAATCCATTTATACAATACTCCTCTTTCTCCAGATCCAATTGTTACCGCGGATTTAGAGATTAATATAACTGCCGCTATTACAACAACGATTGCAATTATACCTCCCTTAGGGAATTTAAATTCTACTTGATTATTTGCCATTTTCTTAATTTTAAAATTCTTTCAAATTTACAACTTAAAGTTCTTTAAACACATTCTTTATAAGAACAATGTTCAGAAGATATTTCAAATTCTAAAGTAATATGTCCTAAATGAAAATCAGGAATCATCTTTCAACCTGTTAGAAACATATTCAATTTTTGTTTTCCCATGTTTCTTAGGCTTTCCTTCTTCATCTAAACTAACCATTACAATTTTATCAATGACAATAATTGTTTTTTGTGTTAGCTTATTTCTGACTTCACTTTTTAAGGTAATAGAAGAATTCCCAAAAGAAATAATTTCAATCCCAATTTCTATGATATCTCCTTCTTTTGCAGAACTTACAAAATCAATTTCAGACATGTATTTTGTAACTGTGCTTGGAATTTCTAGCTGAATTATTGCATAAAGAGCAACTTCCTCATCTATCCATTGCAGAAGACGACCTCCGAACAGTGTTCTATTAGGATTTAAATCTTCTGGCTTTACCCATTTTCTTGTATGAAATCTCATTCCTTTAAATTTTTCCTATATACTTTCTTGTAAGCCATTCAATTGTCAATAACCCAATAACAAAAAACATTATCCACTTAAAATCAATAATTTCTTGTTTTTTTACAACTTCTTTTTGAGTTGTAACAAATCTTTTGTCATTTAACAATTCATTGATTAGAGCTTGACTTTTATCGATATAAAAAGCTTTCCCATTCGTTTTTTCAGCAAGTCTAGTTAACTTCTCTTTGTTAGCATTTGTAAATTGTTCTTCTACACTATACTCGCTAACTTTAAAAACACCACTTCTCGAAATACTTTGACCAACAACAGACACCGTATAATCATAATCTCCGGGCTCTAAAACGTCTAATTCTAATTGATAAGAGTTATTCTCTAGTGAAAAAGGAAATGATTTATTTTCATTCGTTGTCTTATTCTTACTATTAAAGATAAGTGTAGCTCTGTCATCAAATTCAAAATTACTATCTACATAAAATGCTCCAATCTTAATTATTGAATTTGAGTTATAGATACTTTTGATATCAACATCCAATCGGTTTCTTATTTTTTTTGAAGATGCAAATTGAATAAGGTTTCCAATAAATTCATCAAAATTTTCGAATGAGTTTCTGTTTAAAAAACTAGTTGTTCTCCACCTCCAAATTCCTTCACCAAATAAAAACACTTTCCTATGATTGTTTTCGTCAACGGTAGCTAATAAAGGTTCTCTAGTAGAGAAACCATTAATACTTTGAAATAATAATTTTTGGTGTGGTAAACTAATCGAAGTTTGACCGAACTTATCAATCAAAGGAGGGAAATTATCAAATCCAATGTCTTTCTGAGAAAAGGTTAAGAACCCCGCATTAAAGCTAGTAGCATAATTTTCAACTTGATTGATGCTGTTTTTTTGAATTCCTAAATTTTTAGTACTCAAAAAAGACCAATCAGTTTTTGAACCTGTAATTAAGAAGTAGTTCACTTTTTCATTATTGATTTGATCTATGACCTTTTTAAATTGAAAATTAGGTTGGTAGAGAATAACCAACTGAAAGTTAGATAATTGATAATCTGTGTCTTCAATGAGTTTTATTTCCACTTTTCGCTGTTGATCACTTTCAATAGATTTCTTTAATGCTCCTAAATCTGGATGATAGATTGCGCTTAAAATCAACACCTGACTTTGTTTATCAATTACTTCAACCGAAAAATTCTTTATATTATTATTAGTGTTTTTTTCGTCATTTAAATATTCAATCTTCGCTTTGTAAAAATTGACACCTTCTTTATCTGACTTTAAATTTGTTGATACTGTGTGTGCTATTTTATCTGCATTAAAATTTATTTGCTTGCTGTAAACAACTTTACCTCTATTCTCAATTGTAAACCTTGCTCTTACCGAATTTATACCATCATAAAGTAGTAAAGCTTCAATTGGAAACTGATTATTGATAAAACTATATCTATTTACATTTAACTGGGTAATACTAAGGTCTTCGTGCTTTATAGTATCTCCTACAATTAATGGATATATAGTTCTTCTTGTCAATTCATATTCATAATCATTCCCTAATGTTTGATTCCCATCTGAAATCAAAACAATAGCACTATTGTCATCCTTATTAAGATTAGAAATCATTCTTAACGCTTCGGACATGTTTGACTGAGGCTCATTAAAAGTGAGACTATCATTTAATTGAAACTCATCTCCAAAAGAATAGTAATTAATATCAAACTGATTGTTAAGTTGCTTGCTATCCTTAAAATTGCCTAAGGTTTTTTCTACTAAACTATCTTGTTGAAAATATTTTATCGACTCAGAATTATCAAACAACATTGATAATTTTGGTTTCTCATTGACATAACTTGTTTTGTTTATCTTAGGATTTATAAGTAATAAGAATAATAGAAAGAAAGCAGTAGTACGCAATAAGAATAGGATTATTAAGGCTTTATGTCCTCCTTTTGTTTTGTAATAATATTGATAGTAAGCAATACCAATACTCACAAATAAAGCAATAACAATAAAGATAACAACGGAAGTTTCCAAGTAGTACTATTTACCCGAAAGATAAACAGAAGTATTCTAAAAAAGAAAAACCTAGACAGTAAATAAGTCTAGGTTTTATATATTTTATGTTAATTTTTTCTTAAGTCAACATTCCACCATCAACACTTAATGTCTGCCCAGTGATATAACCACTCATATCTGATGCTAAAAACACACATGCATTGGCAATGTCTTCTGGGGTTCCTCCTCTTTTTAATGGAATAGCATCTCTCCAACTCTGAACAGTTGCTTCATCTAATTTACCAGTCATTTCTGTTTCGATAAAACCAGGAGCAATGACATTACTTCTAATATTTCTAGAACCAAGTTCCAAAGCTACAGATTTAGAAAACCCTAAAATACCTGCTTTAGAAGCCGCATAATTAGATTGCCCAGCATTTCCTTTTAACCCAACTACAGAACTCATGTTAATGATAGATCCTGCACGTTGCTTCATCATAGGTCTGATAACTGCTTTTGTAAGGTTGAAAACCGATTTTAGATTTACCTCAATTACTTTATCGAAGTCATCTTCAGAAATTCTCATTAACAAATTATCTTTTGTAATTCCTGCATTGTTCACAAGAATATCGATACTTCCAAATTCAGTATGTACTTCTTTTGCTAATTCTTGAGCAGACTCAAAGTCGGCCGCATTAGATTGATATCCTTTTGCTTTAACTCCAATTGAAGTTAACTCAGACTCTAAAGCATTTGCAGCGTCAACAGATGAGCTATAAGTAAACGCAACATTGGCTCCTTGCTTTGCAAACTCAACTGCAATTCCACGTCCAATACCACGAGTAGCACCTGTAATAATAGCTGTTTTATTTTCTAGTAATTTCATTTTATTGTTATTAGTTGATTGTCAAATATAATTTTTCTTTTTTTAACGAAAAATTCCCGCAGAAAATACGGGAATCAATATCGTTATAAATAATTTTTTATTTTAATACACTGGCAATCATCTCACCAATTTTTGCAGGAGAACTTACAACATGAATACCATTCTCAGCAAGAATCTTCATTTTTGCTTGAGCAGTATCATCATCTCCACCTACAATAGCTCCAGCATGACCCATTGTTCTTCCAGCTGGTGCAGTTTGACCTGCAATAAAACCTACAACTGGTTTTCTATTCCCATCAGCTTTGATCCATTGAGCAGCTTCAGCTTCTAACTGACCTCCAATTTCACCTATCATTACAATAGCTTCAGTTTCATCATCATTCATCAATAACTCAACAGCTTCTTTGGTTGTAGTTCCAATAATAGGATCTCCTCCAATTCCAATTGCTGTAGTAATACCATATCCTTGTTTCACAACTTGATCAGCAGCTTCATATGTTAATGTTCCAGATTTTGAAACAATTCCTACTCTACCCTTTTTAAAGATGAAACCTGGCATAATACCAACTTTAGCTTCATCTGGAGTAATAACTCCTGGACAGTTAGGTCCTACAAGTGTACAATCTTTATCATCTATATAAGCTTTTACTTTTACCATATCACTAGTAGGAATTCCTTCTGTAATACAAATAATAACTTTGATTCCTGCATCAGCAGATTCCATAATTGCGTCAGCAGCAAAAGCTGGTGGTACAAAAATGATAGAAGTATCAGCACCTACTTTATCAACAGATTCTTTTACAGTATTAAATACTGGTTTCCCAAGATGTTCTTGACCTCCTTTTCCAGGTGTTACACCGCCTACTACATTTGTTCCATAGTCAATCATCTGACCTGCGTGAAATGTCCCTTCACTTCCTGTAAAACCTTGTACTATAATCTTTGAATCTTTGTTTACTAAAACACTCATAGTTTGTTTCTAATTTCTGAATAATTAAGTTGCAAAAATACTTCTTTGCCGAATGTTAAAAAAGGAAAATTATGCTTTCTTTTCCTCTTTCATTAATCTTTTTAAATAAGCAAGTTCTTTTAATTTTTCTCTCGACTCAGAGATAGGTGTTCCGAAATACGTTTTATCTCCTGCAACAGATTTTGTTACTCCTGTCTGTCCTAATATTACAGCTCCTTTTCCAATCGTAATTCCACTATTGGTTCCTACTTGTCCCCAAATGGTTACCTCATCTTCTATAATAACACACCCTGCAATTCCTGTTTGAGAAGCAATTAAACATTTCTTACCAATGATTGTATCATGTCCAACATGAACTTGGTTATCTATTTTTGTCCCTTCTCCAATTGTGGTATCACCTGTTACACCTCTATCGATTGTGCAAGATGCTCCTAGGTGAACATTATCTTTTAGCACTACTCTACCTCCAGAAATTAATTGATCATATCCTTCTGGTCTATTTTTATAATAAAATGCATCGGCTCCTAGCACTGTATTGGCGTGAATGATTACATTATCACCAATAATAGCATCATCATAGATTGTTACATTTGGATGAATCAAGCAATTTTTTCCAATGACAACATTATGTCCTATAAAAACATTTGGTTGAATTGTAGTTCCTTCTCCAATAATTGCAGAATCAGAGATACTCTCTTCAGAACTTATAAATGGATTGAAGTGTTTTGTGATTCTATTAAAATCACGAAATGGGTCATCAGAAATTAATAACGCTTTCCCTTCTGGGCAATCAACTTCTTTGTTAATTAAAACAGTTGTTGCTGCTGAGTTTAATGCCTTATCATAGTATTTTGGATGATCTACAAAGACAATATCTCCAGGTTCAACAACATGAATCTCGTTAATCCCTTTTATTTCAAATTTAGGATTCCCAACGTATTTTGCTTGAATTAAATCTGCAATTGTTTGTAAACTTTGTACAGTAACAAACCTCATTATTATTCTTTAATTCTTTCTTGGTAAGTTCCCTTAGCAGTTTCCACTTTTATTTTATCTCCTTCATTGATAAAAAGAGGTACATTAACCATAGCTCCAGATTCAACTGTCGCTGGTTTCGTTGCATTGGTTGCGGTATTTCCTTTAACACCAGGTTCAGTATGCGTTACTTCTAAAATAACACTAGCAGGCATATCTACAGACAAAGGCATATCATCTTCAGAATTTATAATGACTGTTACCACTTCTCCTTCTTTCATTAAATCTGGAGAATCTAAAGCACTTTTTTCTATAGAAATTTGACTATAATCTTGTGTGTTCATAAAATGAAACGTTTCCCCTTCATTATATAAATATTGAAATTTATGAGTTTCTACACGAACATCATCAATTTTTCTTCCAGCCGGAAATGTATTGTCTACTACTTTTCCATTGGTAACACTTTTTAGTTTTGTTCTTACAAACGCAGGGCCTTTTCCTGGTTTTACATGTAAGAATTCTACAACTTTATATATGTCATTATTATATTTAATACACAATCCATTTCTAATATCTGATGTTGTTGCTGCCATAAGTTTGTTTTAATTGATTATCCTCCCCAGTATCCTTTCATAATTCCTCGTTGAGAATTACGAATGAATAACAATATTTCGTCTCTTTCTGAAGTTGCTTCCATTTCGGCTTCAATCTTCTCCATTGCTTGAGAGTTGTTATAGTTTTGTTGATATAATATTCTGTAAATATTTTGTATTTCTCTAATTTTATCTGTGCTAAAACCTCTTCTTCTTAATCCTATTGAATTAATTCCAACATAAGACAAAGGTTCTTTCGCTGCTTTTGTGTAAGGAGGAACATCTTTTCTAACCAATGCTCCACCAGACACCATAGCGTGGTCTCCAATATGAATAAATTGATGAATCGCTGCTAAACCACCTATGATTGCATGCTTTCCAATGATAACGTGACCAGCTAAAGCTACTCCATTTACAACAATAGCATTATCACCGATAACGCAATCATGAGCGATATGTGCCGTAGCCATAATTAACACATTTTTTCCGATTTTAGTCTGTCCAGAAGCATTAGTCCCTCTATTAACAGTTACACATTCTCGAATTGTTGTATTATCTCCTATCACTGTTAATGAATCCTCACCTTCGAATTTTAAATCTTGAGGAATCGCTGAAATAACTGTCCCTGGAAAGATTCTACAATCCTTGCCAATTCTTGCACCTTCCATAATAGTGACATTAGAGCCGATCCATGTACCTGAACCAATAATAACATTACTATGTATTGTTGTAAAAGGTTCAATAACTACATTTCTAGCAATTTTTGCTTGAGGATGTACGTATGCTAAGGGTTGATTCATGCTTCGGGTCTTTTAGATATTTGTGCCATTAATTCTGCTTCAACAACTAGTCTGTTGTTTGCATATCCATAAGCTTGCATATGGCAGATACCTCTTCGGATTGGAGTCATTAACTCTGCTTTGAATATTAACGTATCTCCAGGCAATACTTTCTGCTTGAATTTTACTTTATCAATTTTCATAAAGTATGTTAAGTAATTTTCTGGATCAGGAACGGTGCTTAAAACCAAAATCCCTCCACATTGAGCCATGGCTTCAATCTGTAATACTCCAGGCATTACAGGTGCTCCAGGGAAATGTCCTACAAAGAAATTTTCATTCATTGTCACATTCTTCATCCCCACTACATGCGTATCAGAGAGTTCTATGATTCTATCGACTAATAAAAACGGAGGTCTATGTGGTAAAATATCCATGATTTGATGAATGTCCATTAATGGAGGTTGACTCAAATCAATTTGAGGGATATTATTACGTTTTTCTAGTTTAATGATTTTTGCTAATTTTTTAGCAAATTGAGTATTTACTTGATGTCCAGGTTTATTTGCGATAACCTTTCCTCTAATTCGAATCCCAGTTAAAGCTAAATCTCCAATAACATCTAATAATTTATGCCTCGCAGCTTCATTGGCCCAATGCAAGTTTAAATTATCTAAAATTCCGTTAGATTTGATTTTAATATCATCTTTCTTAAACGCTTTTTTAAGCTTCTGCATTGTCGCTTCAGAAAGTTCTTTATCAACATAAACAATGGCATTGTTTAAATCTCCACCTTTAATCAAATCATTTTCAAGTAACATTTCAATTTCATGTAAGAAACTAAAAGTTCTTGCATCTGCAATTTCCTTCTTAAAATCTGAGATATGATCTAATGTAGCATTTTGAGTCCCTAAAATCTTAGTCCCAAAATCAACCATTGTTGTAACTTGGTATTCATCAGAAGGCATTAAAATAATTTCACTGCCAGTAACATCGTCTTTGTATGAAATAATATCTTTAACGATATACTCTTCTATTTCAGCATCTAATTCTTTGATTCCAGCTTTTTCTAAAGCTTCAACAAAAAACTTCGAAGATCCATCCATAATCGGAGGCTCTGAAGCATCAATTTCTATGATCAAATTATCGATATCTAACCCAACGGCTGCAGCTAAAACATGTTCAGAAGTTTGAATTGTAACTCCATTCTTCTCTAAGTTTGTTCCTCTCTGGGTATTGACAACATATTCAGCCTTTGCTGCTATTGTTGGTGATCCTTCTAAATCAACTCTTACAAAAGCAAAACCATGATTTTCTGGAGCTGGTTTAAAAGTTAAACTTACATTATTACCTGTATGCAAACCTACTCCTGATAAACTTATTTCGTTCTGTATTGTTTTTTGTTTTTTACTCATCATTTATATTTTGAGTATTAATTTCTTTTTCTATTTTATTTATTTTGCCTACAATCTCAGGAAGATTCCTAAAATAAACATATGATTTATTATAATCTGAATACCCGAATGCAGGAGATCCTTGCACAACCGAATGATCTTTTAAGTTCTTAGAGATTCCTGATTGCGCTTGTATTTTTAAATTATTTCCTAAATTTAAATGCCCTGCAATTCCAACTTGTCCACCTATCATACAGTTTTCTCCGATTTTGGTAGAACCTGCGATTCCTGTTTGAGCAGCAATTACAGTGTTTTTTCCAATCTCAACATTGTGTGCAACTTGAATTTGATTGTCAAGCTTTACTCCTTTTCTTATGATCGTAGAACCTAAAGTTGCTCTATCTATTGTAGAACTGGAACCTATATCTACTCCATCTTCAATAATAACATTTCCTATTTGAGGAACTTTTTTAAACTCTCCTTTTTCATTAGGTGCAAATCCAAAACCATCTGAACCTATTACAACACCAGAATGAAAGATGCAATTATTACCTATCTCAGTTTCTGAATATATTTTTACTCCTGCAAAAATTGTACAATCATTACCTATAGTAACATTATCTCCAATATATGAATTAGGATAAATTTTCACATTTTCTCCAATTGAAACATTATTCCCTATATAAGAGAAAGCTCCAATATATTCACCCTTACCAATCATTGCTGATTCTGAAATAAAATGAGGCTGTTCTCTACCTTCTTTGTTATTCTTAACTTGATTGTAAAATTCCAACAGTTTTGAAAAAGCCTTGTAAGCGTCGTCTACTTTTATAAGTGTAGTACTAACTTCTTTTTCTAATTCAAAAGTTTTGTTCACGATTGTAATAGAAGCTTCTGTGGTATATAAGTATGGATTATACTTAGGATTGGATAAAAAGGTTAAAGAACCTTTCTTGCCTTCCTCAATCTTTGAAAGTCTAGAAACCTCTTCTTCAGGATTCCCAACAATATCTCCTTCTAAGATTTGAGCGATTTGTTTGGCTGTAAATTTCATCTGTGCAAAAGTAAAAAAAAACTTACGACTAGACTAATATCATTTTCTTCGGGTAGCAGATAAAATATTTTGTCACTGGTTTCGATAAAGCTTGAAGATTTAACTGGTCAGAAGCTTTCGCAATATCTTCCAATTCTCCTTTTTTATTCAATATTTTAATGGGTTGTTTTTTATTGTATGCTTGGTTTGATATTTCTCCTTTGAAAACAAAATATCTAGTATCATCTTGATAGAATCCAGTACCTTTCATAAAATCGATCTTCATGTTTAGCTCATGCTCTTCAGAAATTTTTTTATCCTGCATTTCAATCTTTAACAATTCTCTGTTTACAATCATTGAAGAAAGTTTAGATAATATCTTATCAGAATGATAGGACCATTCTTTAATAGCAGATAGCACATCATAATCATCTAATTTCGAAAAAACATCGAGAACTGTATCATCAAAATTGGTTTCATCAACCTTATTGTACAGAAAAAATCGCAAAGCTTTGCTTCCAAACAAGTCGACTTTCTTTTCAGCCAACTCTTTTGCTCTCATTAAAACTTTCACCAACATATGTTCAGCCACCAAGCCAGTTTTATGCAAATAAACTTGCCAATACATCAACCTTCTTGCTATTAAAAACTTCTCTACTGAATAAATACCCTTTTTTTCAATCACCAATTCATCGTCAACAACATTCATCATTGCTATTAAACGATCTGAACTAATATTTCCTTCGGCTACTCCAGTAAAAAAACTATCTCTTTTTAAATAATCTAATCGATCTATGTCTAATTGACTAGAAATTAACTGGTGCAAAAATTTTCGGTGATAATTCCCTGTGAAAACCTGAATCGCTAAATCTAACTTCCCATTAAACTCTTTGTTCAATTTATGCATGTACTTTAACGAAATCTCTTCATGAGTTATTCCATTAACAATGCTGTGTTCTAAAGCATGAGAAAACGCGCCATGTCCAATATCATGCAATAAAATTGCGATGCACAAAGCATTTTCTTCTTTATTAGAAATATCTATTCCTTTTACACGCAAAACTCTAACCGTTTTTTGCATTAAATCTAGACAACCTACTGCATGGTGAAAACGAGTATGATTTGCCCCAGGATATACCAAATTAGACAATCCCATTTGAGAAACTCTTCTTAATCTCTGGAAATAGGGATGTTCAATAATATCAAAAATAAGACTGTTTGGTATTCTTATAAATCCATAAATAGGATCATTAAATATCTTTAATTTATTTGTTGAAGTCTTTTTCAAATCTTTCATTTGAGGTTATAGATACAAACTAAACGCAAAATTAGTACATTACCAAGGGGATAGCATTTTTAATTGGGAATATTTTATCACTTACAACACTATAAAATCATAACAAATGAATAGTTTTAACGTTTTAAAAGAAACTTTTTTCTATGAATGATATACATATTTTGTGGGTAGACGATGAAATTGATTTATTAAAACCACATATTCTCTTTTTGCAACAAAAAAAATATCAAGTGACTACCTGTACCAATGGCGCTGATGCTATTGATTTAGTTGATGAAATAAATTTTGATATCGTTTTTTTAGATGAAAACATGCCTGGAATTAATGGCCTGGAAACCTTGGCTTCTATAAAACAGAAGAACCCGAACTTACCTGTTGTGATGATTACAAAGAATGAAGAAGAGTACATTATGGAGGAAGCTATTGGTTCTAAAATTTCAGATTATTTAATAAAACCTGTTAATCCAAATCAGATTTTATTGAGTTTAAAGAAGAATTTAGATCACACAAGGCTAGTTTCAGAAAAAACCACCTCAAGCTATCAGCAAGAGTTCCGTAAAATATCAATGGATCTAGCCATGGTAAACAGCTATGAAGAATGGGTAGATCTATACAAGAAATTAGTGCATTGGGAATTGGAATTAGAAAACATTAATGATGCTGGAATGCTTGAGATTTTAGAAAGTCAAAAATCTGAAGCAAATAGTCTTTTCTTTAAGTTTATTAGAAAAAATTATCAAGATTGGTTTACTTCAAATGACAAACCAATATTATCACATACCTTATTTAAGGATTATGTAGTACCTAATTTGGATACAGATAATGGAACTCTTTGGGTTGTTATAGATAATCTTCGTTATGATCAATATAGAATTATAGAACCTCTTATCAACAACCATTACAAGAAAGATGAAGAGCATTCTTATTTTAGTATTTTACCTACAGCTACTCAATATGCACGTAATGCTATATTCTCTGGTTTGATGCCATTGGATATGGAAAAAAAACATCCAGAGTATTGGAAAAATGATACTGATGAAGGAGGAAAAAATTTATTTGAAAATGAATTTCTAACGGAACAAATAAAAAGATTACGGCTAAACATCAATCACGAATACTATAAGATTGTTTCTTTAAGAGATGGTAAAGAATTAGCTGCAAATTATAACGGAACCAAACAAAATGACCTAACAGTCGTGGTTTATAATTTTGTTGATATGCTATCACATTCTAAAACAGAAATGGAAGTCATTAAAGAATTAGCTGGTGATGATAAAGCATATCGTTCTCTTACACTAAGCTGGTTTAGGAACTCTCCATTGTTTGATATTATTCAAAAAGCACAACAACTAGGACAGAAACTTATTGTAACAACAGATCACGGAACCATAAACTGTAAGCACCCTACAAAGGTTATTGGAGACAAGAACATCAGTGCAAATCTTCGATACAAAACAGGCCGGAGTTTATCTTATGAAGAAAAAGATGTGTTTGCTGTAAGGAACCCTAAAGACATATTCTTGCCTAGCATTTCGTTTAATAGTCCGTTTGTTTTCGCAAAAGAAGATTTGTTTTTTGCCTATCCTAATAACTATAACCATTTTGTAAAGTATTTTAGAAATACTTATCAACACGGTGGAGTTTCTTTGGAAGAAATGATTATTCCTTGTTCGATTTATAGTCCGAAGTAACAAGAGTTTTTTTTAGCTTTGCAACTATGAATAAAAACTACTCATTATCGGAGTTGAATCTAGTGGCTAAAGAAGTGATTTCACATTCAGAAAGTAAGATTCTTTTATTTTATGGTGAAATGGGTGTTGGTAAAACAACTCTTATCAAGGAAATTTGTAAAGAACTTGGTGTTAAAGACGGGATTAGTTCTCCTACATTTTCATTGGTAAACGAGTATCAATCTCATGCCAGCGAGGTTGTGTATCATTTTGATTTCTACAGAATTGAAAAAGAAGAGGAAGCTTTTGATATTGGTATTGAAGATTATTTTTATTCAGATGCATGGTGTTTGATAGAATGGCCGATTAATATCCAAAATTTACTACCTTTAAAGTCAACTGAAGTTCACTTAACAGAATTAAGTAATCAACAGCGAAACATTCAACTAAAACCATCTGTATGAGTTCATTCTCACCTTTTAGCAAAGAAGAGCTACTTCCTCAGGAAGAAATGCTAGAAATAAAGAAACAAAAAGGAGAATTATTTATTGGTCTTCCCAAGGAAACCCATTTTGAAGAAAAAAGAGTTTGTTTAACTCCAGATGCTGTTGCTGCTCTAACGGCACACGGACATAGAATTGTAGTAGAAACCGGCGCTGGTGATGGCTCAAATTATTCTGATAAAGAATATTCAGACGCTGGAGCAAAAGTATCTTATGATATTAAAGAAGTTTTTGCTTGTAATATTGTGTTAAAAGTAGAGCCCCCATCTATCGAGGAGATAGAATTAATAAACCCACAAAGTATTCTAATTTCTGCACTGCAATTAAAAACGCAGACCAAGAAATATTTTGAAACACTTGCTAAAAAGCGAATTACTGCAGTAGCATTCGATTATATAAAAGATGACCATGGTGTTTTTCCTGTTGTTAAATCATTGAGTGAAATTGCTGGAACTGCTTCCGTTTTAGTTGCGGCAGAATTGATGAGTAGCGTTAATAAAGGAAACGGATTACTTCTAGGGAACATCGGTGGAGTTCCTCCAACTGACGTTGTAATTTTAGGTGCTGGAACTGTTGGAGAATTTGCTGCGAGATCAGCTTTAGGCTTAGGGGCTAGAGTAAAAGTATTTGATAATTCTATTACCAAATTAAGAAGATTACAACATTGTTTAAATGCTCCTATTTACACATCTACATTACAACCAAAAACATTGGCAAAAGCTTTGAGAAGATGTGATGTAGCCATAGGTGCTATTCGTGGAAAAAATCGTTCGCCTATCGTCGCTAGTGAAGGAATGATTGAACAAATGAAAGAAGGATCAATTATTGTTGATGTAAGTATCGATAGAGGAGGTTGTTTTGAAACATCAAAAGTAACAACACACTCTAAACCAACATTTGAAAAACATGGTGTAATTCATTATTGTGTACCAAATATTCCTGCAAGATATGCCAGAACTGCATCATTTTCTATTAGCAATATCTTTACACCTTATTTACTTGAAATTGCTGAAGAAGGTGGTTTTGAAAATGCTGCAAGATTTGATAAAGGTCTTCGAAATGGAATGTATTTTTATCATGGTATTTTAACAAATAGAACAGTAGCTGATTGGTTTGATCTACCTTATAGAGATATTAATTTACTAATACTATAATTATATTTTAACAGTTATATTAATAATAATAACCAACTAATTTGGGGTGTTGAAATTTACAATTCATTCTTCTTTAAAAAGAACTTTTTTTTTAATTATCCTATTTACAGGATGTTTTACCGCTACATCTCAAACTGTTAGCGTAGATAACACGGGATTTACACCTCAGCAATTGGTAGACTTATTACTAGCCAATTCTTGTGCAACAAACTCAAATATTAGTATTTCTTCTAACCAGTCTGTTGCATATTTTAATAACAACGGATCAGTATTTCCAATTCCAGAAGGAATTATTATTAGAAGTGGAATAGCTACCAATTCACAGGGACCTTATACTGGAAATGGCCTAGACAGTCAAGTTACAACCAATAGTGATCCAGATTTACAAGCTATTAGTAATCAATCTGGACAATCAGCAACTATAACTGATGCTGCTTTTTTAGAATTTGAATTTACTCCTTCTTCCACAAATTTTTCTTTTGACTTTTTGTTTGCTTCAAATGAATATGGCGAATGGCAATGTGGATTTAGTGATGTATTTGCTTTCCTTCTAACAGATTTAACAACTGGAATCACAACCAATCTTGCAGTAATTCCAGGAACTAATACTCCAATTTCTGTTCGTGATATTAGAGATAGTCAATACAATTCTTCTTGTAACTCCGTAAATGCAAATTTGTTTGGCACATACAATGTAAATGACCCTGGGAATTCTGCTCTTAATATGAGAGGCCATACTACAGTTTTAAATGCTTCCTCTCCAGTAATCCCAAACAATACATATCGAATTAAGTTAGTTATTGGTGATTATAATGATACTAATTTTGATTCTGCTGTTTTTATTCAAGCTGGAAGTTTTAATACTACTTTAGATATAGGTCCAGATCAAGAAATATGTGACGGGGATAATATTATACTAGATTCTAATTATACCAATACAACTGATTTTAGTTACGAATGGCAAAGAAATGGAGTAGCTTTAATAGGAGAAACAAATCCAACACTAACAGTTACTCAATCTGGAACGTATGATTTAACCATAACAACTATTAGTACTGGTTGTACATTAACAGATCAAGCAATTATAACAGATCTCCAAGTTACTCCTCCAAATGACTTGTTAGAATGTGATACTGGAAATACTATCATATTTAATCTTACTTTAAATGACCACCTTGCTTTAGGTATTGACCCTTCTGAGTATGATGTTTTATATTACAATTCTTTAGCAAATGCTAACAATAATGCACCAATAAACAATGCATTGGTTACTTCCTATCCTGCTTTAGGAGGTGAAACAATTTACATGAGAATTAGAAACATTAATTCTTCTAACCTTTGTACTACTGTTTATGATTTTAACCTGAATATTACTGCTCGAGTTGTTGCCGCCATTCCTAATGATATTAATGCTTGTATAGAATCTGATATTACAATTGATATCTCCGGTCAGGTTGAATCCCAAATATTAAATGGATTGAATCCTTCTAATTATACTGTAAGTTACTTTACATCAGAAGCTGATGCTCAAAATAATATTAATGCTATTCCTGACCCGTCTGCTTTTTCAAGAAGTAACAATATCAACCCTTTACCAATTTGGGCAAGATTAATTGACAATAACAATGCTCTTTGTTTTGATATTGTAACCTTTAACATAAATTTATTTCCTTCTCCTGAAGCTCCGGTTATAAACTCACAAGTATTTGTTTGTACTGAATACACGCTACCTCCTCTAGATGATGGTAATTATTTTACTGGACCAGATGGAACAGGAACTCAATTAAATGCTGGAGATGTTATCACTACTGGTTTAGTTGTTTATGTATTTCTTGTAAATGCTAATGGTTGTAGTAATCAAGTCATTTTTGAAGTAAGAATGGCTGATGAATATGATATTTCCCGTGAGCATTGTGGAGAATTCATAGTCCCTTCTTATCCAAATGCGGAAATTTATTCAGCTCCAGGAGGTCCAGGTGGAATTGGAAGCCTTATTCCTGGCGAAACAGTATTAACCAGTAATCAAACTATATATTTTTATGCTGTTGATGACAATGGAGATTTTTGTGCAGACATTCAATTAGATATTATTGTACATCCTTTACCACCTGTTGATACATTAAGTGATCTTGTTACATGCGACTCTTACACCTTACCTCCTGTTGTCAATGGAGGGTATTTTACTGAAGAAAGTGGTGGTGGCACACAAATGTTTCCTGGAGATCAAATAACAAGTACGCAGCGGGTTTACATTTTTAATGAAGATACAATTACTACTTGTGGAAATGAAACCTTTTTTGAGGTTACTATTATAGATACTAGTGTATTTCAAGACTTAGATGCCTGTGGTAGTTACACGCTACCAAATGTAGATTTAGGGGGTTATTTTACAGGACCTACTGGTACAGGTAGTTCAATTCCACAAGGAACAGTTATTACGACTTCACAAACCGTTTATTATTATGCTCCAGAAGTAACAACAGTTCCAAACTGTACAGATAATATAGCAATTGATATCACCATTAATCCAATACCCTTAGTTGATACTTTAAATGATGTTCTAAGATGTATTGATGATTTACCTACACTACAACCACTAGTAAACGGACAATATTTTACTGAAACTGGAGGTCAAGGAACTCAACTAAATGCTGGAGATGTAATTAATACGACACAAACAATTTATATCTATAATACAAATGCTTTTTGTGATGCAGAGACTAGTTTTAATGTTGAAATAAGACCTTTCCCTTCGGTTGATAATTTTACAGATATTTTCAGTTGTGAACCCTATACTTTACCAGTCTTAAGCGGTGGTAGATATTATACTGAATCTGGAGCGCAAGGCCTTCAGCTTAATGCTGGTGATGTGATTTCTACTACGCAAACAGTTTATATATATAATGATTATAATGATTTAGCTGGTTGTACAAATGAAAATGTATTTACGATAAACATATTGGATATAGAGGTAGATGAGCCAGAAGATGTTCTAGCTTGTGAAAGCTATGAATTACCTCCATTAACTGTTGGTAATTACTTTACTGAACCTGGAGGACTAGGAACCTCATTAAATGCTGGAGATATTATTACAACTACACAAGCATTGTATGTATATGCCGAAATAGGAACTAGGTTTTTATGTTCAGATGAGCATCAATTCACCATTACAATTTCTCAGACTCCTACACTACCTCCATTGCCTAATTTAGAAGGCTGTGAAAGTGTTACTTTGCCAACACTTAATATTCCTGGAGTTGAAGTAAGTTATTATACAAGACCCAACAGAGAAGGGCTTATTGCTTCTTCAGATTATACAATTACCCAACTAGGTTCTAGAATTATTTATGTGTATGCTAATGCTATTGGTGACCCAGACTGCTTTACAGAAGGGCTCTATCAAATAACTGTATACCCATTGTTAGATTTACAAATAGAAGGAGGTACTATTTGTATTGACGCAGATACAGGAGAAACAAGAAACTCTCTTTTATTACAATCTGGATTAGATCCTAATGAGTTTACTGTAAACTGGTTTTTAAATAATGAAATGGTAGGAACTGGTTCTGACTATGAAGCTATAGAAGCAGGAACTTATACTGTTGAAACTGAAAAGTTAAATCCAGATATGGGGTCAAATTGTAATTATGCTCCTACAGAGGTAGTAGTCAACAGTTCTAGTCCAAAGTTTGAAGTGAATTTTATCACAAGTACCTTTGCTCAAAATTCTACAGTAGAAATCGTAACTGTAAATACTGGATTGGGCAGGTATGAGTTTTCTTTAGACAATGGCTCATTTCAAAAATCTAATCGTTTCTATAACATAGTTCCAGGAACTCATACAATAACTATACGAGACCTTACCAGTCTTTGTGGTGATTTTGTTTTTGAATTTATTGCTCTAGATTACCCCAAATTCTTTACTCCTAACAATGATGGTATTAATGATACGTGGAATATATACGATCTTAGAAACAACCCTGAAGCTACTGTAAAAATCTTTTCTAGATTAGGGCGCTTAGTAGCCACAATAAAAACAAGTGAGCTAGGATGGAACGGGTTTAATAATGGTGGAAAAGAAGAAGCTTCTTCAGATTATTGGTTTTTAGTTGAATTTAATTACAATGGAGTCCCTACTAGTTTTAAAGGGAACTTCTCACTTTTAAGAAGGTGATTTTATTCTCGTTAAATTCAGAAAATACACTTAATTTTGCAGTCAAATTTTCAAGATGAAATTATTAAAGCGAATTGGTTATTATTTGATTGGATTGTCTTTAGGTAGTGTGGTGGTTTTATTCATTTGGAAAGGAAAGGATGTTTCTTTTGATTATGGTCCTGATGCTAGAACATTAAAAACTATTCGTAAAAAAACATTGACTTATTCTGAAAGTGCTACTAAATCTATGAATGATTTAAAAATAGACACTACAGCAATAAATTCAATTTTAGTCTCAGGTGATGTTCGTTTTGGTAAAAGTGAAGCTAGAAAAAAACCATGTGCTGAATACTATATTACCGGTGAATATAATGAACGTACTGTTGATTTTTATGTGATTCGTTGTGACTCGACAGCCACTATTGACAAAGTTTGGTTAAAAGACTAACAATTTCGGTATTTATCATGCAATCCGATCTTCTCTAATATCATTGGAATAATCTTCGCTAAACGATTCTGTTTCGTTTCTTCTTTCTTTGCTTCTAAAATATAATTAGCATACTCTCTTTTATGGCTTAAAGAAAAAGTTTCAAATTTCTCTTTAAGTTTTGGGTTCTTATCTAATTCAACCTGTAATTGTTCTGGAACTATCAAAGGCTTTGTATTTCTTTGAGGCTTAATTACTTTTCCTGCCTTTTGATTTTCAATTGATTCCATTGCATAAGATTTAATCAAATCAACATCAATTTCTTCCATAGAACTAAACCTCCATTGCAACATCGCTTTCGTTTTTCCTTCCTGTGCATTTAAGAGTACTTTTTGAGTATCTTTTAATAAAGCTCCTTGAAAAAACCACAATCCACAATAGCTTTTAAAGGCAGCTAGCCCAACAATGTTTTTCCCTTCGTAGGTATATGTAGGTGCTCCCCATTTTATAGTTTCTTCAAAAGGCAATTCTAACAAAGCTTTTCTTATTCTAGAAAGTTCTTCTTTCCAATTTTCTTTTTTCTCTATGTATTCTAACACTTTTGATTTCATGCTTATTCTTTATGCGGGCTACTAATCATCCATTGTATCCCAAATTGATCTATTAAACTTCCAAATTTTCCGCCCCAAAAAACTTCTTGATATGGCATTGTAATTTGACCTTCGGCAGACAAGCCGTTAAAAAATGTCTCGCCTTGTTGTTCATTGTCTACCCCGAGAGAAACATGATATGCATTCCCTTTGTTAATTGGCATATGAAAAGTATCCGAAGCCTTTAATTCACAACCATCACCAAAAGCAATGGTAGCATGCATGATTTTATTTTCGTTTCCTTCTGAGCAATATTCTGGAGGTCCATCTGAATAGCGCATGACCACCTGATACTCACCATTAAAGACTTGCTTATAAAAGTTTAATGCTTCTTCACAATTTCCATCAAAAGATAAATATACATCACATTTCATACTGAATCGTTTTGTTTCAACTGATTAAAATTACTGTTTATTAGAGAGTTCTTCAAAAAAATGCTCTTTTATTTTGTTTACATTCTTAATCGATTTTTCAATCCATTCTGAATATAAATCTTGTTGCTCTTTCTCTGACAATTTCCAAACCACATTACTTCTTCTTAATTGAGAAGTTAAATTCTCTAAGATAATTGCGGCAGCTACAGATATATTTAAACTTTCTGTAAAACCGACCATCGGTATTTTTAAAAAGCCATCAGCTTCATCCATGACTAAATCAGAAACTCCCTCTTTTTCAACACCAAAAACAAAAGCTGATTTCTTTGAAATATCAAAATCATGCAAAAGACAAGAATCATTATGGGGTGTAGTTGCGATAATTTGATATCCTTGACCTCTTAAATTGTTTATGCAAGTCTTGGTGTTATCGGTATCATTATTATACTTATGAAACGTCAACCATTTTTGAGACCCTTTAGCTACATGCCTTGAAACCTTACTATGATACTTATTCTCAACAACGTGTATATCTTGAATTCCAAAAATATCGCATGTTCTTATCACAGCACTCGAATTATGTTGCTGATAAATATCTTCTAAAACAACAGAGAAATGCCTTGTTCTGTCTTGTAGAACATTTTTAAAAAGTTCTTTCCTCTTATCAGTTACAAAGCTTTCGAGGTAAGAGAGTAAATTATGATCCATAAATAGTTTTAGAAGAACAAACTTACTAAATTTTCCTACTTTTACTTTCAATGAAAAATATTGTTATCCTTACTGGAGCCGGAATGAGTGCTGAAAGTGGAATTAAAACGTTTAGAGATGCTGATGGCTTATGGGAAGGTCATGATGTTATGGAAGTTGCTACTCCCGAAGGTTTTGAAAGAAATCCTAAACTTGTTTTAGAATTTTATAACCAACGAAGAAAACAACTAAAAGAAGTTGAACCCAATATTGGTCATAAAAAATTAGTGGAACTAGAGAAACATTATAGAGTTCAAATTATAACACAAAACGTTGATGATTTACATGAGAGAGCTGGAAGTACGAACGTTTTGCATCTTCATGGTGAATTAAGAAAAGTGAGAAGTACGTTAGAGGATACTTTAATTTATAATTGGGAAAATGATCTTGTTCTTGGAGACATATGTGAAAGAAAGTCGCAATTAAGACCTCACATTGTTTGGTTTGGAGAAGCGGTGCCTATGTTAGAGAAAGCTATAGAACTTACAGAACAAGCTGATATTTTAGTTATTATTGGCACTTCTATGCAAGTATATCCTGCTGCAAGTTTAATTAACTTTATCAATCCTGGAACAACTATTTATTTTATTGACCCAAAGCCTGCTATTGATGAGAAATCTTATCGAAACCTAACCATCATTAAAGACAATGCTGTTAAAGGTTCTTTAATGCTTTTTAAGAAGTTAGTTGATTAAAATATTCAAACAGTTCACTTCTGCAAATTTGACTTCCTTTTTCAATCAATTCAAAGATCTCTTTGTTTCTATCTAAATGGAAAGGTTTACTTCCTCTTAAAAATTCGACAGTATCATCATTTGGGTTTTGAAGTAGCCATTTAAATCCCTCTTCAGAAAATAAATCAATTTCTTTGTTTACAGTAACAACAACTCGGTGAATTCTTTCTTTGTCACATTTAAACAAGTTGACTGATTTTTGAGAGAAATGCTCTAAATATTCTACTTTAGACAATACATCATCCCAAACCATATCGCTAAATAAATTTAATTCTTCCTCTACAAGTTCAGGTTGAGTCTCTTTTATTTTTTTCCATTCATCACCACTTATCTTTTGAGTTGCTAAAAACTGTGCAAACTCTTGATGCATTGATTCAAATTGTTCTTTTGTTAACTGTCTATATTTCATTTATAACCAATAAAAAAACCGCCCAGTATTGGGCGGTTCAAATATCTATATTTTATACAGAACTAGAAAATATATCTAATCCCAAATTGTGCTTGCCATCTAGACAATAAATTTGAGCTTACCGTAAAGGTGTCTGTTAAATTTGGATCAAATGTATATGTAGGTGTTAACGTTCCTGGATCTACACTTACTCCTATTGGTTGTAGGTTTCTAGGTTGCTCAACCAATCCCCAATCAGAACTAATTAGATTTCCAATATTTAAAATATCTAAGCTCAATTGCAATACATTGTCTTTTGAAACTTTAAAGTCTTGTAATATTTTAACATCCCAACGGCCTCTCCATGGAGCCAAAGCACCATAACGTTCTACATACTGCCCTCTTCTTCCACTCAAGTAATCGTCTTGAGCAATATAAGAGTTAAATGCAGCTCCTTGTCCTGCTCCAGAAAATTGCATAGAGTTAATTTCTGACTGAGTTGGAACATATAATAAGTCATTTACTCCAGACCCATCACCATTAAGATCTCCTCCATAAGTGTAATTAAACCTTCCTCCTCTGGCATATTCAAAGAAAGTAGTTATCGTGGTTGGTGAATTATCTCCGAAAAAATTAAATTTCTTAGAAGCCAGTCCGATTACTCTATGTGTATCTCCATATCTAGAATGGGACAACACATCGTTATTTGCATTTCCAACTACTGGATTAAATGCAAATGCATCTCCTGTAATCTCTGCTTCAATAGAATTTACATCCTTAGAATTCAAATAACTATAAGCCATGTTCACATACAATCCGTTATCAAACGTTTTCTCAACTTTGGTAGAGATATTATAAGTTCTTCCTTTATCAGAATTTGTAAATACATAAGCGTTATTGATAACATCAGAGGCTAAATAATAAGCTCTGTTATCTACTCCTGACAAAGTTCCTGAAGGTGTTGTTAATCCCCAATTTTGTACATGAGCTCCATTTATGTCTTTCGTATAAGACACATCAGATGAAATGACATAACCCGACTCTAACCTGTAGTCTACACCAATATTTGTTCTCCAAACTTGTGGAAATTTAAAATCTGGATCAACTGCTTGATAGAAAAATACATTTGGATTTGCAATTTGATTACCTAACCATACAAAAGGCAATCTTCCCGTAAATACTCCTGTACCTCCTCTTACTTGGAAAGTGTTATCTCCTCTTACATCCCAATTGAATCCAACTCTTGGAGAAACCAACCATTCACTGGTAGGCATCTCTCTATTGTCTAAGAAAACTGTTTCTCCTGTATTAGGATTTACGTATGGAATATTTGGTGCAAAACAACAAGATACGTCAATAACATCTTGTGCGTTTTGTGCTGTATCAAAATACAAAGGCTTATCAAAACGTACTCCAACTGTTAACTTAAAGTTATCGTTTGCTTCCCACTCATCCTGCACATAAAAAGCTAATTGACCAACATTTGTTTCTGCCAAAGCAAAACCTCCCAAATCTCCTTGTGCGTTTGAAGAAAGTCCATTATGAGCAGCAATCGCATTATCAAATTGAGCTTGATAAGCAGCTACTAAGGCAGCTTGAGCTGTTGGGTTACCAACTGTGTTTCTAAAATCATTAATATCTCCTGAAGGAAAAAACACTCCTTGTGCTCCATATACTCCTAAATTAAATGAGTTATCAAATAAGAATTTTTCAAAAGAAAACCCAACGGTATATGTATGATCTCCTTGAAAGAAGTTCATATTATTAGTAACTTGAATTACTTTTTGATCTAATTTATTATTGATTGAGAAAGGTTCATGTCCAGCAATGATATAATTTGATCCATTGTTAAGAATTGTAACAGATGGTGCTGGTGTTGACAATGCATCTCTAAAGTCATCAAAATGAGTATAACCAATTTGTAATTTATTTGTAGTTGTTTCATTGAACGTAGAATTCAACTCTACCAAGAATGAATTAATATTGTTATTAATTTCATACCCAGCATTTTCAAACTGTAACGTTGAAGCGTTTGGGCCTCTAAATCCTAATGCAGTTGGATGTGCAGGTTTTTCTTTAGAAGCTCTTAAGAAGTTATAAATAAATGCCAATCTATGATTTTTATTTATATTCCAATCCAGTTTAAAAAGTCCTTTTGTCGAC
>TARA_R110002073_G_scaffold108336_2_pt1 | contig 25118 bp, 9 predicted proteins | sample TARA_R110002073 | Tara Oceans TARA_R110002073 (sample SAMEA4397174) | marine metagenome | biome: Polar Biome; feature: [DCM] deep chlorophyll maximum layer (ENVO:01000326); material: water (ENVO:00002006), including particulate matter (ENVO:01000060) such as... | depth 40 m | reverse complement strand
CTTTAGATGGAGATGCTAACAGTACATTAGATTTTTTGCAAGCTTCTAAAGCAGCAACTGGTTTTTCAACGCAACCGAAAGATCATATTACAAACATTAATAAATCAGTCACTTTTGAAACCATTGCCACATCTAGTGGAGCAGGAACAGATGTCGTATATCAATGGCAAGTACAAGCAGGAGGAGTTGGTGCTTGGGCAAATATTACAGACAATGCTAATTATTCTGGAACAACAACATCATTGTTAACGGTTACTCCTACTGATGGTACATTCAGCGGAAATACCTACAGAACAGTCATTACAACACCATCCTATGTGTGTGATACAGATCAAACCTCTAGTCAAGCGTTATTATTAGTGAATTCACATGTAATCAATGCAAATAATGATGCAACAACTTTGGTAGAGCAAAAGGCAGCAACTAACATTGTGAATGTAATTACAAACGATGTCGTAAATCATATTGCAGTTAACATCGCAGATGTAAACGTTACACAGGGAAGTACTTCCAATGCTGGAATTACCTTAAACACAACTACTGGAGGTATTAATATGACGGCAGCAGTTACAGAAGGAATTTACTTCTTGCAATATCAAATTTGTGAAAAAATTGATCCAACAAATTGTGCTTCAGGATCAGTGACCATTGTTGTACAAAAAGATACTGATTTGGACGGAATTCCAGATGTTACAGATCCAGACATTGATAATGATGGAAATTTAAATGGAACAGATTCAAACCCATATTTACCAGTTGCGAACGATGTTTCTGAACTTGTAAAAGTTGGTCAAGCTACAGAAGTAGACCTTTTATCAAATGATGATTTCTTACCTGGAACAACTACAACAATTGCCTCAATAGGAGGAACAGCAGTTGGAACTATTGCTTTTGACAATTTAACAGGTAAACTAACCTATACGCCAACACTTACAGAAGCAGGAACAGATATCACCGTAATTTATGAAGTGACAAATTCTGCCACAGGAGTTAAAAGTTCAGCCACAGCCACTTTATCTGTAGACGACGAAGCTGATTTAAGTTTAGCAATGGTGGTTGATAATGCGACACCTAATGTTGGAGATACTGTAGTTTTTACTATCACAGCCACTAATGGAGGCCCTAGTAATGCAACTGATGTAGATGTAAATAGTAAATTATCTGATGGTTATACATTTGTAAGTGCTACGCTAAGTGCTGGAACATACGATGCGGTTACAGGAAATTGGTTTGTTGGTGCAATAAACAATGGAAGTGCTCCAACGATAGCAATTACAGCAACTGTAAATGCTTCAGGAACCTATACTCAAGTAGCAGAAGTTGCTTTCTCAGATCAAAGTGATCCAGATTCTGTTGCTGGAAATGGAAGTACCTCTGAAGATGATTATGCAACGATTAGCACAACACCTACAGCACAGGTAAACCTTATCACAATTTTATCAATAGATAATACTACTCCTAACGAAGGAAATGATGTTACTTATCAAATTAGAGTAACAAATAATGGACCGAGTGATGCTACAAATGTTCAAATTACATCCGCAACTATTCCAGCAGGAATAACTTATAAATCTGATGACAGTTCAGGAGATTATATTCATGGAACAGGAGTTTGGACTATTGGAAGTTTAGCATCAGGAGCAAGTACAACATTACATATTGTTGGAACCGTAAATAGCGGGCAAGCTGGAAATACAATAAACAATACGATTGTTACTTCATTAACCGAAACAGACCCTACTACAACAGGAGATGTTTTAACTGTTGATTTCACTGTAAATCAGGCGGTATTAACCACAACCATTGTTGTAGATAATGGAACACCAAATGAAGGAGATACTGTTAAGTATACAATCACAATTAATAATGGAGGAGCTAATGCAGCAACAGGAATAGAGCTGACTTCTGTATTGCCATCTGGAATTACTTATGTTTCGGATAATGGTGCTGGTGCATACAATTCTGCTACTGGTATTTGGAATCCAACTTCGATTGCTAATGGAGGAAATGCTAGTTTAGAGATTACAACAACAGTAAATTCAGGAACCTCGGGGAGTACGATTTCAAATGCAGTAACAAGAATTACAACAGATCAAAGTACTACGAATAGTTTACCAGCTACAACAGCAGACATTACTGTTAAAAGCATCAATTTACTAACAACAATTTCAGTAGATAACAGTACCCCAAATGTCGGAGGAACTATAAAATATACAATTGATGTAACGAATTCAGGAACAGATACAGCAACAAATGTTAGCATTACAGATATCTTACCAACTGGAGTTACTTATGTTTCTGATAACGGAGGAGGTAGTTACGTCTCAGGAACTGGAATTTGGACTGTTGGATCTTTAGCAAATGCTGCAAGTACATCATTAGAAATAACAGCAACTGTAGACGGAGGAACAGCTGGAAGTCATATTACCAACACAATTAGCTCGATAACTTCAACTGAAAAAGATGCAACAGCTACGGGAGATGTATTATCAGCAATAATTAGTGTTACCAGTGTAAATTTGGTTACTGTAAAAACAGTGGACAATAGTGCTCCAGACGAAGCAGATACAATTAAATACACAATACACGTTAGTAATAATTCAGCAAGTTCAGCAACAAATGTCAGTTTAACGGATTTACTACCAACTGGAGTAACCTATGTAAGTGATACACCTTCACAAGGGACATACATTTCTGGAACTGGAGTTTGGACTATAGGTAGCATAGCCGCAAATAGTTCTGTTTCAATAGAAATCACTGCAACTGTTGATGGAGGAACTATAAACACCACTATTACAAATACAGCTACTACAGCTTCAGGAGATCAATCAGATCCTACGACTGTAGGTGATGATTTATCGGCATCAATATTTGTTTCTGATGCTAATTTAGTAACTGTATTATCTGTAAATAATACAACGCCTAGTGAAGGAGATTTAATAACATATACATTGCATGTTACCAACAATGGTCCGTTAGACGATACCAATGTAAGTTTAACCAATTTATTGCCAGCAGGAGTTACTTACCAATCTCATACAGTAACAACAGGAACTTATAACTCAGGAAATGGTCTTTGGAGTATTGGAGGCATCGTGAGTGGTAATACAGAAACCTTAAAAATTATTGCAAAGGTGGATGTAAATAGAGGAGGGCAAACCATTACGAGTACAACATCAGCAGCTGTTGGAGATATCCCAGATGGATCGATTGTAGGCGATGTTTATACAGCTTCTATTGTAGTTAACAATAGTTCTGATATTGTGCTTGGTAAAGTTGTAGACAATGCCACACCAAATGCAGGGGGTACAATTAATTATACGATTTCAGTCACCAATAGCGGCCCAACAAATGTTACAAATCTTGTTATCAGTGATGTATTGCCAACGGGTTTAACGTTTGTAAGTGAATTTGCAGGAACAGGCGTTTGGAATACAGGAGCATCCACATGGACATTGGCAACCTTAGCTTCTGGAGAGACAAAGAATTTAATTATTCAAGCAACAGTAAATGCAGATCAAGGAGGGAATACCATTATAAATACTATTTCTAACACCCAAGATCAAACAGATTCGAATGCAACTGTTGATGATAATACAGCATCAATTACAGTAACTTCTGTCGATTTATTTGCCGTGAAGACAGTTAATAATTCAACACCAAATGTTGGAGATACTGTTTCCTACTCAATCATTGTAACAAATAAAACAGGTTCTAGTGAAGCAACCAATGTAAGTGTTACGGATGTTTTACCCGTTGGTATCACTTATGTGAGCAATTCAGCAACACAAGGAACGTATAATACAGGCTCAGGATTATGGTCAGTTGGAAACTTAGCCAATGGAGCTAGTGCCTTGTTAATTATTGATGCAACAGTGAATAATGGAACTGGAGGAACTACAATTACAAATACAGCTTCCACATTAATAGCAGATCAGTCAGACTCTAATACCACAGCAGATGTGTTATCTGCTGCAATTAATGTTACCAATACAGATTTAGTTACTGTAAAAACAGTAAATGTTTCTAGTCCAACAGAAGGTCAAGATATTATCTATACAATTACAGTGACAAATAATGCTGGGAATGACGCCACAGGAGTTACGTTAACCGACAGACTTCCAACAGGAGTTACTTATAAAAGCGATGATTCAGGATTGTATAATTCAACTTCTGGAGAATGGGTTATTGGTAGTTTATCTGCAGGAGCTACCTCAACGATAAATATTACGGCATCTGTAAATAGTGGAACAGGAAATACCACCATTACAAATACAACAACTGCTGCATCTGGAGATCAAACAGACCCTACAACAACAGGTGATGATTTAAGTGCTGTTGTAAATGTTGTCAGTACAAATTTAGTGACTGTAAATTCTGTAAATGTTACAGAAGCTAATATTGGAGATACTGTAACCTATACAATTACTGTTACTAATAATGGACCAAGTGCAGCAAGCAATGTAGCTTTGACAGATCTTTTGCCAACAGGCGTAACTTACATTTCTGATAATTCAGGAGGAAGTTATATTTCTGGAACAGGTGTGTGGACCATTGGATCAATTGCAAATGGCGCTTCTACTTCTATTAATATTTTAGCAACTGCTGATGCTTCATCTGGAGGGAAAACAATTACAAATGTTGTTTCTGCAAGAGCTGCAGGTTCTGAAGCAGATCCAACAACAGCAAATGACATTTTATCAGCATCATTCAATGTTATTAGTCATGATTTAGAAACATCGTTAACAGTTGATAAAGCCAATCCAAACGAAGGAGATTCGATCGTTTATACATTAACAGTGACAAATAATGGACCTAGTGATGCTACTGGGGTTTTAATCACAGATAATTTACCAACAGGGGTTACGTATTCGAGTCATTCAACAATAAATGGAACATTCAATAGTGGTGCAGGTATATGGACTATTGGAAATTTAGCTAAAAATTCAACTGCAACGATCACGATCAATGCGACAGTGAATACAAATACTGGGGGAACAACTATTGTGAATACAACTGCCGCTGCAACAGCAGATTATAATGATCCTACAGCAGGAAACAACACAAGTTCTGCATCTATTACTGTTGGAAATAATACAGACGTTGTTGTCACAAATACTGTAAACAACGATAGCCCGAATGTTGGAGATATAGTAACATTTACAATTACTGCAACGAACAATGGACCTACAGCCGTTCAAAATTTAGTTGTTGCGAATGCATTACCTACTGGTTTAACTTATGGAATTGTTACCCCAAGTAATGGAACATGGTCTTCGCCAAATTGGACGATTGGATCTTTAGCAAGTGGAACAACAGAAACACTAACAATTACTGCAACTGTTGATGCAGGTACTGGCGGACAAACATTAACCAATGTAGTTTCCAATACCCAGACTCAAACAGACTCAAATAGTACAGCAGATGATTTTGATGCAGAAATAACTGTTACTAGCTCAAATCTTGTGACAACCAAAACAGTAAATAATGCTACTCCTAATGAAGGAGGTACTATCGTTTACACAATTTCGGTGATTAATAACGGACCTAATAATGCGACTGGAGTTAGTTTAACGGATATTTTACCAATAGGAATTACTTATGTGACCGATGATGGCTCTGGAGCTTATAATACTGGTTCTGGTATTTGGACTATTGGTAATATTGCGAACGGAGCTACAGCAAAGTTAAACATCACAGCAACAGTAGATATAGCAACTGGAGGAACATCCATTGTGAATGTAACAACTGCAGCCTCTGGAGACCAAACAGATCTAACAACATCTGGAGATGATTTAGATGCCTCAATCAGTGTGACAAGTTCAGAGTTAGTGACCACAATGAGCGTTGATAATTCAACTCCAAATGAAGGAGATATAGTTACATACTCAATCACCGTAAATAATCAAGGACCTAGTGATGCTACCAATGTAAATTTAACGTCTAATTTACCAAGTGGTGTTACATTTGATAGTTTTGTCGCTCCTGCAGGAACAGCATTCAATCAAGGTTCTGGTGTTTGGATTGTTGGAAATATTGCAAGCCACACATCTAAAGTATTACTCGTAAAAGCCATTGTGAATATTGGAACTGGAGGAACGACGATTACAAATACAACAACAGTAGCAACAGGAGATCAATCAGATCCAAACGGAGTTCCGAATATAGTATCGGTAGACATCACTGTTTCAAATACTTCTGATATTGTTATAACAAAAACAGTAGATAATGCAACTCCTAATGTTGGAGATACGGTTACCTATACAATTACAGTTGAAAATAAATCTGGGGCTGAAGTCAATAATTTTGTACTAACAGATGCTTTGCCAAATGGATTAACTTTTGGAACTGTAACGGCTTCGAGTGGAACTTGGACTTCTCCTAATTGGAACATCGCAAAATTATCAATCAACGATCCACAAACCTTAACAGTGAATGCTGTGATTGGAAGTGGAACAGGTGGATTAAGCTTAACAAATACAGTAAGTCATACACAAACTCAAACAGATGCAAATACAACTGTAGATGATTTATCTGAAACAATAGTTATTACAAGTGCAGATTTAGTTACTATTCTTTCTGTAGACAATGTCACTCCAAATGAAGGAGATACTATTATTTATACATTGGAGGTTACAAATAATGGAAATAGCAATGCCACTGGTATTAACTTAATAGATAATTTACCGACAGGAGTTACTTATGTGAGTCATACTGCAACGTCGGGAGTATATAATACAGGGTCTGGTCAATGGAATGAACTTGATTTAGCTAACGGTAGTTCGGCAACATTGGCAATTACAACAACGGTAAATTCTGGTACTGGAGGTACCACAATTACAAATACAACTTCTACAGCAACAGGAGATCAATCGGACCCAACAGTCACAGGAGATATTACTTCTGTAGACATCAATGTTACTAGTTCTGATTTGGTTACTGTAAAAACAGTAGACAATGCGACTCCAAATGAAGGAGACACCATTGTATATACCATTCAAGTAACAAACAATGGTGCTTCTGGAGCGACAAATATTAGCTTGACAGATCAATTGCCTAGTGGTGTTACTTATATTTCAGATGATGCTAGTGGAGATTATAATAACTCAACAGGAATTTGGACGATAGGAAGTCTTGCAAATGGGGGTGTAAAAACATTGAATATTACCGCAACGGTTAATGCAGGAACTGGTGTTTCACAAACAGCAATTACCAACACAATAATCGCCGCGAAAGGAGACCAATCAGATCCAACAGTAGTTGGAGATGTTTTGTCAGTAGATATCAATGTAACTAGTACTGATCTTGTGACTACCAAAACAGTTGACAATGCGACTCCAAATGAAGGAGATATCATTGTGTATACCATCACCGTAGTTAATAATGGTCCAAGTAACGGAACAAATGTCACTTTAACGGATCAACTTCCAGCAGGAGTTACTTATGTGAGTGATGATGGTTCTGGTGCATATGATAATGCAACAGGAATTTGGACGATTGGTTCGTTTGCAAACGGAATTACAAAAGCATTAAAGATAACTGCTACTGTAGATGTTGGGCAAGGAGGAAATACAATTACCAATACAACAACAGTTGCAAAAGGAAATGAATCTGACCCAGATAGTTCTTCTGATTCTCTATCAGCAGTAATTAATGTCACCTCGTCAGATCTAATTACGCAAAAAACAGTTTCTACAAGTAGTGTGAATGGAAATACTTTTGAAGGAGAGGTTATTCAATATACAATTACCGTATTTAATAATGGAACTTCAGATGCTACCAATGTTTCATTAACTGACAATCTACCTGTGGGCGTTACCTATGTAAATCATACGTCTTCTCATGGAATATATAACAGCGGTTCTGGTCATTGGACTATTGGAAACATTGCAAATAATGAAACCGTAACCTTAACGGTTTCTGTTTCTGTAGATGCTGGGCAAGGAGGAAATATTATTACGAATACAACTTCAAAAGCAGTTGGAGATCAGTCAGACCCAACAACTGTTGGAGATGATTTATCAGCTATAATCACTGTAGCAAATAGCGCTGATATTGTATTGACGAAGGTGGTTGATAATGCTTCTCCAAATGAAGGCGATATCGTTACCTATACCATTACAGCAACCAATAAAGGCCCTGCTTTAGTGACCAATTTAGAAATAACAGATGCATTACCTACTGGGTTAACCTACGGAATTGTTACGCCTAGTGTAGGTACTTGGACGTCTCCAAAATGGACAATTGGTACTTTAACTTCTGGAGCTACAGCAACAATTACAATTCAAGCCATTGTTGGAACTGGAACTGGTGGGCAAACGTTGGTAAATACAATTACGAAAACACAAGACCAACTAGACAGTGATGGAACTATTGATGATGATACAGAAAGTATAACGGTTACCAGTGCTGAGTTAGTCACTACAAAAACGGCGAATCTAAGTTTTGCAAATGAAGGAGACAACGTGATCTTTACAATTCAAGTTGAAAATAAAGGACCAAATGATGCAACGGGGATTAACTTAACAGATATTCTTCCTGCTGGATTAACCTATGTAAGTGATGATAGTAATGGAACGTATAATCCAGGTTCTGGAAATTGGTTTGTTGGATCAATAGCAAATGGAAGTGCCAAAATACTAAACCTTGTTGCTTCTGTAGATTCAGGAACTTCAGGAACAACACTTACCAATACAACCACTGCTGCTATTGGAGATCAATCAGATCCAAATCTTGTTAGTGATGATTTGAGTGAATCAATAACCATTAAAAGCGAATCTGATATTGCACTAACAAAAATTGTTGACAATGCCACTCCAAATGAAGGTGATATCATTACCTATACGATCACTGTAACAAATAAAAGCGGAGCAACGGCAACAAATTTAGTCGTTACTGATGCTTTACCAAGTGGGTTAACTTATGGAATAGTAACACCTAGTATAGGTAATTGGACTGCGCCAAACTGGAGTGTTGGGACATTAGCCCCTGGAGTTACTGAAACAATTACAATACAAGCATTGGTAACTGCAGGTTCTCAAGGGTTAACCTTAGTAAATACCATCTCAAACACCCAAGATCAAATAGACACGAATGTTACACTAGATGACGATACAGAATCTATTAGTGTAACGAGTTCTGATTTAGAAGTTATTAAAACAGCTAGTAATCAATCACCAAAAGAAGGAGAAACCATTATCTATACGATTTCTGTAGAAAATAAAGGACCTTCAGATGCAACAGGAGTATCTTTAATCGATGTTCTGCCAGCAGGAGTAACATATGTTGGACATTTTGCTAACGCAGGAACTTACAATCAAGGATCAGGATTATGGACGATTGGTGCTATCTCCAATGGAACTACTACTATTTTAACAATTAATGTAACCGTTGATGCGGGAACTACACACAATCAAATAACAAATACCACTACAGGTTTGGTTGCAGATCAAGCGGATCCCGACACTTCAAACAATATTGGAGAAATAACAATTACACCAGGTTCTGAAATTGATTTAAGTCTTGCTAAAAAAGTACTAGGGAATAATATAACACCTAAAGTAGGTGATATCATTACCTATGAAATTGTAATTGCAAATGCAGGTCCAAATCTAGCAACAGGAATTGAAGTAAAAGACTTATTGCCTTCTGGATTGAAGTTTGTGAGGTATACGAGCTCTAGTACATATGATAATATTACTGGAATTTGGAATGTTGGCTCATTGGTAAAAGACGATACAAAAATTTTATTTATTGATGCTGAAGTTTTAGCCACTGGAGATTACAATAATTGTACTGAAGTTATAGCAGCAGATCAGGTTGATTCTGATTCTTCTCCAAACAATGGAATTGATACTGAAGATGATTATGCATGCATAGAAATTATTCCTGAAAATCAATCAGATTTAAGCATTACAAAACTTGTAGTAGCAAATAATATCACACCAGATGTTGGAGATGAAATTTCGTTTGAAATTAGAATTACTAATAATGGGCCAGTGAATGCTACTGGTGTTCAAGTAACGGATCTAATCCCTTCAGGATATACATTTATAAGTGATATTCCTGCTCAAGGAAGCTATGATCCTACAACAGGAATATGGATGGTTGGAGAAATTACTAGTGGAGCAACAGAGGAGTTAATTTTAAATGTGAGAGTAAATTCTTCTGGAAATTATGAAAATTGTACCTCGATAACAAGCCTAGATCAAATTGATCCAGACAATACAAATGATAGTGCATGTGCTTCTACAACTCCAATTTCTATAGCTGACTTAGAAATTAACAAACGAGTTGATGAAACTAGTCCTTTAGCAGGAACGAATGTAATCTTTACAATTACACTTGATAATAAAGGGCCTAGCAATGGAACAGGAGTTGCCGTTACTGATGTATTGCCTTCTGGTTATGATTATGTAAGTTCAAGCACAAGTATAGGAACCTATAACGAATTTACAGGAGTCTGGAATGTAGGAACAATTATTAACGGAAGTACAGAAACGTTAACCATCACAGCAAAAGTATTGTCAACAGGAATATGGTTAAATAAAGTAGAGGTTACCTCCGTAAACGAATTAGACCCAGATTCAACTCCGAATAATGGCGATCCAAATGAAGATGATTATGGAGAAGCAGTCACCGTTCCAGATATAAAAGTCACCATGCCAGAAACGTTCACACCTAATGGAGATGGAATGAATGAATTATTTGTGATTCCAAATTTAGAGGTTGAGTATCCTAAATTTAAACTTGTAATTGTGAATAGATACGGGTATAAAGTATATCAATACCAACATGATGGGAACCCTAATAATACACCAGCATGGTGGGATGGGAGATCTAGTGGTAATTTAAATATAGGAAGTGGAATATTACCAGCAGGAACTTATTTCTTTACCATTCATTTTAATGATGGTGATAGAAAACCGCAATCTGGTTGGGTATATTTAAGAAGATAAAGATGAAAGTAATACAAAAAAATAGTACACGGTTTATGAAAAACATTCGAATAATAGTAGGATTGGTTTCACTTTTTTGTCTTCAATTGACTTACGGGCAGCAAGACCCTCAATACTCACAGTACAACTATAATATGAACGTCATAAATCCTGCGTACGCTGGTTCGCAAGGAGTTTTAAGCATGGGAATATTAGGGAGATCACAATGGGTTGGTTTAGAAGGAGCTCCTAGAACATTAACACTTTCTATTCATTCTCCAGTAGGTAAATCTGTTGGTCTTGGACTTTCAATTATTGCAGATAGAATTGGACCTGTTAGAGAAACAAATATGTACGTTGATTTTTCTTTCACAGTGAAAACATCTGAAGAAGGAAGATTAGCATTTGGATTAAAAGGAGGACTTACATCATTACAAGTAAATACGTTGTCTACATCAACAGCAGGAGATCCTTTGAATATTCCTATCGATAAAACGGCACCTAATTTTGGAGCTGGCGCATACTATTATACGAATAGATTTTATGCAGGGCTGTCGATTCCTAATATTTTACAAACAAGATATCTAGAAAAAGATGGAGGAGTAGTGTCTACTGCCTCAGAAAAGGTTCATGTATTTTTCACTTCTGGATTCGTTTTAGATATTGACGAAGATTTAAAAATAAAACCATCAACAATGATTAGAGCAACAACAGCTGCTCCATTATCTGTTGATCTTTCAGGGAATCTATTATGGCAAGAAAAATTTGAAATGGGATTGTCGTATCGTCTCAATAATTCTTTTAGTGGAATGCTAGGTTTTGTTGTGAATGAAGATGTAAGGATAGGGTATACCTACGATTTGAATGTTGGTAATTTTGGCGTTTTTAATTCAGGTACTCATGAGTTAATGCTACTAATAAGTTTTAATAAAAGAAACCTAAAGAGTCCAAGATTCTTTTAAAATTAGACTAGAAACAATGAAAAAATCAATCCTTTTATTACTGGTTTTTGTGAGTAGTTTTTCTTGGGCGCAACAAGGCAATTTCACAATTAAAAATTTGAAAGCTAATAAGAAATTTGAAGATTTCGGAACAGCTTATTATGGAGATAGTACAGTAGTATTCTCATCCGCTAGATATGATGTTTTTATGAAAAGAGTCTGGTCTGGAAACCACCAACCTTTTTTAAGTCTATATCAAGGAACATTGTCAGAAAAAGGAGAGTTGGTTGATGTAAAACCTTTTGGCAAAAAAATAGACTCAAAGTATCACGAATCTAACTTGGTCTTTACAAAAGACGGAAGAACAGTTTACTTTTCTAGAAACAATTACTATCAAAAGCAATATAAGAAAGACTCTACAGGAGTTAATTTAATACAAATTTACAAAGCAAAAGTAGATGAGAATGGTCATTGGTCGGATATAGAAAGATTGTCGTTTAACGATGATAATTATGATTCAGGTCACCCAGCTTTAAATAAAGATGAAACCAAACTATACTTTGTGTCAAATATGTTAGGGTCTTTTGGGAAAACTGATATTTACGAAGTTGATATTTTGGATGATGGTTCTTATGGAAAAGTTAAGAATTTAGGGCTTACTATAAACACAAGTCAACGTGAAATGTTTCCTTTTGTTGATGAGAATAATGTTCTGTATTTCTCATCTGATGGACATCAAGATAATCGAGGAGAGCTTGATATTTATGCATCAAAGAAAGATAGAAAAGGAAATTATTTTGAAGCAATTAATTTAGGGTTCCCTTTAAATAGTGATCAAGATGATTTCGCTTTTGTAAAGCAACAAGGAAAAAGTAAGGGTTATTTTTCATCCAATAGAAAGGGAGGCAAAGGAGATGATGACATTTATTCATTTGTAGAGATAACTCCAATTACATTTGAGTGTCCAGAAATTATAAAAGGGAAAGTGATAAATGCAAAGGATAATAAATCAGTTTCATTCAGTACAGTTACTTTGTACTCTCAAGATGAACAGTTAGCAAGTATGATTACAGGAGAAGATGGTGAGTATCAATTTAATGTTGAATGTAAATCTGAGTATAAAATAGTTGCTACAAAAAAGAATTTCAACCAAGATGTTAAAGATGTTTTAACTGAAGATGATGGAGAGATTTTAGTAAACCTTTCATTGCAACCAGAAGCAAATGATCATTTTATAGAAAAACAAGATCAGGTCATGCTAAATATTAAACCTATCTATTTTGATACAGCGAAAGCTACTATTAAACCTGAATCTATTCCTGAGTTACAATTAGTGGCAGATTTAATGAAAAAATACCCTAAGATTATTGTGCAAATTAGAGCACATACAGACAGCAGAGGGAATGATAAATATAATATGAATCTTTCTAACGAGAGAGCAATTACGGCGATGCAATGGATTGTAAAAAAGGGAACTGATAAAAATCGAATTTTTGCTGCTGGCTTTGGAGAATCAGAACTTCTTAACGAATGTAGAAATGAAATAAACTGCTCAGATGAAAAGCATGAAATAAACAGAAGGATAGATTTTGTGATTTTAAACCCAGATACAATTAGATAGTTTGTTTCAAAAAGAATTACTTTTACAATTAATTAAGTAATAATCAGCGTACACGTTTTCGTACACGATTTTAAAGATATTCATAGCATATTGGGTAGTTTTTGAGTGTTTTCTCAAACTCATAACCCGGAGTTCGTTGTTACTAGACCAACTCCCACCACAAAAAACCTCTTGAGAAATCAGGAGGTTTTTTTATGCTTCGAAAAAAAATGAAACTTGTTTCAGTTGAGGAGAAGTACTGAAAATAACATAAGTATTTTTACGCTTAAGGTTTTCTTTAGGTTACAAGCTTATGGTCCATTCATAAATGAAATGCAGGAATGAAATCAACTTTTCTCCTCCTCCTACATAATGATAAAGATGCGTATTTCAAGAAATTGAAATACCTTTTTGACTTTTTCTTAAATTTTTAAACAGTTTTGTGTGCTTGATTTTGAGTGTTCAATAGTTCATTTTTATAATAAAACTTCTGATTTATAAAGTTTTATAAAAAAAACTTTGATAAATGAAATTAAATTGTAATTTTGGTCAACCAGATTGGTTAACCAAATAAAATATTAAAATTCAAATAATTTAAACATCAAGCATATGAAAAAAACACTACTCTTAACATTTTTTTTAATTAGCCAAGTAATGACCGCACAGCTTTACTTAAATGAAATTATGGTAGATCCTCCAGGAACAGATAATCCTAATGAATTTATAGAACTTAGAGGAACGCCAAATGCAACGTTATCAAATACATATCTTGTAATTATTGAAGGAGATGGTTCAGATCCTGGAGATGTTAATGAAGTTATTGATTTATCGGGTTTAACAATCGGATCAAATGGATATTTAGTTTTATTAACTACGGGTCACCCATATACTGTAAATGGGAGCGCAACAATTGCTTTAGATTTAACAGATGGTGAATTGGAAAGTCAATCTCATACATTTTTACTTATTGAATCTACTAGTGCACCTTCAACATCAGATGATATAGATAGTGATAATGACGGAACTCCAGATGGAATGCCATATACAGATTGGACAATTTTAGATAGTATTGCTTTGTTAAGGGACAACGATTCTTCGGGTGAGGCATATGCTTACTCGATGATTGGTTTTCTAGAAGATGATACGTCAGTTACAGACCCTACACTTTTTGCACCTAGTGGTGCTAATATTATTGTAACAACGGGAACACAGTTTGATTATGTTGCTAGAATTGGAAGTTCTACTGGTTCTACATTAACCAGTGATGCTAATACTTCAGATTGGTTAGGAGGAGATTTACCATCAGGAAATTTACCAAACTGGACAATTAGTACTACTTCTAATAGAGCTTATCCAACTAGTTTTGAAGGATCAGCGTTAAATCATATAGGTTCTGCAAATCCATCACAGAATACAACACTATCAACAGATGTATTTTCAAGATCTAATTTTGCAATGTATCCGAATCCTGCTAATGATTACATTCAATTTTCAGGAGATATTAACATAGAAAAAGTAGAAATATTCAATTTGATCGGGCAAAAGGTATCCTCTACATCATATATAACTACTAATAAAGTAGATGTTTCATATCTGTCAAAAGGATTGTATGTTTTTAAAATTACTAGTGGAGATTCAAGTATTACTAAAAAAATTATAAAAAACTAAATTTTTCATCAGAAATTGAGTTATTGAATGTGATTTTTAAATTGTCGGTTAACAAAAGTTAACCGGCATATTTTTCACTAATAAAAATAAGGATTATGATTGCTCGCATAATTATATGTTAAATGAAGAACTAAGAAACCTACTGAAAGCATTATTAACCTATTGTAGTTATTATCAAAAAACATTATCATGAATTTTAAAATATCCAAATCAATTTTTGCCAATTATTCATTAATAGTAAGTGTTATTTTAATATTTAATTGTTGTGATGAAAATAAAAAACAAAACAAAACTATAGGTACTAATGCAAACGACATAATACCAACTTTTCAACATTGGAATTTAATTTTAGGCGACGGTTCTAATGTAGGCCAAGCAACTAATTATGAGAATAAAGATTTCTTCTATACTACAAGAGATAATAAAGAAGATTGGGTAGTTTTTAAAACGCCTAATGCAGGGAGCACTCATGGTACTTCTAACAATACGAGAACTGAACTAGCTCAATTAAAAAAGTGGTCTCCAACAACTGGTGGAAAAATGAAGGCGACTCTTAAGGTAACGAATGTTTCCAAAACAGGAGATGCTCGTGTTGCAGCTACTTATTCAGTAGTGGTTGGTCAGATTCACAGCGCAGATGGGCATGAAAATGAACCATTAAAGATATATTACAAAAAATTTCCAGGACACACTAAAGGCTCTGTCTTTTGGAATTATGAAATCAATACTAAAGGTGATGATAATTCAGGACGATGGGATTATTCTTTTCCTATTTGGGGCTATGACTTTTCTGTTGTTGGAACCGATAAGAACACTTATCCGCCAGAACCAGAAGAAGGGATAGCTTTAGGTGAAGAGTTTAGTTATGAAGTGGAGGTTAAGAAAGGTATTATGCACCTCACATTTATAAGCGAAGGGCATGAAACCAAAACATTTACTAAAAATTTGATCTCGTCCGAATATTCAGAGTACTCAAATATTCCAGAACAAGTCAAAAAATTATTTGTACCAATAGGTCAAGATGGTGTAGAACGTAAAAGTGCCTATACGAATGAAGGACTTTTTTTTAAGTTAGGTTGTTACAATCAAACAAATGGGAAAGATCCTAAAGTAAATAAAGTGTGGTGTTCAGGTGCAGAAACTCATGGTGGTGATATCCAAAAACAATATGCAGATGGAAACTATGCTGAAGTATGGTTTAAGTCTGCAAGTATCGAAATCAGTGATGATGCTATTTCTAATGAAGGATATTTTAAAGCAAATGATGGTTTAAGTACAAAAACAGTTTATCCTAATGAGGTGATTCCTTTTATGGATAAATTTAAAATGTTGATGGGTGATGGAACGAATGTTGAAAATCTTGTCGACTTTGATAATAAGGATTTTTTCTATACTGTAATTGATGGTACAAGACGTTGGGTAGTATATAAAACTCCAAATTCTGGAGTCACTTCAAAAAACTCCAGTAACACGAGAACAGAGTTGCACGAAAAAAGAGAATGGACGCCTGAAGAAGGAGGTAAATTAACCGGTACTTGTAAGGTGATGCAGGTTTCTGTTTCTGGTGACGCTAGAGTTGCGGCCTCATATTCAGTGGTTGTTGGACAGATACATAGTGGTGAAGGTCATGAAAATGAACCTATAAAAATATTTTACAAAAAATTCCCAGGTCATAGTAAGGGCTCTGTCTTTTGGAATTATGAAATTAATACAGAAGGTAATGATAATTCTGGGAGATGGGATTTTTCAACCGCTGTGTGGGGAGATGATATGTCTATAGTCGGTACAAGTAAAAAAGACTATCCAGCTGAACCTAAGGATGGAATAGAATTAGGAGAAGAATTTAGTTACGAAGTAAATGTCTATAAAGGTATCATGTACCTCACCTTTAAAAGCGAGGGGCATGAAACAAAAACATTTACCAAAAATCTCATTTCATCAGAATATGTAAAAAAAACGGATTTGCCAGAGCAGGTAAGGAGACTATTCGTACCAATAGGTCAAGATGGAACTGAACGTGTCACGGCTTATAGTGGAGAACTAGGTTATTTTAAGCAAGGTGCTTATAACCAGACCAATGGAAAAAGTCCTGAAACAAATATGGTATGGTGTGCAGGAGCAGAAACCTATGGAGGCGATATCGCTAAGCAATATGAAAATGGTTGTTATACAGAGGTTTGGTTTAGAGAAGCAACTGTAGGTCCAGGTACTCCACCAAAATAAATCGGATTAAAACAATTATAATTTGTAATTAATAACAATATAATATGAAAACATTTGGAGCAAGTAAAGAATTTGTACTAGATCAAAACCTAGAATGGGAACAAGTAGGAGAAGGTGTAAAGCGAAAAATAATGACTTATGATGATAAAATTATGTTAGTTAAGGTCCATTTTGATGAAGGAGGAATTGGTTATAAACATGAGCATTATCATTCTCAAGTCACTTATATAGAAAGTGGAGAATTTGAGTTTTCCATTGGTGAAGAAACCAAATTGGTAAAGGAAGGTGATTCTGTTTATATCCCTCCACATGTTCTTCATGGAGCTATTTGTAAAAAAGCAGGAATTCTTATCGATGTATTTAGCCCTATCAGAGAAGATTTTATGGAATAAATTGTTGTTAACTCTCATAAACGACTAAAAATCAGATGTTTTTTTTAGAAATATTTGTTTTTAACAAAAATTTATATATATTTGGTAAACCAATCTGGTGAACCAGTTTGGTTTACCAGTAAAAAGTAACAGTATATTTGAATTAATTAAAAGAAAAAGGATAGGTGCACGCCTATCCTTTAAAAAGTACTTCTTCTGAGGGAAGTATTACAAACACATAACCTATGTTACGTATAAGAACAACAAAAGTACAAAAAACAATTTGTGAAATTAAATTGATTTCTGTATTTAATATAGGTTTATGTAAAAGCACTTTAGGGTTAATTTAATTTTTAGAATTGGATTAACAAACCAAACACTTTTAAACATAAAATAATTATGAATTTAAAATTTAAAAAAGCAGTATTATTTTTTATAATGTTTGCTAGCATTTCTCTTTTTGCGCAAGAGACTTACCCGGTTAAAGGGGTTGTAGTTTCTAAGGTAGATGGAACTGGTCTCGCCGGTGTTACCATTAGGATTGTAAATACATCCAAAGGAGATATTACGGATTTGGATGGTAATTTTCAAATCGATGTAAAAAAGGGAGATACATTAGAATTTCTCTACTTAGGGTTTGTAACCCAGAAAGTAGTAATTACTGATCAAAAAACACTAAGAGTAGTCTTGCTGGAGGATAACAATGTCTTAGATGAAATTGTCGTTATTGGTTATGGAACTCAAAAGAAATCTCATTTAACAGGGTCTATCTCTAAAGTAGTAAATGATAAGCTAGATCAAATAGGTGTCTCGAGAGTCGATGATGCTTTAGTTGGTCAAATTTCGGGTGTAAACATCCAAGCTACTGAAGGAGAAGCAGGTTCTGCTCCAACGATTAGAATTAGAGGAGTTGGATCACTTGTTGGAAACTCTGGACCACTAGTTGTGGTAGACGGAGTACCAGTAGATGAAGATTTTTTAGGATCTTTAAATATGAATGATGTAGAATCCTTTGAGATTTTAAAAGATGCAGCATCTGGAGCAATTTATGGATCTAGAGGAGGTAATGGGGTAATTATTATTACTACCAAAAGTGCCAAAGAAGGAAAAACAAGGTATAGTTATAATATGCGTACAGGTTATAAAACTGCAAGACAGAGTGATGCTTATTATACAACAGTTGCTGAGACAGCTAGTGCTGAACTAGCTGCAGTAGGAAGTTTGTCAGATAGAACTCGTTACAAGCAATTGATTGGTGTCGATAACAATTGGCAGAATATTATATTCGATGGTGGGATAATTACAGATCACACTTTCGGGCTTAGTGGAGGAACCGCAAGTACCAAGTATAGTTTTTCATTAAACTACACGAATGATCAAGGTGTGCTATTAACAGATAACTTCGAGCGATCGGGAATAAATCTTAAGATCGATCATAAGATCAATAAAAAGTTAACAGTAGGATTTAAGGCTAATCCATCTTTTTCAACAAGAAGAAGATTTGATGGTTCAACACATGATATCTTAAGACAGCCTTCTTGGTTGCCATTATACCTAGATGAGAATACAATTCAGTTTGTAAATAGATTTAGAGATGGTGGAAAGTATGCAGATGCTAAAGTTGGAGATTATGCGATTCAAAGAATGTTTGATGATTATGATTTAGCTTTAGGTGCTCCTAGTACAGGAAGTGGTACAGATATTAGTAATACATCTAATACAAATCCAGGAGCAAAAGTGCTAGAACGTGACAGGTTTGAATACAGAAAAAAATTATTAGCTAGTATTTATGCTAAGTACAAAATAAATGACGAGTTAAGATTTAGGTCTTCAGCTTCAATGAATTATCAGTATAGAAGAACTTCACGTTACCAAGGAGTACAATCGAGTAGAAATGGAGCTTCAGCTTCAAGATTAGATAGTACTAGACAACGAACTGTAAGGTTTGTTGCAGATAACACATTATCGTTTAGTAAAGAAATTGATAACCATGAGATTAACGCAGTGGTAGGAACCTCTATAGAGAGAAGAAGAAGAACTTTTGAAAGTATTCAAGGATCAGTATTTGCTGATGATTCTTCACCATTTATAAGTTCTGCAGAAAGTATTACCGATCAGAACGAATTTGAATGGGAACGTACATTATTATCGTTTTTCGGTAGAGTTAACTATGCATATGATGATAAGTATTTAGCTTCAGTTAGTTACAGAAGAGATGGTAGTTCAGTATTTGGGCCTAATGTAAAATATGGTAATTTCCTTGCAATCTCTGCAGGATGGAATATTGCAAAAGAAGATTTCTTAAAAGATAGCGATTTTGTGAATACACTTAAGTTACGTGCTAGTTATGGTGTTACTGGAAATAACGATTTTAGAACAGGAAATGAATTAGTTGATAACTATCCTTATTTAGCGATTTTAGATAATACGACAACAGGTGTTAGCGGAGGTTCACAAGGATTGGTTGTAAATCCATTGAATATAGCAAACCCAGATCTTACATGGGAACGACAAATTGAGTTCAATCCTGGTATTGACTTTGGAATTTTTAACGGAGCCTTGTCTGGTTCTGTAGATTACTATACAAGAACAAGTGATCAATTGTTATTAAACAATCCTGTTTCTGGAACTACTGGATTTAGTAATGCATTAGTCAACTTAGGGAAAGTACAAAACAGAGGAATTGAGTTAGAATTAAGAACAAGAAACATTTCGAAACAAGACTTTAAATGGTCTTCTACGCTTATTGCGTCTAAGAACAAAAATGAATTGTTAGATTTTGTAGATTCTAATGGTCAAATCCAAAACGTTGACAGTAAGAGAGCTTCGGAATGGATTAATTTAGAAGGAAACCCAATCTCTTCATTTTATGGATGGGTTGTCGCTGGTGATATTCCATTAGAATACCTTTCTAATCCATACCATCCTATTGGTGCTGAAGCACAAGATGTATATGTAAGAGATTTAAACGGAGATGGTTTAATTGATGATGATGATAAAACGATTCTTGGAAGCCCTTATCCAGATTTAGTTTGGAGTTTTTCAAATGATTTTCAAATAGGAAACTTTGATGTAAGTTTTATGGTTCAAGGGAGTCATGGAGCAGAGGTTAGAAATATGGGAGACCAATATATTTTCAATCACTTTAACAGTGCTCAAGATTTTATATCAACAACGCCAAATCAAGAATTCATTAGGCAGAAGATTTTTACGAATGACATTGTTCAAGACGCATCATACATTGCTTTACGTAATTTAAATGTTGGATACAATTTCACTGGAAATTCATTAAGTAAATTAAAAGTTTCTAGTGCTAGGATTTATATGGCAGCTCAGAATCTATTCTATATCACTGCAAGTGATTATACAGGATTCAATCCAGAATCGATTAACAATACAAGTGCTACAACATACGGGTATCAAAGAGCAGGATCACCTGTATTCAGTACAGTGTCAATAGGTCTTAATGTTCAGTTTTAATGAGAGCTATTAATTTTAAACAGAAAAATATTATGAGACAAATAAAATTTTTAACATTACTACTAATAGCTATGTTAGTTACCTCATGTGAGGATACATTCTTATCTCCTGAATTATTAACAGGGATTAATGCAGATAGTTATTTTGCAAATGATTCAGAAATACAAGCTGGAGTTTTAAATATTTATGATGGTGTACAAGGAATTAATGCCTTAAAAATCACAAATAACAATCTAAATCATGGAGTTCAAGTTGAGTTTTACTTAACCGAAATGCGAAGTGATAATACAGAAACAAAAAGTAATGAAGGTGAAGCAGCTCAATTTGAATTTTTTAATGTCGAGTCTACGAATGGTATTGTAGCAGATTATTATAGAAGTTATTACAATGTAATTTTTAGAGCAAACCTTGTTTTAGAAAACTTAGGAGCTGCTTCAGCAGACAGAGTAGCAAGTTTCGAAGCAGAGGCAAAATTTTTAAGAGCCTATGCTTACTTTAACTTGGTAAGACTTTTTGGAGAAGTTCCTTTAGTAGATAAAGTAATCGCTCCATTAGATACACAAACTGCTTATACAAGAGTTTCTACAACTACTATTTATGATTTAATTGTAAGTGATTTACAAACTGCTGTGGCAAACCTAACAGATGGAGGAGCAAAAGATCAAGCCAGCAAGGCAGCAGCTCAAGGATTGTTAGCAAAAGTGTTCTTAACATTAAATAGATATGGAGAAGCACAATCATTGTGTGAAGATATTATGAACCCTTCTAGAGGTTTTGTTTTAGAAAATGATTTTAGAGATATTTTTTATAGTGAAGGAAATGATGAAGTAATTTTTGCAATAGGCTATGTTGCTGGTTCAAATGATGACAGCCAGAATTTTTCTGCAGAGTGGTTAAACGCTGTTGGTAGAACAAGTGGTGTTAATTATATGACAACCGATGCAAAAACATCTTTAGACACCAATGGAGGGAATAGAACACAATATTCTTATAGAGAAGATAGTGGACAAGCAGGAAAATACCAGGTAGTGAAATATTTACCGAATGGAGATACCAATTTAGGAATCCCGGTAACATCTTCGGACGCTACTTCAGCAGGAAATGATTGGATTGTTCTTAGATATGCAGATGTTGTATTAATGCATGTAGAATCAATTTTAGCAGGAGGAGCTTCAACAACAAGTTCTAATGCCTTGGCATCATTTCAATTAATTAGAGACAGAGCAGGCTTAACAACTCCAGTAACAAGTATTACTAAAGAAGAATTATTGGAAGAAAGAAGAGTAGAATTGGCATTTGAAAATCAAAGATTCTTTGATTTGGTAAGAATGGGAGTTGCTCAAGATGTATTGAGTGCTTTCTCAACAGCAAATGGTTTAGGTTTTTCATCTACAGATCTTTTATTACCAATACCTCAGATTGAGATTGGATTAAGTAATGGTGTTTTGACTCAAAACCCTGGTTATTAATAAAATTAATTTTTAATTATTATGAAACAAATAGCAAAAATAATTGAAGTTAATATTTCAAAGTTCGGAATATTACTCTTACTAATCTCATTAGGTTTTATGGCCTCTTGTGAAGATAATACATTGCCAGAGGAAGGATCAATTGTAGATGTAACTCCTCCGGAAGCAAGCTTTGCTGCTACTCAAGGAGCAGGACTAGGAGATGCGTGGAAAACATACAGTTTTTCTAACCAATCTGTGAGTGCAACTGGCTATGCTTGGGATTTTGGAGATGGAAATACTTCAACAGAAGCAGAACCATCGCATACATATGCAGGAGAAGGAACATTTACTGTGACGTTAACAGCTACAGATAATTTAAATGTTCAAAGTGTATTTACTTTAGTAATTGAAGTAGTTATGCCACCTGTTCCAGTTGTTCCTGACCCTGTGTTAATAAATGCAGACTTTAATAAACTAGAAAAAGACAATGGCAACTCAAGTGACTGTACTTGTTCTGGTTGGGATAATGATGATATTGGAGAACAAGGAGAATCTAGTGGTGGAAATGGAGGGTCTGACAACCTTGTTAAATTTGATAATGCTGAGCCAGATCATATATACCAAGAGTTTGCAGTAACAGCAAATGCAGATTATACTATAGAAGTAGTAGTGGCTTTTAAATCTTTAGTATCTGGAGGTGCAATGCCCAGTATGCTTGAATTAAGAGTGTTGGCAGGTTCAGGTTATAGAACAGGTTACACCCCAACCTATTATGCAACAGCTACTGAATACCCAAAAAGAGATTTTGGTTATAATACTATTGCCCTAGTTGAAACTGCAGCAAATAATCTGTTAACTGAGGTAATATCGAACCCAAGTGATACGGCTTATATAACATATACATATACATTCAATGCAGGAAATAATAGTAGTGCTGCTCTATTTGTTAGAGGAATAGGAGGGGCTAGTACTGGAAGTTATGGATATAATAGTGGAGATGAAGAAATAAGAATGGATTCTGTAACGATTACGGCTAATTAATTTATAGGATACTATTAAATGAGGTATTTAAACTTTGGTAGAATTTTGCCAACAACACTTATACTAATTGTGATTAGTGTTTGTACAGTTAGTTGTCAAGATACTGCTAAGAATGATGTTTCTGATGTTGTTATTGTTGATGACGATCCAATTCAAGCAACACATAAATTGCCAAATATAAATTTGAATAATTGGAAAGTTACATTGCCAATAGGAAATCCAGCGGAAGTAAAACCTCCTGAGATTTTAAGTTATGCTACGAATGAGATGTTAAAACCATTCATGTATAATGATTCTATAAAAGGAGCCTTGGTGTTTTATACGTATCCTGGTTCTTCAACAGCAAACTCTACATATTCAAGAACTGAGTTAAGAGAACAAATAGTTCCAGGAAGTAATTCAACAAACTGGACATTCTCTCAAGGAGGAACTATGAAAGGAGAGCTTGCCATGGGAGAAATGACTAAAGATTCTAATGATAATTATCATAGAACTATTATCATGCAAATTCATGGGAGATTAACAAATAATCAGAGAGATTTGATTGGTGAAAACGATAATAATGCTCCACCCATGCTAAAAATCTATTGGGTAAATGGCAAAGTAAGAGTAAAAACGAAAGTTTTAAAAAATCTCAATGCAACAGATACTGAGATGTTACATACTGATGCTTGGGGAGATGATGTAGGATATACATTTCCAGAATATGTAGGGTTTGATACCTTTACTTTAGAGGTAAAAGTTTCTAGTGGAAGAATGGAAGTAATTATGAACGGAGCTTCGAGAGTGTATGATGATATTCATATACAAAAATGGGGAATCTTTGAGAATTACTTCAAGGCTGGAAACTATTTAGTAACTCATGATAATTGGGCAAAGGCGAAAGTTGAGTATTATTCATTGGAAGTATCACACTGATTATAAATTATATAAAACAAATTAGTTTTTTTACGAATTAAAATATAAATTTGGTTAACCAGTTTTATCAGAAAACCAATATAAAGAATGAAGTTAGAAGTTATAGCAAAAACAGAAAATCAAATTATTCAAGATTCTATTATTCTTAAGATTAAAGACTTAATCAATATGAAAAATCTTGAACCAGGTGATAAATTACCTTCTGAAAGAATGCTATCTGAACGATTTGATGTTACCAGAGGTAATATTAGAGAGGCCATTCAAAAATTAGAGGTTTATGGTATTTTGAAATCCATTCCACAAAGTGGGACATTCGTTGCTAATATTGGTGTGATTGCAATGAATGGAATGATAGAAGATATTCTAAGATTAGAAGACCCTGATTTTAAATCATTGGTTGAAACAAGAATATTACTCGAGCTTAAATCTGTTAGAATGGCGGCGCTAAGAAGAACAGATGAGGATTTGGTACAAATGAAAAATGCTTT
>TARA_R110002073_G_scaffold4321_5_pt1 | contig 25125 bp, 25 predicted proteins | sample TARA_R110002073 | Tara Oceans TARA_R110002073 (sample SAMEA4397174) | marine metagenome | biome: Polar Biome; feature: [DCM] deep chlorophyll maximum layer (ENVO:01000326); material: water (ENVO:00002006), including particulate matter (ENVO:01000060) such as... | depth 40 m | reverse complement strand
GGCCTGCCGGCGATCTCGCCCTCGGTGGCGCGCCGGATCATGGAGCATTTCCGCCTGACCGGTCCCGCCGCCAATCCCGATGAGGGCCTGACGCTGCGCGAACGCGATGTGCTCGGCCTGATCGGGCGTGGCTTGCGCAATAGCGATGTTGCCGCCGATCTCGGAGTCGCCGAAAGTACGGTGGCCAGCCATATCAAGGCGATCTATCGCAAACTCGGCATTTCCTCGCGCGCCGAAGCCTCCTGGCACGCCACCCGAATGGGCCTGACACCCGGCCCGGGCTGAGGCCCTGCCTCAGCGCACCATCGTCTGCACAGCGCCATGCCGCGGACAGGAGATTTCATGGTCATTGACCATGCCCACCGAGCCCGGGTTCGCAGGCGCAGTGACCAGCGCGCGATATGAATTGGCAGGCAGGGTGTGTCGAGCCGTTGCCGGCGGCACATTCCGTGCTTGAATGGCGCGTTGGTGACGCGACCTGCCGGGTCGCACGTGAGACGAGACGCGGAAGGGGCAGAAATCATGGCATTAACGGGTCAACGCTGCGCCTGGGTCAACCACTCCGATCCAATCTATGCCGCCTATCACGACACCGAATGGGGCGTGCCGGAATATGACAGCCGGGCGCTGTGGGAAAAGCTGATGCTCGATGGATTCCAGGCTGGGTTGGCGTGGATCACCATATTACGCAAGCGCGAGTCCATGCGTGCAGCCTTCCACGGTTTCGATCCAGACATCATTGCCCGGTACACCGATGCCGACCGTGGGCGGCTGCTCGCCGACGCAGGCATAATCCGTTCAAAGCTGAAAGTTGAGGCAGCGATCACGAACGCCAAGGCCTATCTGGATATGCGTGATCGCGGCGAGGATTTCTCGAACTATCTCTGGGGCTTCGTTGACGGCGTGCCGGTGCAGAACAGCTACACCCATCTATCCGGCCTGCCCACCCAGACACCCCTCAGTCACGCGCTCGCCAAGGACCTCAAGAAGCGCGGCTTCAAGTTTGTTGGGCCAGTCATAGTATATGCTTTTATGGAGGCGGTCGGGCTGGTCAACGACCACGAAATTTCCTGCCCGAGGCATGCCGACGTGATGGCCATGGTTCGCGGTTAGATATGTGAGTTCTTGAAACACTGGCGTACCGTGCCGGCGAGCAGGCCGGCTTACAATCGAGACTCGGTTTCAGCGCCGGGCACCCCTGGAGGTCAACCCTCTGTAAACTCGATAGACCGTGCTTCGATTGTAATGCCGCCCAATCCGGCTCGGGTGAAGATGCGAACCGGGATTTGGATCTGGTTGTCAGCAAATGTCGCCAGCCAGATAAGGAGCGGGTATCTCATTTCGCGCTCGGTCGGGTAATCTTCCGGATCGTATCCGGACACCGGAAAATACCAAGCTTCACACAAATTCGCCTCCCCGGACCATGCCTCAGTGTGAATTCGCTGCGTGCCTGCCGCCCGCAGCCGAATTTCATAGCGTTGCTTGCCGTCAAAAACGGGTAGGGTGCCGGAACAATTTGCCTCTGCAATCCCCGGCACGATACCGGAGAGTATGAAAAAGGCCGTCATAGGATCGAGGACTCGGGTTCGATCTGCCTCGCTTGCAGGCGGTTCACCAAGCGAGCCAAATGGCGGCGTCGCAGTGGCGACGGCGACGCCGTCGGGAAATTGCACTTGAACCGAGCGCGATTTCGTTGGCGTCGTGTTGACAAGCCCATAGCGTTCAGGAGCCGCCCCGCCGGGCCCGAGCAACCCCGAGACGTCGGCCTGAATATCAATATCAGCGAACAACGCCGCCAAGCCAGCGGCCCGGATAGTCGTCTCGGCCCGGTAGCTGGTCGGCGTCAAATCGGCGGCCACCGAAATTTCACCGACCTTGAAAATCAACACAGTGCTTGAATACCGCGCCGAGATCCGCACATGACCTGCTTCCACCCCGGCAGCCGCTGCGGTTTGAGGCGCGTCAAGACTCCGACCCGAGAGTACAGCAGGATTGGGAGCGCTATTGATCGCGACCGCAGCCAATGCGCATGCCGCCAAGGGTTTCAAGAGTATCATAGTTCAGGCTATTCTCCTGTGTCCTGCACTACTAAGATCGCAGCAGGACGCGGATCCGCTCAATCGCACATATGGCGCAGTCTGGACATTTCCTGACTACCCTTTTGACGTAGATGATTGATCCACGAGATTCGCGGCGTACTGATATCCGGTGCCCGCGCTGGGACGGGATGCTGTGACACCGCACAGGGCATACAGATGGGAGATAAGCGCCAATGCCTCTGAACTCACCTTCGAAATCCATTGGGCCTTGGGCCGCGCTTCGGGATCCGCGTATCCGCCGTACCGTGATTATTGGGACGGTGGCGATCGCCCTGCTCTCCCTACCCACCGCATTGGAATATTTCGGCGGTGGGAAAGATTCTGACCCGGTCGCGTTGGCGGGTGACCTATTTGAGCTTCTGGTATTCGCCGGCACGATCGCTTCGATGAGCTGGCTGACGTTAGAAATGCGCGAAATCCGGAGCCGGCACGATGTTCTGCTGGAGGATCTATCAGGTAGTCGCGCAGAAAATAGAAAATGGCGTGAGAGCCAGCGGGACCAGATCAATGGCTTTCGTGCGGCCGTTTTGTCCCAATTCAATGACTGGGAGCTGAGCGCTGCCGAGCGCGACATTGCCAGCCTGATGCTAAAGGGCTGTTCACACAAACAAATTGCTGCCGTCCGCCAGTCAAATGAATCGACGGTCCGGCAACAGGCGCAATCGATCTACCGCAAGTCGGCCCTGAATAACCGCGCTGAACTCTCGGCCTATTTTCTCGATGCTATCCTCACCCCGGAAATGCCCGTGGACGGGGCTTGACCGGACTCGATTGAAAGACCGTCGGCCGACCCTTGACCGCCTCACTCAGAGCCGGACTCGCTGGACGGGAGCACTCGATCCCAACATCCAGCCTGGATGAAGGGCCGCAACGGGCCGCTAACCAGAACGGCCGCATACCGTGTTCGGTGGCCGTCTGGACCGACCCTCTCAAGATCCGGCAATTGTTCAATCTCGGCAAAACATTGCTCCAGGTCACTGGTGTGGACGCGGCGAACCAGATCCACTACCAGGCCGGGGTGATTGGCGTCGATTGTCCATGAGGGATCGGCATCCGTGTACCGATCGCGCTGGTATAATTGCAGGACAGGAATATCTGCCGGATGCGCGCGTGCAAGGCTAGCAGTCGTCCCGTAGCTGATTGCGCCCACCCAGCTTGCGCCCTCCCGGCGCGACAGGTCGGCGACACGCGCCGAAAATTCCGGCCAGCCGCGTAACTCCCGGGCAGGGTCGAGGCCCGGCACCAATCCGGGAAATCCCGTCGCAACGCCGAGCAACAAGACGACGCCAGCGGCTACGGGCACAATGCTCCTCGACAGACGGGAGGGCCATCCCGTCAAGGGTGCATCACCGACGCAGATCGCCGCCAGTGCCGCAATTGCCGGATATATCGGGACTGGCCAGTGTGCCTGCACGCGACTGTGGATGGCGTGCAGGGTGAGGTAGGCAATAAACGGCAGCACGCTGAAGCCAAGCAATGATAAATCAGCTGAAATGCTCCTCGCGACGAGCCGGCGGCGGACCATTACGCACCACGCGACCAGCGTGATGATTATCGGGTTGAGCAGCAGAAATTGCCCCACCAGAAGTTCCAGCAAATTGGAAACATCGAGCGAATGCGGGACAGCCCGGCCAAATTGCTTGCTGAAGGTCACCCAGTGATGGTGGGCGTTCCAGTCGATGTTGAAGGAGAAGAGCGCCAGCGAGATCAATCCGGCGAGCCAAGGTCCCGGGCGGCTTAGCATCGCCCGCTTGCCGTGTGTGGACAGTGCCCAAAGCAGAAGTCCGAACGCCAGAAAGAGGGCCGAATATTTCGATAGCAGAGCGAGCCCCATCAAGGCGCCCACCAGCAACCACGGCCCGGTCGAAGAGCGTTTGCTCGCCCGGGCCGTCGCGAGCAATGTAAGGCTCCAGAACAGGGTCAACGGTGCGTCGGGGGTCGCCAGCATACCGCCGAGTGCGACCAGGAGCATGGCTTGAAACCAGATTGCAGCCCGTAGCGCCAGCAGGCGTGAAGCCCCCAGTTCAGAGACAAGCTGGGCCAGAATCACGCTGATCATGGAATTCGATAGGACCGGAAGGAGCCGGACGCCCAGGCGATTGTCCCCGACGAGATTTACGCCCAGATCAATCCACCAGGCGATCATTGGCGGGTGGTCGTAATATCCGAACTGAAAATGTTCGGCCCATTGTCGGTAGTAGATTTCGTCTTCAGTTAGTGGCGTGATCATCGCGAGGGCCAACCTCAATGCCAACACGAGGAGGACGAATGTCGAAAGCGGGTGCCGCTCCACCCAGCCGATGCGCAACGCGGCGATTCTCACCAAACGACTCTGGATGCCATGGCGTAATTCCACACGCCCCCCATGAGCGCGCCCGACGCCCCGGCCAGCCACCAAGGCAGGCCCCAGCGGTACGCAATCATGCCGACGGCCATATTGACGATTAGGCCGGCCGCGCAGACGCCGCCAAAACGAAGATAACCCCACAACCAGGCGATCCCGGTTTTGCGCCGATCACGATAGGTGAGCGAATTATTGATTGTGTAGTTCGAGGTCAGGGCACTGAAGCCGGCCACCAAATTCGCCATCGCGAACCCGGATGCGAGCACGACCCTCAATACCGTCAAATGGATCAGCAGGCCTGAAACCCCGACCAGGGCGAACAGAAAAAATCGGGTCGGCACCACATTCCGGGTCAGTCGTGAAAGGAGCAATCCACAGAAATCAATGACGACTTTCGCGTCAAGTTTGCTCTCTCCTGATTGCCTGAAGGCAAACTCGAATGGCAGCTCTGTTATCCGCAAGGTCGGTTTCGACGCGCCAACAAAATCCAGCAAAATCTTGAACCCGTTCACCGACAATCGGTCGGCAACGCAATCGAACAAATCGCGCCGGGTCATGAAGAACCCGCTCATCGGATCGCTCAGCTTTGTACCCAAGGCCCGGTTGGTCAGGGCGTTGGCGAGTTTACTACCGCCCCGGCGCATCGTTGACAGACCAACCGGGTCGTTACTGCCGAGGAAGCGGCTCGCCACAACTAGGTCCGCGCCGTCCGATGTCAGCACATCCAGCATAACGGGAAGCAGCTTCGCATCATGCTGCAAATCCCCATCCATGACCGCGAAGAAGGGGGCTGAGCTGGCCATTACGCCCTCAATGACGGCCCCGGCCAGACCACGCCGGTTCAACCGGCGAATGCACGTCACATTCGGTTGCGCGAGCGCGATTTGCTTAACCTTGGCGGCAGTTCCATCGGGAGAGTCGTCGTCGACGAAGATGATATTCCACGGAACTTCACCAATTGACGCAGATAGGTTTTCCAGCAGCGCCTCGATATTTCCGACTTCGTTGAAGGTGGGGACGATCACTGTCAGGACATAACCGCTCGGATGCCGGTCGCCCTGAAAATGCTCATCATCACGGACACTCAAGGCGCGCCCATGGGGTCCGGACAAGTATTGTTCAATCATGTTTCGCCTCTGCCAGCTTCGCTAACAGAAGGCGCGATCTGTCCCTCAATACCATCCACCCGATGGACTAAAGTTCCCGTAAATCCATCTTACATATGGCCTGCTGAACCCATCGGAATAAAACGGGGCAAGGGGTGCCGGTCCACCCGCGCAGTCGACCGGCCGGTTACCTTCTCTGGCGAGTGCGCAACGTGCTGGCTGGCATTTTCAACCGGCAAATTGGCGGACACTGGATGACCGATGTCGCCATCAGGCCTTTAGGCTAGCCTTACTTCTACTCTGGACACGGGGCTCGCAACCGGCTTGCCGGATGGGGTGGCTGCAGGCAAGTCATTTGGGAAATGAACCAGCGATACAGGCTCGCCCGCCCCTCACCCCGCCGCATGCGCGTTCGGCTTCATCGGGGGCTCAGCGGTGCCCGGAGAACAGTTTTACATTTTTGTATATTGCGTGCCCGGTCTATGTCAGATCGATGGATTATCTTGGCTTTATCGGCTTGCTGATCCCGGCAGCCAAAGGAGACTGAAGATGAAAAATTCCATCACCAAATTGATCGTCGCTGGCGCCTTTATTGCCAGCGGGTTCACCGGCGTCGCCATGGCGCGTGGCATGGATGAGGGCCAGGGTGACCAGGCCGAACACCAAGCCTTTCTCAACGCACGGGTCAGCCTGGAGGACGCTATCGGCGTCGCCGAAGCCGAAACCGGCGCACAGGCGATGTCGGCGGAGTTTGAGGACGAGGATGGCACCTTTGTCTATGCGATCGAACTGGTTGCCGCTGATGGTACCGAGTTTGAAGTCCTTGTCGCGACATCGACCCTGACGGTCATCAAGTCCGAATCAGAAGACGATGATGAAGATGACGCCGACAATGACAATGACAATGACAACGACAACGACAATGAGGTCGAGGACTGACCGTGATGCAGGCCACCTTCTGCCCCTGCCGGAATTTCCCGGCAGGGGTCATCGTCAATTGAGGCGGCAGCCATGAATGTCTTGCTGGTCGAGGATGACGATCTCACACGTGAATATGTACTGGCCGGACTGCATGGCGCCGGGCATTCGACCGACCATGCCATCGACGGCATTGACGGTTTGGCGCTTGCCCTGCGCGCGGCATATGACGCGATCATCCTCGATCGGATGCTGCCGGGAATGGACGGTCTGTCCCTGTTGAAAGCGCTGCGCGCGGCCGCGATACACACGCCGGTCCTGTTTCTGACTGCAATCGGCGGTCTTGATGATCGGGTTGACGGTCTGGAGGCCGGTGCCGACGATTATCTCGTCAAACCCTTTGCATTTTCCGAGCTGGCGGCCCGGTTGGCGGCCATCGGGCGGCGCCCGGCCCTTCAGACCGAGCAAGTCAGGCTCACCGTTGCTGATCTCGAGATGGATCTGGTCCGGCGGCGGGTCGTTCGTGCCGGCCAGCCGATCGATCTGCTGCCCAAGGAATTTGCCCTGCTCGAGTACTTCATGCGCTCGCAAGGGCGAGTGCTCAGCAAGACCATGTTGCTGGAACGGGTGTGGGATTTCCATTTCGACCCGCAAACCAGTGTCGTCGAAACTCATATCAGCCGGCTACGTGGCAAGATCGACAAGCCCTTCGACCAACCCTTGCTGCATACGATCAAGAATGTGGGATATTGCCTTCGTGCCCCTGAATAAGCTTTTGAAAAGCACCCATTTGCGATTTGCAATCGCCCTGACGGCTGTGTTTGCTGTCATCTACCTGCTCGTCGGTTGGTTCGCATTTCTGTCGGTCGATACCGAATTGCGCGAACGCGTCTCGCAGGCCGACCTGGTCACCTCATCCGGCTTTGCCGATATTTACCGCAGTTCCGGACGTTCAGCTCTGGTCGAGGCGGTGCGGTCCTCAAGTGAAAGCGACGAGCCGGACGATAGCTTTGCCTGGGTCGGCACCCGCAATGGCGAGCGCCTTGCCGGACCGGCGTTGACCGCCCCGCGTGCGCTACAAACCGGCAATATCGCAGGGCGGCGCCTGCTCCCCGAGCTCGACGAGGGCTACCATATTCAAGTGACTGATCTGGATGACCTGCGCCTGATTACCGGGGTCAGTCATGAAGAATCCGATGAAATTCTGGGGCTAGTCTCTCTGGCCTTCGGTGCCGCGGCACTGCTGACTCTTCTGCTGGCCAGCCTCGCAGGGCTGGCGCTGGCCCGCCAGGGACAACGGCGGATCGATGCTGCATCCGGCATGCTCGACCGGGTGGCAGCAGGCGAGTTGACGCGCCGCTTGCCGGTATCGGGATCAGGCGATGACATTGACCAACTCTCGACCCGGATCAACTCGACGCTGGATCAGCTCCACGCGACGGTTGAGGGGATTCGACAGGTCAGCGCCGACATTGCCCACGACTTGCGCACGCCGATCAACCGGCTTGGGATTCATCTTGAACGGCTCAGTGACAGCGTCGGTGTTGATCATGCTATCGGCCCACAGCTCGAACTGGCGCGTGCAGAAGTTCGCCAGATCATCACCACTTTCGACGCGCTCCTGCGGATCGCCCAGATCGAAGCCGGCGCGCGGCGGGCGCGGTTCCAGCCGGTCGATCTTTCAGGAATTGCTGAAAGCCTGTTCGATGTCTATGCGGCGGTCGCGGAAGAAAATGGTCAGACTTTGCAGTTGGAGTCGGAGGGCGACGCACCGGCGCGTATCCTCGGCGACCGGGACCTTCTGATGCAGTTGATCGCCAATCTGATCGAGAATGCTATCCGCCATTCCGGCACGGGGGCGATCATTCGAGTGCTAACCCGTGCGGAGCCGGATCATGTCGTGCTACGCGTCAGTGATACGGGTCCCGGCATTCCGGTTGACGACCACGCGCGTGTGCTCAAACGGTTTCACCGACTGGACCAATCTCGTCACACACCAGGTTCGGGTCTTGGCTTGGCACTGGTCAAAGCCGTGAGCGACCTACACAATGCCAAGCTGACACTACTTGATGCCGAGCCAGGGCTGGCTGTCGAACTGCGCCTCTCGCTCCTGCGTCAGGAGAGCCCAACGCCCGAGACGAAATCGGTTGAGACATGATCCATGGGGGTAAAATGATGAAGTCGTGGCCGGTTGCGCTGGTTATCCTGGCGGCCCTGTTGACCCCGGCATGTGCCACGGGGCGGCCGGCACCTGCCCCGCTTCCCGTGGGCGTTGTGGCGGCGTCGCACCTTGAGGCGGCGGCATCGCCCCTGCCGATTAGCTTGACGGAGCCCCTCACGCCCGATTCCATTGCGATGATCGCGGTGTATACCAACCCGGAGCTGCGGGCGCTGCGTGCCAGAGAGGGCGTCGCCGAGGCTCAGCTGTTTGCCGCAGGGCTTCTACCAGACCCAGCGTTCAGCTTTGGCTTCGACACGCCGCTCAACGGCTCCGGGCTGGTTACGGCCCTGGCCGGCTCGCTCGGCCTGGACCTCGCTGCACTGGCGCGCCGACCTGACCTTGTGCGAGGCGCACGCTCCAACCTCGATCAGGTTCGGCTCGATATTCTGTGGGCCGAGTGGCTGACCGCCGAGCAGGCCCGTTTGGCCTCCTTGCGGGTCACGCGGTTGCAGACCATCCGGCAGATGACGATGGTCTTGCGCCAACAGGCCGACGACGCGATGGGGCGGGTTCTGAGCGCCACACAACGTGGTGATTTGCCGGCGGCCCAACTTGAAACTTACCGGCTTGCGGCCAGTGACGCCGCCGCGCGGGACCGCGATGTGGAGCGGCGATTGCGGGCAGCCGAGCTCGACCTGAATCGGTTTCTGGGAATCGACCCAACCGAGGCGCTCCAACTTGCGCCCGGTTCCGGCGCGCGCGAAAATCTGCCGGATGCGGAGCAAATCTTCGCCCGCGCCGTTGATAATCGCGCCGATCTGGCGGCACTCCGGGCCGCCTATCAGAGCGTTGAAGTCAATCTCGACCTGGCCTTGTTGTCGCGTTTCCCCTTTCCGTCGGTGTCGATCAATGCCGCTCGGGACACCGGCGCGCTGCGCACATTTGGCCCTGCCGTGACGCTGAATATTCCCATTTTCAATGGTGGGCGTGGTGAGATTGCGGTTGGCCGCGCAACGCGTGAACAGTTCTACGCTGAATATATTGCGCGACTCGAAGCCGTCCGTGCGGAAATCTATTCAGCCCACTCCGCCCTGACACTGGCGCGGCGACAACACGCGGAGCTCGACCGAGAAACGGCAGCTCTATTGCCGATGGCGGATGCCGCAGAGGAAGCGGCATTGCGCGGCGATCTACCGCTCGCTGTGGCCCTCGCGACCCGGATGACGGCGCTCGACAAGCAAATCGTTGCCGCCGAGCTGGCGCTTTCAGCTGACGAACTTGAACAGGGCCTGGAACTTCTCTCCGGTCGTAGATGGGACAATTTTCAATGATCCGCACCTGGACTGGCACGATGGCCTGCGTGAGCTTGTTATTGCTTGCGGGATGTGGCGGCAGCACCGACCTGCAGACCGCACAGGTTCCGACGGCGGAAATCTCGACCGGTACGGTGAGAGCTGTAGATTTGCATGAGCTCGTCAGTGGGTATGGCGTGGTTCAATTTGACCCGAGAGCCACACAATCCCTCAACACCCAGATTGAGGCGCAAATTCTCGAACTATTGGCGCGGCCGGGCGATATGGTCGATGCAGGTCAGGCCATTCTGCATCTGGCACCGTCTCAATCGTCAGCCTCCGAGTTGGCCCGTCTCCGTAATGAATCGGCCGCAGCTGAACAGGCAGCAGCGAGGACCAGGCGTCTCCGCGATGATGGACTGGCGAGCGACGCCGATGTCGAAGCCGCTGATTTGTCTGCGCTCGACCTGGCGAATCTGGCTCGCAGCCTCGGCGGGAGCGTGCGAACCATCGCCGAAATGCACGCGCCGATCAGCGGCCTGATCGAAACCGTATTTGTCGAGCCTGGTGACCTGGTCGCCGCGGGCGCACAACTGGTCCGGATCGCACCGCTCGACACGTTGCAAGCCGCCGTCCGGCTCGAACTCGAAGATGCCGCGCGGATCGAAAGCGGTGCCGCTGTGACGTTGACCAGCCTGGATAATACCGGGACCCGGTTTGAGTCCGTCGCCCGCTCTGTGGACCTTCGTGTCGAACCCATTACGCGTACCGCGACTCTCTATGCCACCCTTCCGGCCGCAAGCGGCCTTCTGCCTGGCCAGGCCATCCGGGCGGAGATTACCGCCGCGATTCACCCCAATGCACTCGTGGTCCCGCGCCGTGCGATCTATTTCGACGAACAGGGGGCCTTCGTGTTCCGTGTCGCAAGTGAGATTGCCTCGCTAACGCGCGTCGAAGTTGGGATCACCAGCGGCGAGGATACCGAAATTCTATCAGGGCTCAGCGCCGCCGATGTGATTGCGCTTGAGGGCGGGGCCGTCTTGTCAGATGGGATGACTGTGAAAATTATCGACCCTGCCGCGACTGGGCCGACGCAATGAGCCAGTGGTTGTCGCGACAGGCTCGCTTTTTGATCGCGGGCTTTATCATCTTGTCGGTGGCCGGGGCGTTTGCTGCGACCCTGTTGCCCGTTAGCCTCTTTCCAACCATTGAGTTCCCGCGCATTGCGGTGACGCTCGATGCCGGCAACCGGCCCGTAGACGAGATGTCGGCGCAGGTCACACGACCCGCCGAGGAAGCTCTGCGCGCCATCCCCGGGGTTCGCAATATACGCTCCCAGACCAGTCGCGGCTCAGCCGAAGTATCGGTGATGTTTGACTGGGGCCATGACATGACGACCGCTGTGCTGCAGGCCGAGTCGGAGATGGCGAGGATGTCGTCAAGCCTGCCGGCCGGTTTTCAATTCAGCGTGCGCAAGATGGACCCTACGATTTTCCCGGTGATCGGATACTCGCTGACATCCGAAACGGTATCGCTGGTGTCGTTGAGTAATTTTGCGACCTACCAGCTCAGGCCCTTGCTGGCATCGCTCGATGGTGTCGCCGAGGTCAATGTTCTCGGCGGCCGGCAAACTGAATACCAGGTAATTGTCGACCCGGTTCGGCTACAGGCGCACGGTTTGGCGATCACTGATGTTCAGGCGGCGCTCAATGCCAGCAATCTGGTAGCCGCCGCAGGTCGGATCGAGGACCGTTCGCGCCTGTATCTGACGCTGGTCGACAGCCGGTTGACCGATATTGAATCGATCGGGTCGATTGTTGTCACAGCAAGCGGCGGTGGGGTGATCGACCTGGATGATATCGCCGAGGTGCGCTTGTCCACCGCGCAGGAATGGACACGGGTCAATGCCGATGGGCGGCCAGCCGTTTTGGTCGACATCCGCCAGGCACCTGCGGCCAATTCCCTGGCACTGACCAATGCGGTCAAGGCCGTGCTCGCCCGCGAAGCGACCAGCTTTCCGCCGGGCATTGTAATCACGCCCTATTATGATCAGTCTGATCTGGTCAAGGCCGCGGCCTCCAGCGTCCGGGATGCGATAATGATCGGAACGGTCCTCGCGGGACTCGTTTTACTCTTGTTCCTCCGCAGCATGCGCTTCGTGCTCGTGGTCGCGATCCTGTTGCCGACCGTGCTCGCCTCGACGGCCCTTCTGCTGATGGTTCTCGGCCTGAGTTTGAACCTGATGACGCTGGGCGGCATGGCAGCGGCAGTCGGGCTGATCGTCGATGATATCGTGGTCATGCTGGAGCATATAACCCGGCGATTGAGCGACAAGCGGGCAACCGTGCTGGAGGCGGCCGCTGAGATGGCGCGGCCCCTGATCGGCTCATCCTTCGCCACCATCATCGTGTTTACGCCGCTGGCGTTTTTGAGTGGTGTAACAGGCGGGTTTTTCAAGGCACTGGCCGTCACCATGGCGGCAAGTCTGGTTTTCTCGCTGATCTACACCTTGGCCATCTGCCCGCTTCTCGCCACGCGTCTCGCCCGGGCCGAAGATGCCGAACGCGCCGAGGCGTCCAATGCCTGGCTGAACCGGTTGGCCGATGCCTATGAAGGCCTGATGGCGCGATTGCTGAACTGGCCACGGGCGGTCAGCCTGGCCTTGATCCTGATCGCAATTATGGCTGGCGGTGTTTCTGCCTTGCGGGTGAGTTCGGGATTCATGCCACAAATGGATGAAGGTGGCTTCGTGCTGGATTATGTGGCGCCGCCTGGACTGTCTCTCACTGAGACTGATCGGCTGGTGCGTCAGGTCGAGGCGATTATCCAGTCAGTGCCCGAGGTTGCCAGCTATTCGCGCCGGACCGGATTGCAGCTTGGCGGCGGTCTGACCGAAGCCAATACGGGCGATATGTTCGTGCGACTGAACCCGCTGCCCCGGCGTCCGATTGAAGCGGTGATGTCGGACATACGCGGGCGAATAACCGCGACAGTTCCGGGCCTCGAGATCGAGACCATTCAGCTGATGGGCGATTTGATTGGTGACCTGACGGCAGTGCCCCAACCGATTGAAGTTAAATTCTATGGTAGCGACCCCGCCGCGCTGACCCTGTCAGCAGAACGCGCAGTTGCCGCACTGGAAAGTGTCAGGGGCGTTGTGGAGGTTCGGCAATCGGATCGAATTGCCGGTGACGCCATCATTGTCACGCTTGATCGCGCCCACCTGGCCCTGGAGGGGCTGGATCCTGTTATGGTCGCGACGCAGCTGGAATCCCTGATCAATGGCGGTGTAGCCGGGTCTGTTCAGGCCGGCGTCCGCACCATCAATATCCGGGTGTGGGCACCCTCGCACCTGCGCGACCGGATCGCCGCCATCGAAGTCCTGATGCTGCGCTCATCTGACGGACATCTGGTACCCTTGTCGCGCGTCGCCCAGATCAATCTCGTCAGCGGTCAACTTCAATCCAGCCGTGAAAACCTGCAGCCGATGATGGCGGTTACGGGTCGATTGGAGGGGCGCGATATGGGCTCGGCGATGCGTGATGTCACAGCCAGCATGCGTACCGTCACCCTGCCGGCCGGGGTGCGCTACGAGTTTGGCGGGCTCTTCGCCGAGCAACAAAAATCATTCAGGGACCTGATGGCGGTCTTTGCCGCCGCCCTGACGCTGTCCGGTTTGCTGCTCCTCTTCCTGTTTCGCAGCTGGATCAAGACCGTCTCGATTCTCGGTATTGTCGGCCTCTCAATCGCCGGCGTGTTGACCGGCCTGGTGCTCACAGGCACGGAGCTCAACATCGCGGCGATGATGGGGTTGACGATGGTGATCGGCATTATTGCCGAGCTGGGTGTGTTCTATTTTGCTGAACTGCCAGAGGAAGCGATTGAACACCATCACCGCATCGCTGCCGGCCGGGCCCGTTTGCGCCCCATCATTATGTCCGCCGTGATCGCCATGCTGGCTCTGGCGCCTTTGGCCCTGAAATTGGGGCAGGGCTCTGCTTTGCTGGCTCCGATGGCCGTCGCCATTATCTCTGGACTGCTGATCGGTGCACCCTTGGTTCTGATCGCTGGGCCTATCTTTCATGGGGCCCTGTCTGTTCGGCATTCGCTGAAGAATGCTCCGACGGTCTGATGCCGGCTACGGCCTCGATCGGCGGGCCAGCAGCCGGGGTCAGGCCGCTGGGTTGTCGGTGCCACACAGGCTGGAAAACATGGCAGGCCGCGCCTCGCTTTACTCAGCGATCAGGTTTGCGATTCTCAATCGCGTGCGGACGGAGGCCCGATCGCCCTGCGCCCAGGAGCGTATTGACGATTCCGCGCAACTGAGACACGTCAACATTCTCTGTTGAGACCGACCTTTCAGAACACGAGCACGTTTCAGACATTGCGCGAAGTTCGCTGCCTGCAGTCAATCATCATCGCCGAGAAACTCGACAATCGCCGGGACATGTTTCGCACTCGGTGGATGCTCGGCCTCTTCCCAGCGCCGGATGATGGCCGGGGTAACGCCAATCATTAGACTTTTTCCGCTGCCGCGTCGGGGCGCAGATTGTCGGGCACGGCGATCGTGCAGGTCTGGCCGCCGGCCTGGGGCGTCTCGACGGCGGCGTCCAGCCGGTCGAGGCGGATCAGGGCGATGGCGTGCTGGCCGTGCGATGAGGTGATTTCGCCAATTGTGCTGCTGCCGGTCATGACGGCGGTGCCGCGCGGCGGGGAATCTGCGGAAAAGCTCAAGCAAAGCGAGCGCTTGCGGATGGTTCCGCGGCGCTTCATGCGGCTGACGACCTCCTGGCCGATGAAACAGCCCTTCTTCCAGCCAATGCCGCCATAAACGTCGAGATTGGCATCGGTCGGAAATATTTCGGCTTCGCCATAATCGCGCCCGAAGGCAGGAATTCCATGCAAGATTTCAAGCGCATCGAGCGAAACGGCATCGCCCGCTTCCTCGCCAATACCGCGATGCACCGCGCCGCCCAGGCGCGGATCGGGCGCGGAGCCCTCGAAGGGGCGTTCACTCCACAGGGCGGCCAGATCGGTATTGATCACGATCTCGGCCTTGGCGCGCAGCTTGAACATCGACAGGCGTTTGGCGAGGGCTTCGGCTGCCGAACCAGGTACGTCCAACCATACTGTATCCCTGTCGGCAAACAGCAGGAAGTCTACCGCTAGCTTGCCCTGGGGCGTCAGCAGACCACCGGGACGGCACTGGCCCGCCTCGAGCGTCTCGACATCGGCGGTGATGACGCGCTGCAAAAGCGCGCGCGCTTCGGGTCCGGAAACGGACAGGATGGTGCGGGCGGGGGCGGTATGAATTTGGGGGGCTGAGGTTTCCATCCCTGTTCTATCGCACTGCCTTGATGGCGGGCCAAGTGGGGTGATGCGCGCGGCTGGCCGCCCTGCCGGGGCCGGGGCCATCGAGCGTGCCAATTCATGCGCGTCAGGGCGGGCTGGCATCGGCACTGCAGGCGCGATTGCGCCCCTCTCTGGTCAAGTCTCTCGCGTCGCGCTATCTGCGACAGCATGGAACGCGTCCTTTTCATCACATCGACTCGTATCGGCGACGCAATCATCAATTCCGGCGTGCTCGATCACCTCGTCCGCTCGCGCCCGCAGGCGCGCTTCACCATTGCCTGTGGACCTTTGGCGGCCTCGCTCTTCACCGAAACACCGCGGCTGGACCGCATCATCGTGATGCGCAAAAAACAGGCCGGACTGCATTGGTGGGATTTATGGCGCGAAACGATGGGGTCGCACTGGGATCTGGTGGTCGATCTGCGCTGTTCGGGGACCGCCTGGTTCCTGCGCGCCCGACAGCGCCGAATTCTCAAACAGTTCAGGACCCCGATTCCCAAAGTCGCCGAAGCGGCCAGCGTGCTCGCCCTCGACCCGCCGCCCGATCCGCGTCTCTACCTGTCCGGGGCGGTGCGCGCCGAGGCCGCAGAACGCTTGCCGGGTGATGGCCCCTATCTGGCGATCGGTCCGTCAGCATCCTGGGTGTTCAAGGTCTGGCCTGGCGCGTTTTTCGCCGAATTCATCCGCCGCTTTACTGCCCCGGACGGCGTCATGCCGGGCGCTCATGTGGTGATGCTCGGCGGTCCCGGTGACGAGGTTTACGCGCAGCCGATTTTTGACGCCCTGCCGCAAACCGAATTCGTTGATCTGCTCGGCCTCGGCCTGCCGGAAACGGCGGCCTGTCTCGAGCGCTGCCGGCTCTATGTCGGCAATGATAGCGGGTTGATGCATATGGCGGCGGCGGTCAGCACGCCGACGCTGGGCCTGTTCGGCCCGTCCGATGATCGCTGCTATGCGCCATGGGGCGCGCACACGGATGCGGTGCGTGGTCCGGCGACATTTGAAGAGATTGACAGTGCCCATGAAGACCGGCGTCAGCATCCCGAAAGCCTGCTTGCGGACCTGACGGTCGACACTGTGTATAATGCCGCGAAGGCGCTGTTTGAAAGGACCGCACGATCATGACCCAGAGCTTCGACGTGATTTTGAAGGGTGGCGAAATCGTCAATCATGACGGGCGCGGCCATGCGGATATCGGCGTGATTGACGGCAAGACGGCGGCGATTGGCGATCTGTCCCGGGCCTCCGCCGGTGAGGTTGTCGATTGCACCGGCCTGCTGGTCCTGCCCGGTGTCATCGACACCCAGGTTCATTTCCGCGAACCGGGCATGGAGTGGAAGGAAGATCTGCAATCGGGCTCGCTGTGCGCGGTTCTGGGCGGCGTCACCGCCGTGTTCGAAATGCCCAATACAGAACCGACCACGACATCGCCGGACATGCTGACCGACAAGCTCGCACGGGCGAAAAACCGCATGCATTGCGACCACGCCTTCTATGCCGGCGCGACCAATGAGAATGCCGATATCCTGCCCGAGATGGAGCGCATGCTGGGTTGTTGCGGCGTCAAGGTCTTCATGGGCGCCTCGACCGGCTCCTTGCTGGTCGCCGATGATGCGGGTGTTGAACGGGTTCTGCGCGCGATCAATCGCCGCGCTGCCTTCCATTCCGAGGATGAATTCCGACTGGTCGAACGCCGCCATCTCGCCGTCGCCGGCGACTGGACCAGCCACCCCGTCGTGCGCGATGCCGAAGCGGCACTGATGAGCACCAAGCGTCTGGTCAGGCTGGCGCGCAAGACCGGCAAGCGCATCCATGTCCTGCATGTCTCGACCGCCGAGGAAATGGATTTCCTGGCCGATCATCGCGATTACGCTTCCGTCGAGGCGACGCCGCAGCATCTTACCCTGGAAGGCCCGGAGATTTACGAACGCATCGGCGCGCGGGCGCAGATGAACCCGCCCTTGCGCGACGCCTACCACCGGGCCGGATTATGGCGCGGCCTGCAACGCGGTATTGTCGATGTGATTGGCTCCGACCACGCCCCGCACACGCTCGAGGAAAAGGCCAAACCCTATCCGCAAAGCCCGTCGGGCATGCCCGGTGTGCAGACCCTGGTCCCGATCATGCTCGACCATGTCAATGCCGGTCGTTTGACGATTGAGCGCTTTGTCGATCTGACCTCGGCGGGCGCCCAGCGTGTTTTCGGCATCGCCGGAAAAGGCCGTATGGCGATTGGCTGGGATGCAGATTTCACCCTGGTCGACATGAAGCGGACCGAGACCATTACCGATGCCTGGTCCCAGTCCAAATCGGGCTGGACACCGTTTGACGGCATGTCCGTAACTGGCTGGCCGGTCGGTACGATTATTCGCGGCCGCACGGTGATGCGCGATGGCGAGCTAATTGCATCAGGCAGCGGCGAACCGGTGCGCTTCATGGAAGCCTTGAAGCACACCTGAAAATCTGGCCGAACCTGGTTCTTGCGGGTGTTAAAGCCCGCATTTTACAGAAAGTATACCCATGACCACGACCATCCTGACCGCCATCGCCCCGGGCGAGCTGATCGACAAGATCACCATCCTGCGCATCAAATCCGAACGCATTGCCGATGAGGCCAAGTTGAAAAATGTCCGCACCGAACTCGCCATTCTCAACGAGACACTGGAAAAGGATGTGCCCGCGAGTGATGAGTTGAGCCGTCTCGATGCGGCGCTGCAGGCCGTCAATGAAGAACTTTGGGTGATCGAGGATGATATTCGCGACTGTGAGCGCGGGGGCGATTTTGGCCCGGAATTCATCCGCCTTGCACGCGCCGTCTACGTGACCAATGACAAGCGCGCCGCCTTGAAGAAGGACATTAATCTCCTTCTCGGCTCGAACATTGTCGAAGAAAAGTCCTACGCCGCCTATTGAAGCGCACCCCGCCCGTCGCCAGACGGGTGGACAAACCAGTCCGCGGGCCGGCCGGTTGGCAAACCGGTCAACCTGCGAAGCCTCAGACGAACAAGGATGCCCTCGTGGAACGCCAGAGCTTTTATTTTTTCGATATCGACGAGAACATCCTGCATCTGCCGACGCGGATCCATCTGCTCAATACCATGACCGGCGAAGAGCGGGCCATGCGCCAGCACGAGTATGAGGACATCAAGGCCTATCTTGGTGTGCCCGGCCTGTGGGAGGACTGGGCCGATCCGCCGGCGCGCGCCTATCGTGAATTCTCCGATGGCAAGGACCGCCATGGCGAGGAATACCTGCTGCGCGATGTCCGCCGCGCCCTCGACAGTGCCCACTGGAAGGGCCCGTCCTGGGATATTTTCAAATATGCCGTGCTCAAGCGCCGGCCGATCGCCGTCATCACGGCGCGCCAGCATTCACGTGAGATTATCCAGGAAGGAATCCGCCTGCTCGTCGAGGCCGGGCATATTCCCGAAGAGCCCGACTATATGGGGATTTACCCGGTTTCAAATCCGGAGATTCGCGATGAACTCGGCGCTCACATGACCACAGCCGGCCTCAAGCGGACGGCAATCCGGCGCTGCGTCGAGACCGGGCTCGACAAATATGGGCGCGATCTGCCGCACTCTTTCGGCATGTCGGATGATGATCTCAAGAATGTCGACCTGATCACCTCGGCGATGCTGGAATGCAAGCTCGACTATCCCGACAAGCGCTTTTTCGTCATCTCCACCAATCGCCGCCGGCATGTGAAGATGGAAATCCTCCCCCCGCACAAGGAGCAGCACAAGCTGCGTGAGGCCGAGGACGATTATTACGGCTGACCGGTATTACGACTGGCGGGGTATTTTGGCTGAACGCGCCTGAGCGCGTTCAGTCCTCGATATCCTCGGTCAATTCCTCGCGGGCCCGGGCCAGGCGCAGGGCATAATCGACGCCGGCGACGATCGGCAGACCGCCCTCCAGCCTGTCGATCAGAGATGTCGCCACCTGCTCCTCGGCGTCATCGGCCAGCCTGTTGCCATCGACCAGCCGGTTGAGCATTTCGAACAGGACAATCGCTTCAGCCGCGCTCAATTCGACCTTCACCATTTCGCTCACTCTAGCTGCGATGGACGGCGAGCAGCGGTACTGTTGCTGCGCGAATGGCGGGGATGATGCCGCCGAGCAGGCCGACCATCAAGGCCAGACCGACGCCGACCAAAACCGACATCGGTGTCACCGCGAAGGAGAAGACGACCTGGGTAAAGCCGGAGCCCAGCGTCGAGGCGCTGACGCCATTGAACAGCAGGAAAACCGCGACCGCGCCAATCAACCCGCCCAGGCCTGCCAGCACGAGTGATTCAACCATGGTGCCGAAGGCGGCAGCGAAACCGGAAAAGCCGATCGCCCGCAAGGTCGCGATCTCGCGCATCCGCGTATCGACCGATGAATACATCGCATTCCAGGCACCGGCGAGGGCACCGATGGCCATGGCGATGGAGAGCGGCACGCCCAAAATCATGATCAGATCCGAGGTGCCGCCGGCCTGGCCAGCGAAATAATCGACCTCATTCTGGAGATCGAGATTGAGACGCGGCTCGTTCTCGGCATAGGTGCTCAATTCCTCGATCGCTTCCGGGCTGGTGAGCCGGGCGCGGATCGACTGGACGCCGGTGCCGCGCTGATACAGATTCTGGATCACCGTCAGGTCGGTCCATATCTCGCTGTCGAACACGGTGCCGCCGGTCGAGAAGACGCCGACGACCACCCATTCATTCGAACCGAGGCGGACAGTCTGGCCCAGGTCAAACCCGGAAAATTCCCGGATAATGCCTTCGCCGACAATCAGTTCGTTCGTTCCTGGCTCATAGGCCCGCCCTTCGACGATGGCGAAGCCCTGGCGCATGGTCTGCGCTGCGGGACCGACACCGCGCAGCGGCAAATTGGCTTCGGTCTGGGAGGCGCGCTTGAGGCCGTCGACGATGACATAGAGCTCGCCGGAGACGATCGGTGTGCCGGCGGCGTCGCGGGCGATGCCGGGTGCTTCCTCGATCAGGCGGACCTGCTCGCTGGACAGGCCGGAATTGAGCTCGGTCTGTGAACCGGTGCGCAGCATCACGGCAACATCGGTCGAACCGGTGCCCTGCATGGTCTGCCGGAAGCCATTGGACATGGCGAGGAAGCCCAGCAACACCATCACCACAAGGGCGATCGAGAAAACGGTCGCTCCCGAGAGCAGGGCGCGCTGCGGGATGGAGCGCAGATTGATCAGGGTTACGGCTGCGATCTGGTCGAACATCTCATCCGTCTCCTAAAGCTTGCCGAGCGCGGTGACGATGGTCACGCGCTGGGCATTGATGGCGGGAATAATGCCGGTGATGAAGCCGAGCGCCAGCGCCAGTCCGACACCGATGAGCATGACGCTCGGCGGCATGCTGAATCCGGGCAGGAAACCGGCGATTGCGGCAGCGCTGCCGGCGATCAGCAGCGACGCCAGGCCGAGGCCAAGCAATCCACCGACCAGGCTGAGCAGGATGGATTCGATCAGCACCATGCGGAAAATGCGCGGCGCCGGGAAGCCGAGGGTCTTCATCACCCCGATCTCCTTGGTGCGCTCATTGATGGCCATCACCATGGTGGTGCCGACAATCATCAGGATCGTCATGAAGGCGGCGCCGACGACGAAGAGCAGGATCATCGCAACATTGCCCATCTGGGCGATAAAGGCCTCGTTGAAGGCGGCTTCGGTACTCGTCTCGGTCTCAGCCGGCGAGTTGGCGAACAGCGCATCAATCTCGCGCCCGACGCTTTCATTGAGCGAAGCATCCGCTGTGGTCAGCACCATCCAGCCGATATTGTCGCGATTGAAGGCCAGCGCCTCATTGTAATAATCGTACTGGAAAATCGCATAATTGGCAGGAACCTTTTCGTCTTCCGCGTCGAATATGGCGCAGATCTCAAAGTCCCAGCTGGCTGAACCATCCTGTTTTTGCCAGATATTTGACAGCAAGGGGATGCGGTCGCCGACACTCCACTCATACTGGGTCGCCAGATCGGCACCGACCAGCAGGCAGTCGCGCGTATTGATGAAGGCGGCGCGCTGCTCGTCCGGCATGGTCAGCTCGGGATAGACGGCGAGATAGGATTCCGGGTCGACCGCAAAGGTCTGAATGAAATTGGCGGGGTCCTGGTAATAGCCACCGAACCAGCTGGCATGGCTGACATTGGTCACGCCCTCAACGCCCTCAACCCGGCCCCAATAGGCGAAGGGCATGGAGACGGTGAAATTGATCCGGTTGACCGTCACCAGCCGGTTGTCGGCCGCCGTCGACGTCCCCGAGGTCCACACGGAGTAGAAGGCTCCGAGCACGCCGAAAATCAGGAAGGCGATCATGATCGAGAAGATCAGCAGGCCGGCCCGCATCTTCTTTCGAAACAGATTTTTGCGTATCAGGGTGAAATCATTCATTGCGCCAGCTCCGCGGCTTCCACGAACCGGCCCTTGTCGAGATGCAGTTCGCGGCGGGCATATTTCGCAGCCGACGGATCGTGGGTGACCATGATGATGGTCTTGCCGAGATCCTTGTTGAGCAATTGCAGCACCTGCAGGATCTCGTCGGCCGATTTGCGGTCGAGATCGCCGGTTGGCTCATCGCAGAGCAGGACTTTCGGGTCGGCGACAATGGCGCGGGCAATCGCGACGCGCTGTTGCTGGCCACCGGACATCTGGCGTGGCGAATGCCGGGCGCGGTCTGACAGGCCGACAATGTCGAGTGCGGTGGCAACCCGCTCCTTGCGCGCCTTGCCCGACAAATTGGTCAGCAGGAGCGGCAATTCGACATTCTGGGCCGCATTCAGCGTCGGCATCAGATTATAGAATTGGAAGATGAAACCGACATTGGCGGCGCGCCATTTTGCGAGCTTGCCCTGGGACAGCTTGTCGACGCGTACGCCCTGGCATTCCACCGAGCCGGCGGTCGGCCGGTCGATCCCACCGAGCAGGTTGAGCAATGTGGTCTTGCCGGAACCGGACGGACCCATGATGGCGATGAAGTCGCCCTCCTGGATCGACATCGTCAGATGTTCGAAAATGGTGATGGCTTCGCGTCCGCGCGTATAGCCCTTGGACAGATCGGTCAGCTGATACAGGTCAGTCATGGACGGGTCCTCATTCTCTGTTCCTGGCCGCAATTGCGGACGCTTGGGTTGACAGTCATGGCCGGCGGGTTGCCCCGACCTCGCCTATTCAATAAAAATTACACGGGCTGCCATATCGGGCAGGATGCGGTCATCGCGCTCGTCGAAGGCGACGCGGACCTTGATGGTGGCGCGGGCGCGATCGGCGGTCGGGATAATGGCCTCGACATGGGCCGGGATGCGCCAGTCAGGATAGGCATCGAGGCGCGCCTCGACGCGCTGGCCCGGCGTCACGCGCCCGATCTGGCCCTCATTGACGTCGACTTCGATTTCCAGCGAATCCATATCCACCAGCGTGGCAACGCCGGTACGGGTAAAGCCGCCACCGGCGGAGGCCGGGGAAAGAATTTCGCCAACCTGGGCATTCTTGGCGATGACAACGCCGGCGAAGGGCGCGCGTACGATATGGCGTTCGATCAGGTCCTGCTGGCTGGCGACCATGACGGCTGCTGCTGCCCGGTCGGAGCGCGCCGCGGCCAGCTGGGCCGTCAGGCTGTCGACCTGGGCGCGGGTGGCGCTGACATTGGCTTGCGGCCCGATATCGCGTTCGGCGAGCTCATTGGCCCGCGTCGCGACCAGCCGGGCTTCGGCCAGCTGTGCGTCAAGCGAGCGAATGCGGGCAGATGATGCGTTGAGTTGGGATTGCAGCAGGTCGAGCTGGATCAGCGCCCGAGTATCATCGAGCTGAGCCAGGACCTGGCCGACCTCGACCAGCGTGCCCTCCTCGACCAGCACATCGCGGATGCGGCCGGTGATCTCGGCCGAAATCGTCGCCTGGCGGCGCGCCACGACATAGCCTGAGGCGACCAGGCCTGAGCTGCGCGGCGGCGGTGCGGGGGTGGTGCCGGGTGAGGGCGTTGTGGTGGTTGCACTGGCCACGACAGCGGGCTCGGCCGGGGCCGGTGCTTGCGGCGTCACGAAAAACCACATCAGGGCAGCCGTCACGAGAATGGTGACAACGAGCAGGCTGAGCACGGTGATGAGTGAAACGCCCGAACGCGTCTCCGGCTCGTCGCGATCAATGCTCAAGGAATGAAGCTGGGCACTGCGGTCGGTCATTCATTTCCCCCCGGGGTCGGCACGAATGCAGAACCTCATATACATTGGCTGACCAATCCGCACACCCGGTATTGTACGGGGATCAGTCCCGCCCGGATCATATTTCGCCAATCGCCGTGAAGCTTGCGCCAATCACCAGCCGGCGCGGCGGCGGCTTTCAATCGAAATTGGCGGCGCGCATCATTTCCGACAAATCATGGCCGCGATGGGCCAGGGCGCGGCGTTCGATCTCGACTTCCTCACCGCAAACCGGACGGCGGCGTTGCTGCACCCGGTAGCCATCATTGAAGCTCTCAATCATGCGATCGCGCCGCCGGCCGGGCTCGGCCGCTTCCATGGACAGCAATTCAATCATGCGCTGTCGCCAGGCCTGGGAATCGAGCCCTTCGCAGGCCGAAGCGAGATAGTGCAATTCGCCCAGCGTATAGGCGAGATAGGGCAGGGCGCGCTCGGTATCGCCGACATCGCGCTGCTGGGTCGAGGCTGCCGATGTGTGGGTGGCCAGGCGGTCAATGCCGCGTTGGACCTCCCGTTCATTGCGCGCCGCTTCGCGCGCGCTGGCACGGTCGGGCGCGCGGCCATTGCGCTCGCCCGGCTTTTGCGCGGACACGGAACCGGCTGCGAGCAACAGGGTGAGCGAGGCAGCGAGAAGGGCGGGCAGGATGCGCATGATCGCCATATTGGCGAGATTTATGGCGTGGGCAAGGCAGCGATCATTGTGCGGGCACGACCGATCACATCGCGGGTCTTGTCCCAGCGTGTCAGGCGCAATGCCTCGTCAAGCGGGAAGAAGGCCGCTTCGGTGACATCGTCGGCCGCGACCGGCTCGCCGCCGGTCCAGACAGCGGCGAAATCGGCCAGCACATAATGCCAGTCGCCCGGAGCGCCCGGTTCACGCGCGCCGATGGCATCGATGACATCAATCAGGCCGACAATGCGAGCCGTGGTGCCGGTCTCTTCCATCAATTCTCGCAAAGCCGCTTCGCGCACGGTTTCGCCATACTCGACCTTGCCGCCCGGGATCGACCATTCGCCGGTATAGGGCGGCTTGCCGCGCCGGATCAGCAGGACTTCATCGCCGCGCCAGACGACGATTCCGGCACCGGGGACGGGATGCCTTGAAACCGGGTGTGTGGCCTCAGCCATATTTGCCGTGTTCCGAATAAATGCCGAGCTGATTGCCGCTCGGATCGGTGAACAGGAAACGCCGCCCGCCCGGATAATCCTCGCGCAGGGTGATGCTGCCACCGGCCGCCTCGACCCGGCCTTCCGCCGCGATAATGTCCTCGGCCCGCAGCAGGATCAGGGCGCCGGTCGGAAACGGCTTGTCCTCCAGCCGCAGCCCGCCATCAATGCCGGCATTCTGAAACGCGGCATAGGTCGGGCCGTAATCGAGGAAGGTCCAGCCGAAGGCCGCGGCGTAGAAGGTTTTCGCGGCCGCCATATCGGTGACGGGCAGCTCGTTATAATCGATTTTGAGAACGGTATCGGTCATTTGGCAGTCCAGCCTCCATCAATCGTGACCGCCGTTCCATTCGCATTGGCACCGGCGTCGGAGACCAAGTATAGCAGCGCCCCGGCCAATTGCTCGAATGTCACGAATTGCTTGGTCGGCTGCGCCGCGAGCATCACATCACGCACCACGGCCTCTTCGGAAATC
>TARA_R110002073_G_scaffold71368_1_pt1 | contig 25166 bp, 23 predicted proteins | sample TARA_R110002073 | Tara Oceans TARA_R110002073 (sample SAMEA4397174) | marine metagenome | biome: Polar Biome; feature: [DCM] deep chlorophyll maximum layer (ENVO:01000326); material: water (ENVO:00002006), including particulate matter (ENVO:01000060) such as... | depth 40 m | reverse complement strand
CCGAGCCAATGATGATGGCGAACCCAATAATAGTGCAGGAATGCCAATTTACGGGCAAATACAATCGTTTGGCTTAACAAACATTTTAATTGTAGTTGTACGCTATTTTGGTGGAGTAAAACTTGGTGTTGGAGGCCTAATAAACGCTTACAAAACTGCTGCACAATTAGCAATAGAAAATTCAAAAATTGTAACTAAAACCATCAATATAAATTACCTTATTAAGTTTGATTACAAAAACATGAACAAGGTCATGCGCATTATAAAAGAAAAACAGTTAAACATTGTGAATCAAAAATTAGAATTGGATTGCCAAATACATATTTTGGTTAGAAAAAAAGAAGCAAACTCAATTTTTGCAATTTTTGAACAACTATTTGAAGTTCAAATATGTGAGTTTAACGATTAATTTCGCAGTTTGTCTAAAATAAATTTTGGGCATCTTGTAGGGCGATTCGCTTTCATATTTACAAACGCTAAAATTGTATTGCCCAAAGTTAAAATTTCCCCTTCTTCATTTGTAATTTCATAATCAAATTCTATGGTCGCTGTCGGCTCTTTTTTTAATATCGTTTTTACACAAATTACATCATCATAACAAGCTGATTTTTTATATTTTAACGATAAGGAAATCACTGGAAGCATTATGCCATCAAGCTCTAGCTGCTTATAAGATACACCTAAGGCTCTAAGCCATTCAGTCCTTCCTATCTCTAAAAAGTTAGAATAATTACCGTGATAAACCACACCCATTTGATCGGTTTCGCCATATCTAATTCGTATCTTTGTCTCGTAACTATTCATAAAGTTTAATTGGAGGATTTAAAAATAATTTTGTACTTTCATGCCGATTTAAACATGAGAAAAAAAAACTGAAAATTCAATAGATATCTATTTTTTTTTTAAGAATTTTGTTCACATATTTGTCCTGTAAGAAAACAAACAAAGAAAGCCCCTATTCTTTAAATTTTTTTGCGAACCAACTAACAAACTATTAATTTTACAAGAAGGAATGAGTGTAACTGCGCAATCGGTATGGGATAATTGTCTTGAGTTTATAAAGGATAACATTCAGCCGCAAGCATATAAAACATGGTTTGAGCCAATTACTGCAGTAAAGCTAACCGATAATGCTTTGAGCATTCAGGTTCCTAGTAAGTTTTTCTATGAATGGTTAGAAGAACATTATGTAAAAATATTAAAAGTAGCCTTAACCAAAGAGCTTGGTGAAAGTGCCAAATTGGTTTATGTCATAAAAATGGAAAACACTTATGGCAACAAACAACCTTTTACCGAAAAAATTCCAAGTTCAAATAGAGGTGTTCTTAAATCGCAGGACGTTGATGTCCCTTTTAACAATAAAAGTCCCGAACTTAGAAACCCATTTGTAATTCCTGGAATAAGAAATGTTAAGATCGAATCTCAACTAAATCCTAATTATAGTTTTGAAAACTTCTTGGAAGGTGACTCAAATAGATTAGCTAGAAATGCAGGGTTAGCTGTAGCGAACAAACCAGGTGGCACATCATTCAACCCATTATTAATTTTTGGTGGTGTTGGTTTAGGCAAAACCCATTTAGCACATGCTATTGGTGTTGATATAAAAGACAAGTACCCTGAGAAAACAGTTTTATACATTTCAGCTGAAAAATTCACTCAACAGTATATAGACTCTGTAAAGAAAAATAACAGAAACGATTTTATTCATTTCTACCAATTAATAGATGTCCTGATTATTGACGACGTGCAATTTCTTTCGGGAAAAACGGGAACACAAGATGTGTTTTTTCATATTTTCAATCACTTGCATCAAAATGGAAAGCAAGTTATTTTAACAAGCGACAAGGCACCTGTTGATATGCAAGATATTGAGCAACGTTTGCTCTCTCGTTTTAAATGGGGACTTTCGGCCGAATTACAAAATCCAGATTTTGAAACCAGAGTTTCTATTCTTAAAAACAAACTCTATAGAGATGGTGTGGAAATGCCTGATGATATTATAGAGTATGTTGCAAAGAATATTAAAACCAATGTTAGAGAGCTGGAAGGTGCCATAATATCTTTAATTGCCCAGTCGTCCTTTAATAAAAAGGAGATAACATTGGGTCTTGCCAAAGATATCGTTGAGAAATTTGTTAAGAACACAAAACGCGAAGTTTCTATAGATTATATCCAGAAAGTAGTATCGGATTATTTTCAAATGGATGTTGATACACTTCAATCAAAAACTAGAAAGCGCCATATCGTGCAAGCAAGGCAATTGGCTATGTTCTTTGCCAAAAAATTCACTAAAGCCTCATTGGCAAGTATTGGATCGCAAATAGGAAAGCGTGATCATGCCACTGTACTTCATGCATGCAAGACGGTTGATAATTTATCTTCAACAGACAAACAGTTTAGGAAATACGTTGAAGATCTTTCAAAAAAATTGTCTCTATAAATATTAAAAAATGACTAGAATACTAATGGTTTGTTTGGGCAATATTTGTCGATCGCCATTAGCCGAAGGCATTTTAAAACATAAACTACCAAAACATAATTTTGTTGTTGACTCTGCTGGAACCAGTAATTATCATATTGGAGAACTTCCCGATGTAAGGTCTATTGAAGTTGCAAAAAAATACGGTATTGATATCACTTACCAAAGAGGACGGCAATTTAATGTATCCGATTTTGATGAGTTTGATATTATTTATGCCATGGACACTTCCAACTACGATAATATTATTGCTTTAGCTCGCGATTTAAATGACAAAAAAAAAGTGGAATTAATTCTAAATGAACTAGATAACGAGTTAATAAATGTTCCTGACCCATATTATGGTGGCACCTCGGGATTTGAAAATGTATTTCAACTATTAAATCTTGCATGTGATAGAATTTATCAAAAATTAGTTACAAAGTGACAATAATAACTTCTTGAATTAATGTATTTTAGAGCATAAATAAATCTAAATATGAACAAAAAATACGTATTTCTCTTAATAATTCTTGGCTTCGCCTCTCTCTCTATAAAATCACAAACTATCTCCCTTCAAGCTTTTGGACCAAATTTCCCTAATCCTACAAACATGAGTAATGCTGGTGATGATCGTTTATTTATAGTTGACCAAGAAGGCTATATTAGAATTTTAAAACCTAACGGCACAACCCCATCATACCCTTTTCTAGACATAGAAAGCAGGGTAAACAACCAAGAAGCTTCATGGGAAGCTGGTCTTTTAGGGCTTACTTTTCATCCAAATTATTCAAGCAATGGGTATTTTTATGTGTTCTATGTTAACCTCGCCAATACACATACAGTAGTTTCTAGGTTTACAGTAAGCAGTGGCAACCCAGATGTTGCTGACCCAAATAGTGAATTAATTATTTTAAACATCCCATTATATTTTGGAAATACCCATTTTGGCGGTGATTTGCATTTTGACGACAATGGTTATTTATATATTTCAACTGGAGATGATGGAACAACCGAAGGAGACACAGGCAATTTTTCGCAAAATTTAAATTCTTTGAAAGGGAAAATACTCCGCATAGATGTTGATAATCCAGCTTCTGGTAAAAATTATGGAACACCAAACAGTAACCCTTTTAAAAATGATGGAGACCCAAATACTTTAGAAGAAATTTGGTCAATTGGTTTAAGAAATCCAGCAAAATTCTCTTTCGATAGCCTTAATGGAGATTTTTGGGTTGCAGACGTAGGCCATACAGCATGGGAAGAAGTGAACAAAGATTTGGGCAACAATGGCAATATAAATTATGGGTGGCCATGCTATGAAGCCAATACCACATTTAATAATGACACTCCAGTTTCGTGCCCAAGTAATAGCTCTCTGGATTTTCCAATAAATACCTATGGTCATTTTGAACCTGATGGTATTTATAGATGTGCTATTATTGGTGGATATCGCTATAGAGGCAGTAACCAATCAAACCTAGTTGGGAAATACTTTTTTGCAGACTGGTGCAGTAACGAAATTTTTATATTAACAGAAAGTGGAGGGTCTTGGACTAGAGAACATTACCAACCCAGTATAGGCATTCAAAGATGGACATCGTTTGGTGAAGGAAACAATAAAGAGCTTTATGTTATTGGCAATTCTGGAGGTAGTGGGCAAGTATATAAAATTGTTCAAGAAACACTATCAACTGGAGCAGATGAGTTCGTTAAATTTAATATTATACCTAACCCATCTAACAATGGCTTGGTAAGCCTTGATTTTCCAAATACCGTTTTGCTTAAAGACATTAATATTTACAATTTACAAGGACAAAAAATAGCATCAAAACTTGAAACTAATACCTCAAAATCTTATAATTTGGATTTAGGCTACTTGTCATCTGGGATATATATAATTGAAACCATTTCAAACAAAGGCGAAAAATCATTAAATAAACTAATTATCAAGTAATTAATACATCCTATTTTACCATTTTATTCGTACATTTAAGTAAATAACGTACGTTATGAAAAGTAAACATGCAATTATAATGAGCATTAGTTTATTGGTTTGCACTTATGCTATTGCACAAACAATAGACATACAGAGTTTTGCTACTGGACTAGATATGCCTGTTAGTATTAAAAATGCTGGCGACGACAGGCTTTTTGTACTAGAGCAAAGAGGTATAATAAAAATCATTGATGACAATGGCACTGTAAATACGACCCCTTTTTTGGATATTGATAATCTTGTTCTTGATATTAATAATAATGGAGATGAAAGAGGGTTACTAGGTTTAGCATTTCACCCAAACTACAGTAACAATGGGTTTTTCTACATTAATTACATAAACAATAATGGAAATACAATAATATCTAGATTTGAGGTTAGTAGCACTAATCCAAATATTGCCAATCCGAATTCAGAATTAATTATTTTATCAATAATCCAACCATATAGCAATCATAATGGTGGCGACATGGCTTTTGGCCCTGATGGTTTTTTGTTTATTGCTTCTGGTGATGGTGGCGCAGGTGGAGACCCTGAAAATAGAGCTCAAGACCTTAGCTCCTTATTGGGAAAAATGATTAGGATTGATGTAAACAACACAAGCAACGGAAACAATTATGCAATCCCATTAGACAACCCATTTTATAACGATGGAGATGCAAACACACGAGATGAAATTTGGGCATATGGCTTAAGAAACCCATGGAAATTTTCTTTTGATTGGCAAACTGGAGATATTTGGATTACTGATGTTGGTGAAGCTGAATATGAAGAAATTAATATGGTTTCCTCCACTATAGCTGGATTAAACTATGGATGGCGTTGTTACGAAGGCAATAACGAGTTTAATACTACTGGATGCCCAGATATAAATACACTTACCTTCCCAATTGGTGAATATTCACATTCAAATAATGGAAATTTTAAATGCTCTATAACTGGTGGTTATCGATATAGGGGATCCCAATTTCCAAATTTTGACGGACTTTATTTTTTTGCTGATTATTGCAGTGATGAAATTGGAGTTTTATCAGAAAATGGCTCAAACTGGGACATGTCCTTTTCTAATGTATTTAGTGGAAATAACTGGGTGTCTTTTGGCGAAGATATAAATGGTGAATTATATATCGCTGGGATTAGTTCTGGCACAATTTACAAAATAGTTGATGCAGATATAAATGCCTCTCTTTGGTATGAAGATGCCGACAACGACACCTTTGGAAACCCTAATGTTAGTCAAACAGCCACAAATCAACCCAATGGTTATGTTAGTGACAACACAGATTGCGATGATACAAATGCGAACATAAACTCCAATGCTACCGAAATCCCTAACAATGGCATTGATGAAAACTGTGATGGTCTTGATACATTTACTTGGTATGAAGATGCTGATAGTGATACTTTTGGAAACCCAAACGTAAGCCAAACTGCTAGCACACAACCCAATGGATATGTTAGTGATAATACAGATTGTGATGATACAAATGCAAACATCAACCCAAATGCTACCGAAATCCCAGACAATGGTATTGATGAAAATTGTGATGGTTTTGATTTACTAACGTGGTATGAAGATGCTGATAGTGATACCTTTGGGAATCCTAATGTGAGCCAAACAGCAAATGCCCAACCTCATGATTATGTTAGTGACAATACGGATTGTGATGACACAGACCCAAACATTAACCCTAACGCCGTAGAAATCCCAGACAATGACATTGATGAAAACTGTGATGGCGTCTTTGAAGAAAATGAAATAGATTATAGCTACTTGATGTACCCAAATCCAGCAAGAGAAGAAGTGTTCTTTGTTTTTGACGAAAATCAAATTCCGCTTAACATATCCCTTTACGACCTGTTAGGGAAGCATATAAAAACCGAAAGTGATTTTTCCAACCATATTATTTCAATTTCGACTAGGAATTTAGCCAAGGGATTGTATCTTGTTTCTGTTTTTAAAGCAAATAATAAACTTTCGAATAAAAAGCTAATTATAGATTAATGAGTGAATATAAAGGAAAACTCTATCTAATTCCAACCAGGTTAGGCGATAATGAACCTTTGGAAGTATTACCAATTTCAGTTAAAAAAATAATTGAGCAAGTCGATGATTATATAGTCGAAAACGAAAAAACAGCAAGACGCTTTATTAAAAAAATAAGCTCTAGCAAACCTCAACAATCTCTAAATATTCATATTTTAAATAAATATACAGAAGAAAATGAGGTGCCTAATTTTCTTAACGCATGCATAAAAGGAAAACCCGTTGGTTTATTATCTGAAGCTGGTTGTCCTGGAATTGCAGACCCAGGAGCAAGTGTTGTAAACATTGCTCATCAAAAAGATATACAAGTAGTGCCATTGGTTGGTCCATCATCGATACTACTTGCATTAATGAGCTCTGGAATGAATGGGCAAAATTTTACTTTTAATGGCTATTTACCAATTGATAAAAATGAACGCAAAACCACTTTAAAAAAACTGGAACGCTTATCTTTTGAGCAAAATCAATCACAACTATTTATTGAAACACCCTATAGAAACAATAAAATGCTCGAAGATATATGTGCTTCGCTTAATAAAAACACAAGAGTATGCATAGCTTGCGATATTACATTGGCAACCGAATATATTAAAACAAAAACGGTAAGCGAGTGGAAACAATCAAATATCGATCTTCATAAAAGACCCGCAATATTTATAATACACAAAGACTAAAGTAAAGCCGCTTTAGCTTTCTTATTGGCTTCTATAAAAGATGTATCGTAACCAGAAAACTTTTTCATGTAGTTTCTAATGGTAGTTCCATAAGCATCCGCAAAACCAATCGCTCCATAACTACGTAAGTATTTTTTAACGCTTCCAGGGCCAGCTAAATGTGCTGCAGCTAAAATTCCAGATTCTGTTACTAAAACACCATCTATTCTTTTACCAACAAAACGCTTAATGTCCCTACGTAATACCCATTTATTTCGCATAGTATTAGCAATAAATGCTTTTTCCTGAAGCTCTGGATTGTTTAAAAAATCACTCGTATTATATATGCCAATAAGTTTTAAAGTGTTTTTACCAAATTGGTATTTACCCATATAACCTAAAGTGTTTACCGAGAAATAATTTCCTCTAGATTCTTTAAAAGCCAAGGCCTCTTTAAAACCAACAAAGCACTTACCTAACGCTGGTAAATGATAATTTATTTTTTTAGGAGACTTAAGTAAAGGTGCTTTACTTGGAGAAGTATATGCAAGATCCAAACCTTGTATTGAATATGCTTCTTTGTTTAAAGTATTTGTAGTATTAAAAGCAGTAAAAAAAGCTATAAACACCAAAACTGGAATAATCGAATATGCTACTAATCCCTTATACATAGTTTAAAATTTACGAGGTTAAAATAATTCATTTTATACTCAAAATTTCAGCGTGCAAAATTACACAAATTTCTAATATTTTCAAAATTAATCGTTTAAGTGTATTTCTTACTGGAGCAAAAGATGAAATACAACCTTTTTTTTGCTATTAAACTCGATTGTAGGGAATGGTATTTTTATTACATTTAATACAGAAAAAATAGTTTTTAAAACATGTGATTTTGTATTAATGTTCAACAAATTTACGTCAAAACTTAAATAAAACTGTCTATATCTATCTTGATTTGTAAACAAATTATCAACAGGTTGGTCTATACCAGTTAACATGCCGTTTGCCCCATATCCAAAAGCTATATTTAACCATTTTGGGAAATGAGCTTCTTTAAAAAAAGCATCCAAATTAGCACTTACCCAATAGGTTTGGCCATTGTAATCTTTAAACATTTGTTCTAAAAACGAATTTCCAAGTATTTCAGGACGCATAGCTGCATAAGCCGTTTGACGAAAAGAATATTTTAATTGCAATCGTTGTTCTTGCCAAAGTAGCTCTTGCCCAATATACAAAGCTGTTCCAAATGCATTTGCTCCAATATCTGACCAAGAAAAACCCCATTCTTGAGAAAAACCGTCAAAAATTTCAACAGCAGACAGAAACGTAAAACCTAAAGTGGCACCATAAATAAGTTGATCCTTTTGGCTTACACCGCTCCAATTTAAAACATCTGCACCTACTCTAGCAAGTTGGTATGATGAGAAAGCATGACCTGCCTTATCCATTTGCATCCATTGGTTAAAATCGTTAATAGTATGAAATTTAGAACGCTCATAATCTTTATACCACAATGAATTAAGACCGATTAATGCCGATGTCCCTAAAACAACTTCAGAGACAACCACAGCATTTCTTCTTTGAAAATGCAAGGAATCGCTTGGTTTAAGAAATGTGTTAAAGTGCTGTGCAAAGCCTGGGATGCAAATAAAAAAAAATGGAATTATAAATCTAATTTTAAAAACCAAAATCTAGCGTCTTATACCTTGCTGAGACAAGTAACGATGGTACTCTCTAGCATACTGATTATGCTGAGATATAGTCTTTGAAAATTTATGATATCCAGGGTTTTTAGCATCAACAACAAAGAAAAAATATGAATGTTCTTCATAGTTAAGAACCGCATCAATGGCTGAAATATCTGGCATTGCAATTAATCCAGGAGGTAACCCAATATTTTTATAAGTATTATATGGAGAATCTATTTCTTTATGCACATTTAAAACACGCTTTATTATCGTGTTTTGGTATTTTGGTAACTTATAAGCTGCAAATTTCAAGGTAGGATCCGCATCTAAAGGCCATTTATTTTTTAATCTATTAATATACACACCTGCAATTCTTGGTTGTTCAGCCTTTTGTTTGGATTCTTCATAAACTATAGATGCTAATGTCATTACTTCATCCTTATTCATTCCAATTGCTTGAGCTTTTTCAATTCTGTCTTTAGTCCAAAATCTATTATATTCTTTTAGCATCCTTTCTCTAAAACCTTCGGCGGACGTATTCCAAAATACTTCATAAGTATTAGGCAAATACATACCTAAAATCGTGGCTTCTAAAAATCCGTTTTGCTCAAAAAACAACTTATCTGTCATGGCTTTAACTAATGAAGCACTATCAGTATCAATTTGAAATGCAATTCGTCCTGCAAGTGCTTCAATTGAGTTTTGATTGTTAAATGAAAGTTTTATTGGAATGTTATTACTCCTAATAGAGTTAATAATATCGTTATTGGTCATTCCATTTGTAATTCTGTACTTTCCAGCTTTCACATTATTTACATATTTTTTTCGTTTAGCCAAAGCATCGAAAGTTTCAATATCATCCAATAAAGGCATCAATTGTTCCCTTACTTCATTATAAGTATCACTTTCTGAAATAAATACATAGGCTTCATCATTGCTAAAATTTGTATTAGGTGCAAGCATTGCATTATAGACAAAATAGGCAAAATAGGCAGCAAATGCTAAACCAATTAAGGCAATTGCCAGAAGGATTTTTTTAAAATACATTAGTTATTAATTAGTTGAAACAAATATTCGTTTTTATAAGCTCCATTTACAATATTCCAGTCTTGTTTAAGTCCAACTTTTTCAAAATTAAAGTGCTTAAAAAGTTTGATACTTGCTTCATTTTCTTCTGAGATATTACAATACAATTGATGAAGGCTTAAATGTTTAAAACAATAGTCAATTAATAGCTTTAGTGCCTCTTTACCATAACCTTTATGTCTATTGCTTGATTCCTTAATCAAAATACCAATACCAGCACGTTTGTTTTGGAAATCGAAATCAAAAATATCTATTAAACCAATCGTTTTTTTATTAAGCGTTGATATAACAAGACGCAATTGTTTAACTTCAAAAATGTCTTTGTGCGCATTTTCAAGATATTGCTTAATCAAAAACTTAGAATAAGGCGTTAAAGTATTGCTAATTTCCCAAATATCTTGATTGTTTTCAATATCGTAAATAAAATCTAAATCTTCAGGTTCAAGAGCTCTTAAATATATATGTTCGCCTTTTAAAGTTACCATTCTATATCTCCTTTATACACCAAAATCGCTGGTCCAATTAGCCAAACATCTTTAAAGTTTTTTCCATCAGGCCTAAAGGACACTTTTAAATTGCCTCCTTTAGTTTTTAACGTGATAAGGTTTTTGTTTGTTTTTCCTGTAACGTTCATTGCAATTCCAACTGCAGTTACTCCAGTTCCACAAGAAAATGTTTCTCCCTCCACGCCTCTTTCATAGGTCCTAACAGAAAAAATAGAATCGTTGATTTTCTCAACAAAATTTACATTAGCCCCTTCGTCATTATAAGGCTCACTATATCTTATCGAAGCACCTTCTTTTTTAATATCAATAGCATCAATATCATGTCTCATTTCTACATGATGTGGTGATCCTGTATCTAAAAAAACGTGCTCATTAAATATGTCAATTTTAGAAACATCTTGCATTTGCAGCTTCACAATATCGTCTTCAATTTCTGCATGGTGTAAACCATCAATTGCAAGAAAAGTCGCTTTATTGTCTATAATACCCATTTTCTTTGCAAAAGCAACCAAACAACGGCCTCCATTACCACACATGGTACTTTTATTTCCATCAGAGTTGTAATATACCATTTTAAAATCCACCTCATTATGATTCTCTAATAGAATAAGGCCATCTGCTCCTATCCCAAAGCGTCTATCACACAAATGTGCTACCAATTTGGTGTCCAATTTATTAAAAATGTCTTCACGATTATCGATAATCACAAAATCATTTCCTGTTCCTTGATATTTAAAAAATGTATGCTTCATTTATATTGACAAATATAGAAATATTAAACTGTTTTTTTTGCTGTTAAATCATCGTTAAAATTGATGTAAAAATTAGTTAAAATGAATTTTCAAATTCAATAATTTATTAATTTTATTCGTTATCAAATCGTAAAACAAATACAAAAAACAAACTAAGATCATGAAAAAGATTTTCACACTTATTTTAGTATCAGCTTTGGGTGGAGCGATTACTTTGGGAACCTACAAGATGTTTATAGAAAAAGAAGAAGGTATGGCACAACAGCAATCAAGTACATCTTCTTTTGCAGTTCCAGTAAATTATAAAACTGTAAACACCAATTTACCAGCAGGTGAAACTGTTGATTTTACTACAGCAGCCGAAAAAACTGTTCATTCAGTAGTGCACGTACGCAACACTACAAAGAGTTCAGGGGCAATGAATTTTGAAGATTTATTTTTTGGAAGACGCTCACAAAGATCACAAGGTGGTATGGGTTCGGGTGTTATTATTTCATCTGATGGGATGATTATTACCAACAATCATGTTATTGATGGCGCTGAAAATATAACCATTACTTTAAACAACAATAAATCGTATGAAGCAGAATTATTGGGTACAGATCCAAAAACAGATATTGCACTTTTAAAGATTGAAGCCGAAGAAGATTTACCATATACCACTTTTGGTAACAGTGACAACTCAAAAGTTGGAGAGTGGGTTTTAGCAGTTGGAAATCCTTTTAATTTGACCTCCACAGTTACAGCAGGAATCATTAGTGCAAAATCTCGCGATTTATCTGGTGGTGAAACACAATCGTTTATTCAAACTGATGCTGCTGTAAATCCAGGAAATTCTGGTGGAGCTCTGGTAAATACACATGGCGACTTAATTGGTATTAATACAGCAATTACTTCACAAACTGGCTCTTATGTTGGGTATTCGTTTGCTGTGCCAAGTAATATTGCTAAAAAAGTAGTTGAAGACATTATGGAGTTTGGCAATGTACAAAATGGTATTTTGGGAGTAAGAGGAGGTCAACTAAATAGTGCTAGTGCAAAAGAATTTGGTATTGACGATACCGAAGGGTTTTATGTAAGTACTGTCGATGATGATTCCGGCGCAAGAAAAGCTGGCATTAAATCGGGAGATATTATCAAGCAATTGGATAATGTAAAAATTTCAAAATTCTCAGATCTCAAAGGCTTCTTAAATACCAAAAGTCCAAATGATGTGGTAAATGTTACAATTATTAGGGATGGAGATAAAAAAACACTTCCTGTAACCCTTGCCAAATTAACATCTGTAGATGTATCGGTTATTGGCACATTAAAAGAAGTATCTAAAAGTGAGCTTAAAAAGTTAAAAATAGATTATGGTTTAAAAATCGCCAACCTCAACCAAGCCCATAGTGACGAATGGAAAGCAGACGGCGTTGACAAAGGCAGTGTCGTTACTGCAATTAATGGTGTTAAAGTAAATACTATTGATGATGCAAATTCTGCCCTAACCAAATATTCAGGTAAAATTTATAGGGTTGAAATTGTTAAAAATAATGGCGAAAAAGTAAACTATAGATTTAGATAATTTTTAAATTAACATTTAATAAAACCCTCATTCAAATAGTTGAATTTGAGGGTTTTATTTTTTTATAAAAATTACCTACGAAAACGTTTGAAATGTGTTATTTTTGCCGCAAATTCTGAGAAGAAAAATTTAACAACACACAAAACAATAATTACAATGAGTTTTAACGAAACTTATGAGAAGGAATTAGCATTTCAGGCAGATCGAAGAAGAGCTACTGTAGAATTTATTAAAATAATAAGCGATCTTTGGTACGACAAGTCCATCGAGTTAGTCCTTTTTAGAAACCAATTAATAGATAGAAACGTTAGTGAAATTCTCAACCTTCATGAATACGCTGGAGAATTCGTGCAAAAGCCCATTTCGGTTTTTGATTCGGTTGAAATAGCACAAGCCATTAAAACCCTTGATATTCCACCTGCAAAACTAGACATTGGCAAACTTACTTATGAATATCATTTGGAAGATGACAAATACAGTAACGCCATCGCTTTTGTTGCCGATAAATTAAAAGACGCTAACAACAACGGTTCTATTAAGCCAAAAGATGTCATTCTCTATGGTTTTGGACGCATTGGTCGTTTAGTGGCTCGTGAGTTAATGACCAAAACCGGAAAAGGAAATCAGTTACGTCTTAGAGCAATAGTAACAAGAGGAGAAATAAACAAAACTGTTTTAGAAAAAAGAGCCTCTTTATTGCGTAATGATTCTGTTCATGGTGATTTTTTAGGCACTGTAACCATAGACGTTGAAAATGAAGCATTATTAATAAATGGTACGACGGTTAATATTATTTCTGCTAATGCTCCCGAAGACATAGATTACACAAAATATGGTATTAACAATGCTTTGGTAATTGATAATACAGGTGCTTTTAGAGATAAAGAGGCACTGAACCGTCATTTAAAATCCAAAGGTGTTAATAAAGTTTTATTGACAGCTCCAGGAAAAGACGTGCCAAATATTGTACATGGCGTTAATCAATTTGAACATAATCCAAATAAGGTAGATATTTTCTCGGCAGCTTCATGTACTACCAATGCCATTACACCCATTTTAAAAGTAATAGAAGACTCATTTGGAGTTAAAAGTGGGCATCTTGAAACAATTCATGCCTATACCAACGATCAAAACTTAGTAGATAATTTCCATAAAAAATACAGACGAGGAAGAGCAGCAGCTCTTAATATGGTTATTACCGAAACAGGAGCTGGAAGTGCAGTTGCCAAAGCCCTACCTAGTTTGGAAGGGAAACTTACCTCTAACGCTATTAGAGTTCCTGTACCAAATGGTTCTTTAGCCATTTTAAACCTTGAACTGGAAAATGCAACATCTGTCGATGGTGTTAACTCTGTAATTAAAAAATATGCTTTAGAAGGCGATCTTGTTGAACAAATTAAATATGAATTAAGTGATGAGCTTGTATCTAGCGATATTGTTGGAAGCTCGGCACCTTCAATTTATGACAGTAAAGCCACTATTATTAGACCAGATGGTAAAAATGTGCTATTATACATTTGGTACGATAACGAATATGGTTACAGCCATCAAGTAATTAGGCTAGCAAAGTACATAGCAAAAGTTAGACGTTTTACATATTATTAATATAATAAAACATCTATTTTTTTGTTATAATCGTATATATTTAAGCCTCACAAATTTGTGAGGCTTAAAAATTTAATTTTATCTTTACAAATAACCACACAAATCAACCATAAAAATGAAAGCACTAAAGTCTATCTTTTTAATTCTACTTATTTCTTTTGCATCTACACTTCAAGCTCAAGAAACACAATCAATAAATGAAGGCTCAATAGATGAGCAGTTTGAATTTTTGCTTAGAAAATCCGGTAATTTTAAAGGTACAAATGGACAATCGTACGAAGCAGTAAAGCGCAGCATGTTACTTACCTTGCAAGCACATACTATTGACTCCTTGAACAGCATTCAAGGAAAATTAAACACAACAAGAAATACAGTAACTGCACAACAAAAGGAAATAGACGAGTTAAAAACCAACCTCGAAAAAACGCAAAACTCCTTAAATGCAACTAATGCCGAAAAAGACAGCATGTCTTTATTTGGTATGCAAATGAGCAAAACCAGCTATAATGTTTTAATGTGGTCGATTATTGCAGGACTATTAGTATTATTTATAACTTTTGTTTTCAAGTTTAAAAATAGTAATGCTATTACAAAATCTGCAAAAAGTGCCTTAGCCGATGTTGAAAATGAATTTGAAGAACATAGACGTTCTGCCTTAGAACGTGAGCAAAAAGTGAGACGTCAATTGCAAGACGAATTAAACAAACAGAAAGGATAAATCTTTTAAAAAAATAATTGACACACTGCGTATTTCGATGTGCTTAAAAACCTGTAAATTGGTTGCTGAGCAATGTAGAAGTATCGCCTACAGATTTTTTTTTTAACCATGACTATTGTAAGAGCCACATTAAAGCACCTTAATGATTTAGTACTTTTATTTGATGGTTATCGTAGGTTTTACAAACAAGAATCCAACCTAGAAAAAGCACATACCTTTTTAACCAATAGAATTAAAAATAATCAATCGGTTATTTATATTGCTTATTTAGATCACAAAGCAGTAGGGTTTACACAATTATATCCCCTATTCTCTTCGGTATCTATGCAACCAATGTATTTGTTAAATGATTTGTTTGTTGACTCAAATTGTAGAAACAAAGGTGTTGGACAGCAACTTATTCAAGCAGCTAAAAATTTATGTATCGAAAAGCATTACAAAGGCTTAGCCATACAAACTGCTTTTGATAATCCTGCACAACATTTGTACGAACGGATTGGTTTTAAAAAAGACCCAGATTTGCATTTTTTTTGGACTAATGATAGCTTAAAGATTTAAAAACTGCAAACTGCTACTGCCTACTGAATACTTTTTTTCGCATCTTTGCAGTATGCGCATAGACATTATAACCGTTTTACCAGAATTACTTAAAAGTCCGTTTGAAGCTTCTATTTTAAAACGTGCTATAAATGCTGGCTTAGTAGAAGTCCACTTTCATAATTTACGTGATTACACGACAGACAATTACAAATCCATAGACGATACACAATTTGGTGGAGGTGCAGGAATGGTCATGATGATAGAGCCTATAGATAAATGTATTTCAAAATTAAAAAATGAAAGAGATTATGACGAAATCATTTACATGACACCAGATGGCGAAACACTTAACCAAGGCATTGCCAATCAAATCTCATTAAAAGAAAATATTATTATATTATGTGGCCATTATAAAGGCGTGGACCAACGTGTAAGAGATATGTTTGTTACCAAAGAAATTTCTATTGGAGATTATGTATTATCTGGTGGTGAGTTAGGAGCTGCTGTGCTGTGCGATGCTGTTATACGGTTAATTCCAGGTGTGCTTGGTAATGAAACATCTGCATTAACTGATAGCTTTCAGGATAATTTATTAGCGCCGCCAATTTATACCAAGCCAAGAGAGTATAAAGGCATGAAAGTTCCAGAAGTACTATTTAGCGGTAACTTTCCCGAAATTGAAAAATGGCGAGAAGAACAAGCCTACCAACGCACTAAAGACAGAAGACCAGATTTACTCGAAGAATAATCCAAAAAAAAATCTCAAACCTCATAGTACAAATGCCAAAACTGCCAGTGAACACTATGTAATGCCTAATGAACACTGCTAACTGAGTACTGCCTACAGAGTAGTGAATTCTTTTTTTAATAATTAATTGTGCATTCTCAATTATTAATTATCTTTGCACCCAATTTCGGGTTAACCTCTGGCGATAATCGTGAACGTTGTTTCGAATGAACCATTAAAAAAGATTAACATGGAATCTTTAGTGAAATTTGTACAAGACGAATTTGTAACAAGAAAAGACTTACCAGAATTTGGAGCTGGTGACACAATTACAGTATATTACGAAATTAAAGAAGGTAACAAAACACGTACCCAGTTTTTTAGAGGTGTAGTATTACAGCGAAGAGGAACTGGAAGTTCTGAAACCTTTACCATTAGAAAAATGTCTGGTTCTATTGGTGTGGAGCGTATCTTCCCAATTAACTTGCCAGCATTACAAAAAATTGAAGTAAACAAAAGAGGTAAGGTTCGTAGAGCAAGAATATTCTACTTTAGAGGTCTTACTGGTAAAAAAGCAAGAATTAAAGAAAAAAGAAACTAGTAGTTATCTTTACTTAAAGTTTATAAAAGCCCTGATTTTAGTTAGGGCTTTTTCATTATTAACAATTGTTAATAACTTAAGTTCATAAATGGTTGATATCTAAATCTTTGAAAAGTTTGCATTTTAATAATCTTATATTATATTAGCTGAAGAATTAAAGGAAAGAAGTCATGAAAATTGATTTTGTGTTGTTTTAGGACAGCGTCTTTTAATTTTGGTAAAGTAACGTTCTTTATTATAATTGTTTTTTGAGGTTTTGAAACAGCATGTGTATGCATGTGTCGTTGATAAATCATGATATTTTAAAAAGTACTGCATGTTATGCAGGCAGCAACTGGTAAAATTGAAAGTTTCTGGAAATAGCAGGATCGAAAGTGATATCTAAAAAAGGAAGCAATACTTTAAAGGTTATATACCATGCAAATGAGATATAATTGATATAGTATCAAGGAAAACAATTAACAGGAAGCATTTAGTAACAGGTCAATACATTTTGAAAGTTACATTTAGAATGTTTCTTTGAAATAGTGACACTTGAATTGAAAAGGTTAGCAAACGAAAGGATGTTTAACTGTAGTTAACAGCAATGTTAAAGTAGGTCATGTGAAACTGTTTTAAGAAAGCCATGTCAACATAGATTAATTTCTAAGTGATATGGCTTTTGTTATTTTAAGACTCATTCTAACCATTATATAATTTTTATCAGTCTGTTTTTATGAAATTCATAAAAAAAGATCACTTTTTTTATGATGTTTCTAAATAATATAATAAGAACCACTTCCCTGTATATCTCAGAGTTATTACGCACCAAATTTTGTATATTCGCAAGACGAAAAAATCAATACTTTTTAATTGGCTTTTTCAATCCTCATTAACTAAAAAAATCGAACTCTATGTCGAAAATTATTTATACTAAAACTGACGAAGCTCCAGCATTAGCAACCTATTCTCTGCTTCCAATTGTTAAAGCGTTTACTAAATCGTCAGGGATTACTATAGAAACAAAAGATATTTCGCTTGCTGGAAGAATTCTAGCAAATTTTCCAGATTTTCTTAACGAAAATCAAAAGCAAAATAATGATTTGGCCGAATTAGGTGACTTGGTAAAAACACCTGAAGCTAACATCATCAAATTACCAAATATCAGTGCATCAATTCCGCAATTAAAAGCTGCCATAAAAGAATTGCAAGCTAAAGGTTTTGCCTTACCAGATTATCCTGATGAACCTGAAAATGATGAAGAAAAAGCAATCAAAACACGTTACGACAAAATTAAAGGAAGCGCTGTAAATCCAGTACTTAGAGAAGGAAATTCAGATAGACGTGCGCCAAAAGCCGTAAAAAATTACGCAAAGAAAAATCCGCATTCTATGGGAAAATGGAGCTCGAGTTCTAAATCACACGTTGCTACAATGACTGAAGGTGATTTTCGCCACAATGAGAAATCCATAACCCTTTCAGAAGCAACAACGGTTAATATTGAACATATTGATGCTAATAGAAAAACTACGGTTTTAAAAGAAGGTTTATCACTTCAAAAAGGTGAAATTATTGATGCATCAGTCATGCAAAAAAATGCTTTGCTACGCTTTTTAGAAACCCAAGTACAAGATGCTAAAGATAAAGGAGTATTGTTTTCATTACACATGAAAGCTACGATGATGAAAGTATCTGACCCAATTATTTTTGGTCATGCTGTTCGTATATTCTTTAAAGACATCTTTGAAAAACATGCCGAAACTTTTGATAAAATAGGTGTTGATGTTAATAATGGGTTTGGGAATTTATTATCAAACCTAGCTGAAGTTTCAGAAGACAAACGCAATGAAATTCTTGCAGATATTGATGCTTGTTATAAAGACAATCCAGATTTGGCAATGGTAAATTCCGACAAAGGGATTACCAATTTACATGTACCAAGCGATGTAATTATTGATGCCTCGATGCCAGCAATGATTAGAAATTCTGGACAAATGTGGAATACCAATGGAAAATCACAAGATACTAAAGCAGTGATTCCTGATAGTAGTTATGCTGGAATTTACACTGCAACCATCGATTTTTGTAGAGAGCATGGTGCTTTTGACCCAACGACAATGGGAACAGTTCCTAATGTTGGACTTATGGCACAAAAAGCAGAAGAATATGGATCACACGATAAAACCTTTGAAATAACAGCTAACGGAACTGTTAGAGTTGTTGACACAAATGGTAATACTTTGATTGAACACACAGTTGAAGAAGGTGATATTTGGCGTATGTGTCAAGTAAAAGATGCTCCAATTCAAGATTGGATTAAGCTAGCAGTATCTAGAGCAAGAGCTACACAAACTCCTGCTGTTTTTTGGCTGGATGAAGATAGAGAACATGATGCTGAAATAATAAAAAAGGTAAATATGTATTTACCAAACCATGACACTAGTGGCTTAGATATTCAAATTTTATCTCCAATTAAGGCAACAAAATTCACGCTAAATAGAGTGAAAAATGGTAAAGATACGATTTCAGTTTCTGGAAATGTATTACGTGATTACTTAACAGATTTATTTCCAATCCTTGAGTTAGGAACAAGTGCAAAAATGCTGTCCATAGTACCTTTAATGAATGGTGGAGGCCTGTTTGAAACTGGGGCTGGAGGCTCTGCACCAAAACACGTACAACAATTTGTTAAAGAAAATCATTTGCGATGGGATTCGTTAGGTGAATTTTTAGCATTAGCTGTATCACTTGAGCACTTATCTGAAACAGCTAATAACCCTAAAGCAAAAATATTAGGTGATGCCTTAGATAATGCAACTGAAAAATTATTAGAAAACAAGAAAGGACCTTCAAGAAAAGTTAACGAATTAGATAACAGAGGAAGTCACTTTTATCTAGCCATGTATTGGGCTCAAGAATTAGCAGCTCAAAACGATGATTTGGAATTAAAAAATCAGTTTAGCAAGATAGCAGAAGAATTAACAACTAATGAAACTACTATTGTTGACGAGTTAAATAACGTTCAAGGAACTGCTATGAATATTGATGGTTATTATGAGCCAAATGAAAATTTAGTATCACAAGCTATGAGACCAAGTAGTACTTTTAATACAATTATCAAAGCTCTATAAGAACTATTTAAAATAAAATAATTATATTTGTTTAATATTTTGTTTTAATTGTTAAACAATTTAAAAGCTCTTTAAGTTTAAAGGGCTTTTACATTACTATCAAAATTGCAAATGAAGTTATTTTATAGAAACATTGTATTCATATCTCTAAGCTTACTTTCTTCGATTGTAATATCTCAAGAAAAATACACATTAAGTGGTATTATTTTGGACCAAAGCAGTAACGAAACACTTATTGGTGCAAACATTATTGTTTCTTCATTGCAAACTGGTACTTCTAGTAATGAATATGGTTTTTATTCAATCACTTTAGAAAAAGGTGTTTATGAATTTCAAGTTAGTTATTTAGGTTTTAAGAGTATTGTACAAACTATAAGCCTTTATAAAGATCAAACATTAAATTTTAAATTAACCGAAGACAGTGAAAGCCTTGATGAAATAGTGATTGTGGAAGATGTTGAAAAACTCAATATTAGAAAGCCACAAATGAGTTTAAATTCATTGTCTATAAATACCATTAAACAGATTCCAGTCGTATTGGGTGAAGTAGATTTAATAAAGTCCATAACCTTACTTCCAGGTGTTACAACTGCAGGTGAAGGAGCTTCTGGATTCAATGTTCGTGGTGGTGCAGTAGATCAAAATCTAATTCTGTTAGATGAAGCTACAATTTTTAATTCGTCACACCTATTTGGTTTGTTTTCGGTATTTAATCCTGATGCTATAAAAGACATAAAACTCTATAAAGGTGGTATTCCAGCTAAATATGGAGGAAGGGTTTCCTCTGTACTCGATATTTATCAAAAAGAAGGAAATAGCAATACTTTTAAAATGAATGGTGGCATTGGTTTAGTATCTAGCAGATTGCTAGCCGAAGGCCCTATAAAAAAAGAAAAAGGTTCATTTTTATTTGGAGGCCGAAGCAGTTATGCACATTTATTTTTACCTCTATTCAATATTGATAACATTGCCTATTTCTACGATTTAAACACAAAATTAAGCTATAAATTAAACAACAGAGACAATATCTACCTTTCAGGATATTTTGGTAGAGATGTCTTTAATATTTCTGATAGTTTTGAAAATTCGTATGGAAATACAGTCATAAACTTTAGATGGAACCACTTGTTTTCAGATAAGTTATTTTCCAACTTATCACTTATATTTTCAGATTATGACTACGATTTAAAACTTAATTTTGTTGAGTTTGACTGGACATCAGGCATTAGAAACTTCAACATAAAATACGATTTAAAACATTATATCTCCAATAATTTTAAGCTTCAATACGGTTTAAACAGTATATACTATAAGTTTAATCCTGGCAATATCAAACCAACTACAGAAACCTCAGGAATCAATCCGTTTAAACTCATTGATAAATATGCTTTTGAAAATGCCCTTTATTTAGATGCTGAACACCAAGTAACCAATAAAATTGCACTTAGTTATGGATTACGTTTTAGCTCGTTTTTAAGATTAGGCCAAGACGAACTAAATGTTTATGACAACAATAACCCTTTAATTTTCAATCCAGAACTTAAAATTTATGAAAAAGCCAACCCAATTGATACAGAGAACTTTAAGCGAAGCGACATTATTAAATCGTTTTCAAACCTAGAACCTCGTTTAGCATTGGCATACCAGTTAAACGAACAGAGTTCTTTTAAAGCAAGCTATAATAAAATGAGCCAATATTTACATTTGCTCTCAAATACTAGCTCACCTACACCATTAGATGTTTGGACACCAAGTGGAAAATATGTGAAACCCCAAATATTACATCAATTTGCATTAGGATATTTTAAAACAATAAACAACAACAGGTACAGTTTAGAGGTAGAAACATTTTACAAAACCATAAAAAACAGAATCGATTATATTGATGGTGCCGATTTAATTGCCAATAATGCCATAGAACAAGTCATCTTAAATGGAAAAGCTAGAGCTTATGGTCTTGAAGTCTTATTTAAAAAAAATGAAGGTGATTTACAAGGTTGGATAGCTTACACATTATCAAAATCTGAACAACAAACAAAGGGTAGAACTGCACAAGAAATAGGTATTAATAATGGTTTATGGTACAATACACCTTATGATAAAACTCACGATATATCAATAACTGCTTCCTACAAATTATCTAACAAATGGAGTTTTAATTCTAATTTTTTGTTTCAAACAGGTTTACCAGCCACATTCCCAAATGGACAATATGAGTATAATGGCATTTCTATCCCAATTTATGAGGCGAGAAATTCCAGCAGGATTCCAACATATCACAGATTGGATGTATCTGCAAAATATTCGCCTAAAAGCAACTCAAACAAAAAATGGAAAACCGAGTGGGTGTTTGGAGTTTACAATGCCTATAACCGTAAAAATGCATCATCCATAAGCTTTCGAGAAAATAGAATGACTGGAGTAAATGAAGCCCTAAAGTTGTCTATTTTTGGTATTATTCCATCAATATCATATAATTTTAAATTTTAAATCATGAAGAAATTTATCACAATACTACTGTGCATTTTAGTTGTTTCATGTGAAGATGTAATTGATTTAGATTTAAATACATCTAATCCAAAACTAATAATTGAAGCCTCCATTAATTGGATCAAAGGTACAAGTGGAAATGAGCAGGAAATAAAATTATCTTTATCTGCTCCTTACTATAATTTAGAAACACCTCCTGCAAACAATGCGTCTATTTCAATCTTTGATTCAAATAATACCGAATACATCTTTACTGAAGATGGTACTACTGGTATCTATAAAAACAATTCGTTTATACCAGTATTTAATGCTGAATATTCTCTTAAGATAAACTATCAAGGTGAAACCTATTCTGCCACTGAAACATTAAAATCTGTTGCTTCAATCGATTATGTAGAACAAAAAAATGATGGAGGATTTTCTGGTGAAGAAACCGAATTAAAAGCTTATTATACCGATCCAGCAAATATTGAAAACTACTACTTCTTTGAATTTAAAAATGATTTCACTGCAATTCCAACTCTCGAAGTATATGAAGATGAATTCACCGACGGCAACCAGATATTTGGGTTCTATACTGAAGAAGATTTAACAACTGGACAAGAAGTGAGAATAAGAAATCATGGCATTTCAAAGGCATTTTATGAATATATGAATATTCTTTTGCACCAAAACAGTGAAGAAGGTGGTGGTCCATTTGAAACTATACCTGCAACCGTTAGAGGCAATTGTATAAATGAAACCAATCCAGATAATTTCCCTTTTGGGTACTTTCGTTTATCTGAAGTTGATGAAATAACATACATTGTTGAGTAACTCAAACCAAATTGTTTATTTTTGATGAATGGATTTTAGAAAAACAACCGAACAAAATTCTAATTACAGTCATCTGGAAAAGATGAGTATTTCCCAATTGCTCATTAATATTAATAACGAAGACAAAACCGTTCCACTTGCTGTAGAAAATGCTTTGCCACAAATTAAAAGCTTAATTGAGCAAGTAATACTAAAATTGAAATCTGGAGGGCGCTTATTTTATATTGGAGCTGGCACTAGTGGCAGATTGGGTATCTTAGATGCAAGTGAATGCCCACCCACTTTCGGTGTACCTCATGAGTTAGTTGTTGGTCTTATCGCTGGAGGAGATTCAGCCATTAGAAAAGCGGTCGAATTTGCTGAAGACTCAACAACTCAAGGATGGAAAGATTTACAAAAACATCATATTTCTAGTCATGATATCGTGGTTGGAATTGCAGCTTCTGGGACAACGCCTTACGTAATTTCAGCTTTAGAAAAGTGTAATAAAAACAATATTATTACTGGTTGTATTACTTGTAACCATAAAAGTCCTTTATCTTTAACAGTTCAATTTCCAATCGAAGTTATTGTTGGCCCTGAATTTGTAACTGGAAGTTCGAGGATGAAAGCAGGAACAGCACAAAAACTAGTGCTAAATATGATTACCACAACAACCATGATTCAACTTGGTAAAGTAAAAGGCAATAAGATGGTCGATATGCAATTAAGCAATAACAAACTAGTTGATAGAGGCATAAAAATGGTGATGGATGAATTAGATATTTCGCCAGAAGAAGCTTCGAATCTATTAAACAAACATCAAAGCGTTAGAAAATCAGTAAAAGCCTATAAAAATGGAAACCACAAGAACCAATAAGTCTGTTTTAGTAAGAGGATTAAAAATAATGGCAATTTCGCTAGTTATGATGTTTGCTGGTCCAACACTGTTTTATATAGCAACTACAAATAAAGAAAAGCCACTTTATATTCCTTTATTAATTGTTAGTCTTCTTATATGTGCTGGAGCAGTATTCTATGCTTTCAAAGGATTACAAACTATTATGAATAGCATGTTTAATAATAAGCCTAATTCTAATTAGCTTCAAATTTAGGAGTTGTTGGGTTATACCCAAAATTTTTATCCATGATAGGAATTTCTAGTCTATCTAAAATATAACCAATAATAGCATAATGATGAATGGCATGACTATTTGCTTGTGCTAATACTGCACCTAATGAATACTTAATTTCTGTTTTGCCTAAACCTAAATCATCACTTACAACATAACTTTGAGTAAAACTATTATTTTCAAGTTTCTCAATTAAACTAATAATGCGTCCAACATGATAAAGTGTATAATCACAATCAATATGCATACGCTCATCCCTTTTTCTGTTAGCAAGGTCAATAAATTTGCTCTCTATTCCTTCTATTATGCAGTCATAAAAATCCAAAATATGCCTTATGTGAGAACCTATACATGAATAATAAGGAGAAACCGAATGATTACTTAAATCCTCATTTGAAAGAGTAGATAAAAGATTTATGGATTTTTTTAACGTATTAATGGAAGATTGAATGATAATATTCATAAATCTAAAATAAGTAATTAGGTTGAATAAAAAAATTATTGATGTATTAGTCTAATAATTCTCATACCCTTACAACCAAATCATCCAAAACCAAAAAACCCTTACCATAATTTGGTAAGGGTTTTAATAAATACCGATATTGTTGTCGGTACAAAAAAGGCGGCGACCTACTCTTCCACAATAGTAGTACCATCGGCGCAAATGGGCTTAACTTCTCTGTTCGGGATG
>TARA_R110002073_G_scaffold56906_2_pt1 | contig 25167 bp, 26 predicted proteins | sample TARA_R110002073 | Tara Oceans TARA_R110002073 (sample SAMEA4397174) | marine metagenome | biome: Polar Biome; feature: [DCM] deep chlorophyll maximum layer (ENVO:01000326); material: water (ENVO:00002006), including particulate matter (ENVO:01000060) such as... | depth 40 m | reverse complement strand
AGCCGCGGCGAAAGCGGGTAACGTCATACTCACCGGCCCGCCAGTAGCGCCGCTGTTTGTTTGGATTTTCCCCATCGACATAAATCAAGTCGCCATAGACGCCATCGATAGTTTCATCGGCAAACGCATCGGCAACACGCCGAAGCGTTTGCTCGTCGGCCAACCAGTCGTCAGCGTGCAGAAAGCCGATCACATCACCGCTGGCCGCCGCGATGCCTTTGTTCAGGGCGTCATAGATACCCGTGTCCGGTTCGCGGATCGAGCGAGTGATTCTCTCGCCGTATCGCTGGACAATTTCCGGTGTCGTATCAGAGGAGTTTCCATCGACAACGATGTACTCCAGCTCAACGTCTTGCTGAGCCAGCACCGAATCGATCGCATCACCCAGCGTCGCCGCGCGATTATAGACCGCCGTAATGACTGAGATTTTCATGAGCGTTGGACAGCAGCTGATAAAATGTCGTTGATCGCTCCGCGATTACTACGAGAAGAGGAAATCGACGGTGTCGCGGGAAGCAGATGGCAGGAAGATGGAGGTAAGAAAAAGTTTGGCAAAAAGATGAAGGGCAAAAAGATGGTTGATTATAAAATGTTTGGTGGCTTGTGCCGCACTGCTCCCAGCATCCATGTCTCATCACTGATTTGCCACTTCCCTACCCGCGGTCTTAAGATCGTTTCGACTGTTGTTGCAGTTCAAACACTTTGGCTCGAACATTGGCAATGTACTGGACGCGAATTTGACTTGCGATCAAACCTGGACGCCCTTCAAGGAACCCAAGTTTGAAAACGTAGTGGTACAGAAACCACAGCCACGGCTCGGCGGGGATACGAACCGCAATCCGCTTCAGCCATCGTCGGCGCTCTTGAGCGTTTCCAAGCAGCTTTGCCTTGACACTCTCCGTTCCATACTTCCCCGTCGTCAGCAGCCGGTGCCGAAGGTGAGCTTCCCAAGTCGAATAGCGATTGTGTTTATCGATGTATGCTTCCAGGCCTTTGAAATCTTCATGGATCAGTGGCGTTGATAGTTGACCAATCGTGCCGTCAACGATCACCCGCTCATGGACTTCCATATCCAGGGTGTCGCCAGGGACATCGATCAGCTGTTCAAATCGCGCGCAGCCTTTGCGAACCAACAACACAGCTTGATGCGAGAATCCGCCATGTTTGATTCGTTTTCCAAGGAAGTGAAAGCCTTTGCGAATCAAGTAACCGGCATGTCCACTTGGATTATTGATGGCCGCTTGAATTTCTTCCCAAAGTTTTGCAGGCACGACTTCATCGGCATCGAGCAGCAGGATCCACTCGGTATCAAACTCAAGCGTTTCGAGTGCCCATTGCCGCTTTTTGGGGTAGCCGCCTTGATGGTGGAACTGCACCACGGTCGCACCCGCGTCGGTTGCAATTGGTACCGTCGCATCGGTGCTACCGGAATCGAGCACGATCACGCGTTTCGCCGGGTCCAATGCGTCCAGGCACCGCGACAGATTCGCTTCTTCGTTGCGAACGGCAAGCAGGACGGTTAGTGGGACTCCGCCAGCAGCGATTGAGGATGTCTGAGGGTTCATTTGCTCGTTTCACACGACGGTGACGCAGGATCCGGTTTAGACATCAAGTGGCGTTTGCGAATCTCTTTGGCTGGATTTCCAGCAACGACAGTCCACGGCGGAACATCTTTTGTCACCACCGCCCTCGCGCCCACCACGGCCCCCTCTCCAATTGTGACTCCAGGGCCAACAAAAGCATCGGCACAAACCCAAGCGTCGTCATTAATTTGGATCGGTGTCTTAAGCAGCGGCATCGTAGGGTCGGTGTAATCATGAGATCCACCACACAGGTGAGCACGTTGCGAGATGGTGACTCGTTCACCAATCACGATAGCCCCCAGGTTGTAGACTAACGCGTTTTCGCCAATGGCAGATTGATTTCCAATCTTTAGATTCCATGGAAAGTAGATGGTGGCTGAGGGATAGATATGAACGTCCGCTCCGATGCTTGCCCCGAAACAACGTGCCAAACGACACCGGATACCAAACAATGGACGCGGGATTAGCTTGAAAACAAACAAGCCGGCAATCCAAAGAATTCTCGCCGCCATTTCTTTGGTTGAGTATTTTTGGGTGCTCCGGTTCTCGGAAATTTTGAGTTTTGTCTTCATGCAAATTGAATGCAATCAGGTACATCCGCCGAATCAAGCATCCATTCGTACACACGCTTCATTTCAGCTGCGATGCTTGTCCATCCAAAATCGCGGTTGGCATAGACCTGACCCCGCATCCCCATCGCTGCCAAGTCAGTAAGACTTCGTGATAGTGCGACTTGCAAAGTACTCGCAAGTGAATCCGGCGTCATTTCGATCCACCAACCACATTTTTCGATATCCAGACTCGACCAAGGCGTTCCGTGTGTCGTGATGACCGGTGTTCCTGCCGTCAACGATTCGGCCACAACCACGCCGAAGTTTTCGCTGTAACTAGGCAATACAAAGAGACTTGATTCAGCGAGATGCCTCCATTTGTCTTCTCCTTCGACCTCGCCTATGTATCGGATTCCTTCCTCATTGTTCAAACGTAGGCTTCGTAACATGCCTGCTTCGTCGGGGCCCGCGAGAATCAGTTCCCAGTCTTGGGGACGGAGGTCTCGCCAAGCTTTGACGAGTTCGCATACTCCTTTTTTGGGGTGCAAACGTGATAAGAAAACGGCTTGCTGTTTCTTTGCAAACTTTTGAAGATCCACTGTCGGAACATCAACCCCGTTTGGAATGACTGCAATCGGGTTGGTCAATCCCAGGTCACGGAGTTCGGCTGCTTCTAACTCGCTGGTGGCGTGAATCACGTTTGCGGAAGCAATGTCACGATGGCCAAACCAGTGCCAAGCGCCTTGCTTCTTCCAACGGCGGAAACTCATCGCCCAGGGACTAAGCATACCTCGCGGAGTCACAACTCGTGGGATCTTGTGATCCCTTGCGATCCGAGCCGAGGCTCGATTAACGGGAAGCCATTGTCCATGGTCGTGCAGGATTAGGTGGGCGGCACCTGTCTCACTACCGCGGTTGTGAATCGTTTGAGCTAGCGACTTCGTCCATTCACTTGTGGTTCTTGAATCCGACTCAATCACTGGTAATTCATCCAGCACGCGATTAGCGCCGAAACGAGACGAATTCGCCGTCGAGATTTGGATTTCGAGCGTGTCGAATTGCTGTAGCGACCGACACAGTGACGGAACTGTGCGTGATGGGCCGCCAGCACCTTCTCCAAGGCTTCCCACCGTATGGAGAATTTTCATTTTGCGTTTTGGGCTACAACAAATTGGTAGAGGTCAGCGTATTGAGCAGCGACCGATTCCAGTTGAAATCTTTTGCAATTCTTAAGTCCATTGTGAATTAATTGTTGACGACACTCCCTGTCACTAAGAGCCTTTTGGATGCCAACGGAAATGGAATCGACGTCGTGCGGGTCGACAAGAATTGCGCCAGTTCCAGCAACCTCAGGCATGGAAGAGCAATTGCTGGTTACTACAGGACGTCCAGTTGCTTGAGCCTCGATGATAGGTAATCCGAAGCCTTCCTCGGTTGAAGCAAAGCAGACCACGCAACAGTTTCGATAAAGCCCAATCAGTTCGTCATCACTAATGCCAACATGATTTTTGAACGTGTTACCGCATTCGACCAGCAGTTGGCGTTGGTGATCCGAAAGTCGTCCGACGATGTCGATATTGCAATCAATGTTTTGCAGGGCTTGAATTGTTCGTTCTAGATTCTTATTGGCTTTCGTTCCCAACAGCAAAATGCGAGGGGGGGCATCTAACGAAGGATAACAAACGAATTCAAATCGTGGATCGACAAAATTGGGAATGACTCGGACTATCGTCGGATCTAAGTCGACCAGTGAAAGGAGCTTTTCCTTGGTTGCCTCGGATATTACCGTCACAGCAGCAACCCGATTCAATGGAAGGTCAAACCAGAACGTTTTAAGCAACTTTCTCCGGAGCCCCTTGCTGCGCGTCAACATCTCTAAATCATGGATCGTCAGCACTGTCTTCTCAGCGGTCATGCCAAGCGTTACATAGTGGATGTCTCCTGTTACATGAAAGACATCAGCTCGAAGCGTTTTTGCCCACTGAATGTTCTGGATACGCGAAACGATTCCTTTGCTGAAGCGAGGCGCGACTAGTTCATTGACATGCACGCCGTGGTCGGAGAGTTTTAATCGAATCCCTTTAAAAAGTCGTTCGATGCTAAAAGAACCAGGAAAGGGACGGCGGTGTAGATGAGCAATTTCGGTCACGAGGTCACCGCCTCAATAGCTTGCATCAGGCCTTGGGTGGCCTTTGTATAAGAGTATTCTTCGATAAGTCGGCGAGAGTTAAGTTTGAAGCGTTTTAGGCGTTGTGAATCGATCACCGCATCGTTCAGGCATGAGACAAGCCCGCTAAGTGAACCCGCTTCAAAAATCCAACCGTTTTTGTTTGCGTGGACGAGATCAGGATGGCATCCGACATGGTCGCTCACAATCGGTGCACAATCACAGTTCATTGCTTCGTTGACAACTAGTCCCCATGTTTCGCCGGGGCCTTCACTTGGCAGTACGATTGCATCGCCCGCCGAGAAAATGGCGGGAAGTTCGGCTTGATTGCGAAAGCCGAAGAATTGAATTCGTGAGTCACCACCCGCAATATGTCTAAGTTCTGATTCGAGCGGCCCTGATCCAATCATCCACAATTCAGCCGAGCTGAATTGAATGTGGCGGAATGCTTGGACGAGTAAATCAGGCCTCTTTTTTGATTCGAATTTTCCTGCAAAAAGAAAAACGACTTTTTCGCGAAGTGTCCCAATCTTTAATCGATTCGCTGATTCTTCCGTTCGATTTTTCGAGGCTTGAAAACGCGAGTTGTCGACGCAATGAGGTACATGGAAAATTTTTTTCGGATCTACACCATTGCTCTCGTAAAATGCCGCGTTCGCGGCGCCAACGGCAAGCATCGCTTGACATCTTGAAAGGGTGGCACGTGTGACAAGTCGGCGAGAGATTTGGCGAATGGTCGGACGAGACGCTACCAAACCGTGTGAGTCACCTCGCAGCAATACCGGCATCCGCTTTGGACGTCGCCAAATTAGTGACAGCATCGACTTCCATGCATAACCGAAAACGAGAATCGACTGCGGAGCGTAATCGGTAACCTCGTTTGATAAACTGGGGTTGTCTAATCCGCGAAAATGGTGTGTGCCTGGATCACTCGCTCGGTTTTCAACGAAAGTTGAGTCGTAGCCGTCTAGTAGCGGAATGTCCCATTTAATTTGTCTTTCAAACTTGGGATCGGTCGTAATTCCTATACCAAAATTCCAGAGGTAGAAGACTCTAAGCTCAATCGAAGTGGTTTCTGCGATAAAACGAAACCAAGGTGAATAGTACTGAGTGGGGTGCGAAACGACAATTGCTAGTCGACGGTTCATACACGCACCCATCGCATGAACGGATAGAGACCGACGCAAAGAATGAGAGATATTTGCAGCATGGAAGCGACCCATACTCCCGCCACCATTCCCGAGCTTCCAGTGAGTGATATCATCAAGAAACAGGCTAAAATCGAGGGAAGTGAGAAAAGCGGCAAGTTCGAGGTATATTGCTCTACCCACCCTAGGCTGCTTCCCAATAGGACTCCCAAAAAAATGGAGCCTCCCCAAAGCCCAAAGTTACCAACTGCTTCGGGAACCAAACCCCACGCGATATACGTCCGGAATGTTTCTGCACGTGTCTGACGGTCATAGTGAACATTAAGAATTTCTTGACCGATATGGCTGCGGGGTTTGTTGGGCCAAAAAACTCTTGGCACAAGAACATGCCATGATGCTCGATACGTTTCGCCCAGCAATAGCGAGTATCCTCGCTGGTAGACTGCTCGATCGACATAGAGCAGTATTTGAATGTTGGACAATCGTTCTGTAAGCGATTGCCCACGGTCGCCGGTGGCGGAAGTGAATCGGTCGCTGTTGCTTGACGCAAAGAGTTTGGAGCCACTTGCGGATGCCCACTCCGAAAAATAGTCGGGAATCGTTGAAAGCGAGATTGTTTGGTTTGGCGAATTCCAGTATCGGCCTCGCATGTCAAACTTGCCGAGATTCAGAAAACCGAGTAACAACACCGTGATCGTAATCGCTCGCCATGGCACGCGGCCGGATCCAAGGTATGCTCCAAGCAAAATGGCGCCGATAAATGCGACTGTACTTGATAGCAAAATGGATGCGGCACGAGCAGTTATGATCGCGACAAGTAAAAATACGATCAAGACCCGAGAATTCGTAGGAAGCGTGCCCCGTCCCCATTGAAATGCAAATAGGAAGCCTGCTCCGCATTCCCCCGCTGCCAGAGCAGTTCGGATCACGTTGAGCGAACCATTTGGCAGTTTCGACAAGTAGGGCCAAATCGCTCCTGTCACGAACATCCATTCGAGAATGCAACAAATTGCAAGACCACCAAGAAGAACGTTTTTAAGAGCACCCGAAACATTCTGTTCACTCAGGTCTAGAGCCAGTGTTCGGCGATGGATAGGCGACATACGCTGTTGGATGGATCTGCGAGCAATCGTCATTGACGCAAGATAGAGAAGCAGGCAGACACCAGATCGAAGGATCATTATGTCGGCATATTCGTGAAGCGACTTGTGGTCGACCAACAGCGGTGTGCCGTACCACAATAGATCCTGCAAGCTAATCAACAGAATCAATGGCAGCGTTGCGTACCTACTTCGGCACCAAGCTGTTAGGTTCAGGCCTACGCCTAAGCAGAGCATTGACAGCGCTATCGCATGGTAAATTCCCCCAGCAACCAGCGCAATTAATGGAAGAAAGACAAGAGCAATCTGAACAATAGGGAGGAGTTCGTTGGTGTAACGGCGAGCATGTTGAACGATTTCCGATACGCGTAGATGATTCTCATGGTTGGCTGTCCGCGCGACGTCAGCGGTTGCGTGATAATGACGAATGTTTGCTCTACAACTGTTCATGGTTTTGTTCCAATGAATTCGCCGACTCTTAAGCCGTAGCGAATCGCAGCATCGACGCAAACCAATTTCCACAGTTCAAATACATGACGAGACAGCGTTTCTGAATAGATCACTGGTCTGTGATTGACAAAATTGTTTTGAAGAAGTCAGCCAACTGCCTAGCTTGAACTCTTGCCGTAAACATGTCGAACGCATTTTGATCAAAGGGTTGTGCCGTATTGTAAGATTGCTTCTGAAACCAAGTTGCCGATATCGCTTTCGCGATATCGGGCGGACTGTCTTTTGAAGAGAAGGTAACAAGTGATGCTCCGCCGCATTGGTCAATTACGTCGCAAACGGAGCTAGCGTGATGAAAGATACCAAGCATCGGTCGCCGGGATAGCAAATAGGGATAAAGTTTGCTAGCGGTGTATCCTGCATCGTCGCTGCCGGGAACGATTAATGCGTCGGCATCTAGCAGGCAGCGAAGTGTTTGCGAGTATGGAATTCGGTCAGTGTGTTCAATCACGCTGTTCTCGAGGCCGTACTCCTTGGCGATTGGCGCAATCGTCGGCACTCCTTTGCCAGCGGAGGCATAAGACGTTCCAATGAAATGCAAAATCAACTTGGAATTGTTGTTGATTAATTGGCGACTAAGTGCAGAAGACTTGTCGTCTTTCTCAAGACATATTGCCTCGAAAAGACCTCGAACCGCCTTCTGCATATCGGCGCCACCGCGGCCAACATAGACCCAGTGGCACTTTCCGTCATATGGATCAAAGATCGATTGACGAATGTTCGAATCGTTTTTGACGCGTCGTAGATCCGCATCATCGCCTGGAAATGGAGCAACCAACTTGGGGAAACCATCGGGCAAGAAGTCATAACGCTTCCGCAGTTGCTGCGGGTAAGCGGCCGACACGCTAGTAATACCGCTACATTCCCTCAGCACCTTCGGTTCGGCACGCCGGTTCAACCAGCTTGCAATGCCGTACTTGATTCGCCCACCGGGTGGATTTAGATCCGGGTGCTCGCGATAGTATTCACTAACCCACGGATCCTGATAGTCCATTGCGAACGGGACGCCAAATTTTCGTTTCCAATAGGGGCCGAGAGAGTGAATTCCAAACTGTGTCGTCGAAAAATAGATCAGATCAAAATCGTTTTTATCGAGCAACCTGTTCCCCGCAATGCGCAACCTTCTTTTAGCCCTGTTCGTCAACGTTCCCAGTCCCGGTACCCATGACCAGCCTAATCCTAATACTTTCACTCGCTGAATTGGAATATTGTGTGGCAATCCCGCTACCAGCCAAACATCTTTTGGTGAAGTGACGCAATCTGACTCAACCGACAGCACCGTCGCCTCGGCACCAGCATCCGCCAGATAAGGCAAGATCAACCGAACCCGCTGCATATCCGCCGCATTGGTCGGCGGGAAATGGGGAGAGACTATTAAGATTCTCAATTCTTTTCACTCGAGGAAAACAAACGACGACTCATTCGTTGCACAGGTAATTCAAACAAATGTCAAATGAAATGGGAAAGCAGCAGGCTAACACACACAGCGTCAGTTTTTTGTAATACGCAAGCGGGTGAGTTCAAAATTGAAATCCAAACACAGAAAATGGAGGTGCTGCGCGACAACGGGACTGGAACGATTCAGGGGCTCGGATCCATAAGTTGTTACCCAGTTGTCGGCACTGCCTAACGGGCAGCACCGTCCGCGTGATTGGATCGTAGTCGAAGCATCCGAAACCTGCCTCGTCCATGCTCTGAGAAATCCGCGGATCATCCGACTCCAGCAATATAGCCTGCGTTGCCGGACTGGCTAGAACATTCTGTGCACCACTAAGCACTGCCGACTCAAATCCTTCCACGTCAATTTTTAAAATCGTTGGTTCCTGTTTCGTCAGCAAATTATCTAGTGTCGCAACGGGAACGAGTTGGGAATCTCCCGGGTAATTTGAATCGACCACTTGGTTCATTGGCCCCCGATCAGTGCTGAAACGGATTGAACCCGCTTCGCTCCCAACGGCCCCATTAAACGTCTCGACTATTGTTTGTAACCGATTTGTCGTGATGTTTCGCATCAGGCTGTTAAAAGTGGTCGGCACAGGCTCGATCGCCAACGTGCTCACGCCAACCACACCAGCGGCCAAGACAGTATAGCTTCCCACATTTGCTCCGACATCGACAAACAAATCAGACGCATCGGATTCATGTCTTCCGGCCAGAAAATGAAGCACTAGGGCCATGTCGGCGAATTCGTGGAGCCCGCAATAGATGTTCCCTGTTGCGCCAGTCATTCCGCGTTCAACAACCAGTTTTGTGTCACCAGTCCACGGTTCAACGAAGGGCCCCCTTTTAAGCCGAGACTTCAATTGCCATGCAATCCATCGTCGCCAAGTTGCGAAAGGGTGTGCGCGAGCCACGGGATGGTGCCTGAAGAATTCACGAGTTCTTTTGACCTCGGCAAGCACTATCGGCTATTCTCACTAAACGATGCGTTTCCACGCGAGGACTGCTCTGCTCGAACAAAAAGGGCATTGCCGAAGGGCACTAACGTCGCCGGGCGGGGGCCGCGGGCGACTTCATACAGACCGGCAAAGCGAAACCCGAAGTCGAAAAGATAGGCCGAAACCTCCGCAAAACAACTTTGCTCACTTTGATTGTGAAAACCCGCTTCACAATAAACATACGCGACCTGAGAAAGTAGATTTCCTGCGCCTTTCAAAACTTTTACATCCCAGCCCTCGGTATCAGTCTTAAGAATATCTAAGCGATCTAGCGATTGCGATTTTGCGAACTCGTCCAACCGAATGATACGAACCCGCTCCACCGATTTGAGGCTCGATGGATCAAGTGACAATTGGTGTCTCAGGGAATTGATGTCAGAACTTTCTTGCCGTGCAATGACGAGCTCCCCGGCCGACTCGCCACATGCAAATTGATGTGGCGTGGCGGTTACGCGTTTCTGCGATCGACAGGTTTCGCTAAGTTTCTGAAAAGTCTGTTCAAACGGTTCGAACGAATGTATGGTGGCCCTGGGGAACCATTTAGAAACTTCGGAAACTGTTTGCCCAACGTTGCCGCCGACATCAAAAATCAGAGGTGGAGAGTTATCGTTCCGATGTCGTTTAATGTCAAACCAAGGACTCCTTCCGCGTGGCCAGCGTGCCCCAAGCCATGGCACGTTAGCTTGGCATACCGTCGATTCGGCTTTTGTTAAAAGTCTGTACAACTGGTAATTCAGGTTCACGCCGACCTCGTGATCTGAACGGCTCGCTTTGAACATAAAAGCCGCTTCCACCACCGATTGCGACGCAAGGCAATTTTCGCTTCGCTCCAATCTACCATACTGTCCGTCAGATCATGTTGCCCGACCTGCAGCTGTGGGAGCGTGCCGTTTTCAACGCAAGCAATAATGTCCGGCAGCTTGCGGTAAAAGTCTTCACAGCGGTAAGGGGGATGCAACGACCACATGCCGTTTCCGGTGCCACTAAACTCGTACCGAATCATGTGGTGTTTAATCATCGCGGTTGTCATCCAATGCTCGGGCAAGTCCCACGCAGGATTGCCTTCGATTTTTGCTTTAAGACGACCGCGCCAAGATGGCCGTACTGGAACAAATCGTTTTACAAGCTGATCAAATCTATCGGTATCTATTAGAAATAGCCGCGTACTCATGAAATCAAAAATGCTCCCGTTAATCGCGCGATCATCGGGCTGATTGGGAAGTGATCGTTGAGAAATCCCACTCGCAGGAGCGCCGGAATGAGGCGCCGCAAACAAGACTTCCGGGTTTTGCGAAACAAACTCAATGGCTTCAGCCAACCACGTCGGCGACCGGCCTCCAAATAACATGTCGGCATCGCTATGTAGAATCCAACGGCCTCTTGCTGCAAACATTCCATATAAATACGAGTAGCAGGGGCCTCCACGAAAGTCTTTCGCCGGAATTGGACAGCCTCCGGTCCAGCGAATTGCAACCCGTCTCATCATGTCCAGTGAATAGTCCACATTGACGACTCTCACGGTGTCGCCGAAACTCGAAACAACTTCCAGCAGCTTTGATTTCCCGGCTTCCCAATCCATCCCGAATCGACCGTTACTCTTTCTTAAGTCGATCGTCAGCAAAATTTCATCGACCTGTTCTCGCCATGTTTCGATTTGATGCGAGAGTAGGTAGCGAGAAATGCGGTAGTCGCTGGGCGCCAGATTAATTTGCAGCGTCGAATTCATCTTTTTGTTTCGACTCCCCGCAACAACCCTTCGATTAGCTTGGGTTCGAATAATTCCCAGGCCCAAACATGTTCTGCTGCATGGAGCGAGGCATTTCGAGCATCCGAAAGAACTGCGGGTCGATCAACAATTTTCTGAATCAAACTTCGAAGCCTTTCAACGTCGTTAGAAGGCACCAGCCAACCTGCGTCGGGACACTTGGACATCACTTCGCATTGCCCACGAGTATCGGTGGCAATAACAGGCAGTCCACATCGAAGGTATTCGAAAATCTTGTTCGACGCGGTAACGTCTTTATTGCGACAGTATGGGGTCTCCAAAGCCAAGCCAATATCGAAGGTAGCAGTTTTGACCGGTAGTTCTTGATTGGTAACAGGTGAGTGAATTGTGACCCGATCACCTAGCATTCCAAAAGTCTCGTTGAACCACTCCTGATAGTTACGGAGATTTCCCAACAGATGCAGTTCCCATGATCCCTCGATTTCTTTCAACGCGGTGGCCAAATGCTCAAGGCCTCGATGAGGACCAATCGTTTGGGAAAACCAGTAGAATCGAACCGTTTCACCGAGATTGTTTATAGGATTGGTTGCCGGTCGGGATGCCCAAGGAAACGCATTGGGTATCGCAATCGGAGCGATCGAAGTACCGGCCAATTCCCGCAGCGCATCGGCCATGCACTGGGTCGTAGCAAATTGCGGATCCGCCTTCCTGACAAGTAACGTCTCCAATTCCTTCAACGCGTCAGTCGGACGACTCTTTCGATCAGACATTGGCAAATCTTCCGAAAACCAATCTTCGAAATCGATTCCAACCCGGTATCCAGCTTTAATCAGTTTTTTGCCAGCCCACAATCCGGCTTCGGAGTGTAGCATCACCAAATCGGGGGCCATTCGAACCGTTTCCTTGACCATCTCCGGGCCGGCGTTTCCGAAAGATCGCGCAGAAGTAGTCCCAAGGCACGAAGCAATAGTTGCACTGGCACGATGTTTTAGCTTGGTCAATCGTGTTCGCATGTTCCTGTGCCGCAGGTCAAGAAGAGGCTTGAATTCCACTCCGAGTTTTTTGGCAATTTCCAAGTCCTCTTTGGCAAGCTGAGTGTCCCACCAGTTGCCACGAACAAAGACTTCAAACCCCGCTTTTACCGCCGCAGCCGCTTCTTTTTGAGGCCGCGGCCCCAACGCAAAATGGCCTCCGATATTTATCAAGATTCGCTTTGTCATTCGTGCTCCATCCTGTTCAATCCTGACTTTCGGCTTGTGGCCAGTTCGTCTTCTGAAGCGTGGTTGCAGCGTTTTGCGTTAATTTTGAGATGCGAATCGATCGTGAGAATCTGTTCACGAGTCGATGTGCTAGCCGTCGGATAGGGTCGGGGCCATAGAGGTGACGATGCCTTTGTCCATTCAAGACTTTATCGTTTTCCCAGCTAGCCACTAACGCGGGGTCATGGCTCTTTGCATCGTGGTGAACCCGTATCGCCCCTAGCGGATAGGGCAAGTACCGGATCCTTCGGCATTCTGGAAGGATTCGAATCCACAGTTCGTAATCCACCGCACATTCCAGTTGTTCCCAGATTGGTTGGTGCACACGCGTGCTCCAGAATGCTGAATGAGAGAATATCGTTCCAGGGTATCTCCGGAAGGACGGGTGAACGACTCCAGCGCATTGCAGCGAATGACTGGAACAATCCTCATTGATTTCTACTCCATCGCCGTAAAGGAAATCCACGTTTGGATCGCGACAGAATTCTGTTGCTACCCTGCTCAAAGCCCCCGGAAGGTACATGTCGTCACTGTTGAGCCACCCAAGCAGCCCGGAGTTGTTAGCCAATGAAAACGCCATATTAATTGCGTGTCCCTGACCCCGATCAGCTCCGATTCTAACAAAGCTAAGGCATTCCCGGTACTTTTCGATAATGGTTTGGGTTTGGTCGTTGGAATCCGCATCGAATAGGACAAACGTTAACTTTGGATAGTTTTGGAGAAGGACCGATCTTATTGCCGCCTCGATGAATTTCCCCTGATTGTATGAAGGCATGGCTACAAAAATTTCCGGGCAATTTGCGGGGTAAGCGTTCACGCTCAAACATGCAGCCGTGTTCCAAGGCCATAAGTGGTGCTCAGGGGAGTCGTCGGCAAGTTTGGGAAGTAACTCGAATAGTCCATTTGCCGCGGTTGCAGCATGTGGCAGCGGCGTTGTGCAACCCATTTCTTGCGAGACAAATTCGCGATACACGGACAAATCTGGGGATTCTTGAAGCGGATCAGGGATCATCGTCTTGTTAATCGCTATCGGGAAATTAGATGTTAGGTTTCAGTAGAGATGTAACAAAGTGGTCCTTTCCCAAATTGCAGGGAGGTCGGCGCGGCCATGATTCTGCACGGTTCAAAAGTGGAAGTTTCCTGAACATATAGCGCCAGCAAAACCCGTTTTCATTCCTGCTTAAATTGAACGCAAGCTGTTTGCAAATCTGCTCAACTCGCATGCGGAGATTTGCATCATAGTGGGAGCAAAGGAATGAGCTTTCGATTTCGAAGCCGATGTCTTCTGCAGCAGCGGCAAAATGCCCCGGCGAAGCCATAATTAAATGTTCGACGTTTTGCAAATACCATGAGTTTGCTAAGTCGCGTCTTAGCGAGGACGCATTCGAATTTCCGGTTGCAATGAAAATCCTTCCTCCAGCTTTCAGGTTACTCCAAATGCTCGCGAGTAATTCACGTGGCTCTCGCAAGTGCTCGTACACATCCATTAAAAAAACAGCGTCAAAAGGGGACAAGCGACCCAATCGCAATTCTTCAGAAGTTACGATGTGAATCCCCTTTCCCTCCGCGGCTTTCGCCGCTTCTATATTGGGCTCAATTCCAAAGCATGAATGCTTATGAATCAATTCGTGCAATAGTCTGCCACTGCTGCACCCTATGTCGAGAAGTCTCTTGCCTTCCGACAACTGATTTGCGAGGCGCAGAACATGCCTTTCCGTTGGGTAAAAACGGTGGCTCTCCCACTTCGCATATTTTGTGCTTGAGTAGTAATCATCTAGCGAGGATTCATCGAGAATACGTGACTTAAACACGAGTTTACAGTTGGAGCAACTTCTAGCCCAGAATTCTGGTTGAACGTAGTTTTGTAATCCGGAAAACCCGGAGCACTGCAGCCCTGCCGGAGTAAGTTCGCTGTAGTCTTCTGATTTACAATAGGGGCATACAGGCAGTTCAACGGAATTCATGTTTCCTCTCCTCTCTTACGGATGACCCGACCGGGAACGCCAACGACAATCTCCATCGCTCCGACGTCACGCGTAACAACGCACCCAGCTCCGATAACCGCCCCGTTTCCAATCCTGACGCCAGGTAATATGACGGCATTTGAGCCAATCCAAACATCGGATTCAATTACAACCGGTTTCAATATTAAGGTGCTTGACATTGGGGCGTCCTCAACAGAATAGTCATGAGTCGCAGTGGAGATTGACGTATGTGTTCCAATCATCACGTCATCTCCAATTATCAAACCTCCGGCTCCCCATATGTGTACATAGTGTGCGATGCTAACGTTGGCACCAACCTCAACACATTCTGGAGTGACAATAGTCACGGGCATGTGAATCGTTACATTGCTTCCGCATGAACGGAAGCTTTTGAGCAACGCGTTGTCGTTTATTCGCATATTTGCGTGACTCAATTCATGCAATGCACGCCGCGCGAAAGGCCAACGCAATACGAGGTGAAGCAGGTCTCTAACAACTGTTGCAAACAGGCTTAACATGAGGTGTTCTCTGAAAACTGGTCTTATTCAATGGCCAGTCGTTCTTGCAGGCGATTCGAGTAGCTGTGAGTGTTATTCGTATAGTCCCGCAGTATGTCGGAAGTGTGTTCAGACACCGGGCACTCGGCCATTTACAATGGCCAATGGGAACAAGGCCGGTACTGACAGCCCGGCGGCGATCCAGTAAAGGTTGATGCTTGAGATTTTTGGTCGGACGGTGGTTTTTGACTAGATCTTCACTCATGGCCGCGGGGTTGCCATGTGTTGGATGCGTCTAGCCAGTTTCCATCCTATGAGCTTTCTTAGCATTTGGAACTTCGGCGGTCCGTCTGGCGTCAGGTCACTACCACCCAATTCGTTGACTCTCACCTCAATCTGTGCGCTAAGATGATGCGCCCTTGGATAATAAGCGTAGATGAAGTCCTGCAAAACATTCGCACAAGCCCGGCGAGCTGCGTTGTCATCGCGAGCACTGAGCAAGTGCCCCGTCCCTCGCGTCAGAGAGTGAAACGCGGATTCAATGGCCGCATCTGATTTTCGCCCGCTTAGACTGCATTCCAATCCGCTGCGATACATCAGCGGCACGTCGGGGGTGAATCTGACGTTGCCAGCAAGCGACAAGACCCGAGCGAAGAACTCGAAATCGTCGATCAAACTGAGGTTCTCGTCCCAACCGCCGGCACGCTCGATGAGGTTTCGAGGTATTAAAAACATGCCCGGCTGCATCATGGGGCGTGCGTCCGCAAACGCTTCGATTAACCAATCACGGGCATCCATGTCGCGCCATACGGATTGCGGATTCTGTTTGAATGTAGCCAAATCATCGCGATAAAAACGTCCCCATCCTGATGACGCGACATCAGATTCGAGATCGTTCAGTTTCGCTATTTGGTGTTCAACCATCTTGGGATGCATTAAATCATCCGCGTCAAAGAACTTGATGAAATCACCGGTTGAGTGTTCGTAGGCCAGATTTCGCGATTTCGCCGCCGATCTTAGCGGCTTGTCTGGAGTAACAACACGAACTCTTTCAGCTACATATTTCTTAAGCACCTTATCGGATCCGTCGGTTGAGCCATCATTAACAACAATGATCTGAGTTGTTTGCCACGTTTGAGCGATCACCGATTCGATCGCGGCACCAACATATGGCGCCGCGTTGTGGCAGGGAATCAGGATCGAGACCAGAGGCTTCATGATCCAGCGGGTGCCACGTTTGCTGAACGTTTGTTACTAAGATTTCGTGCCCAATGGTGGGCAGGTACCTCAACCAATCGGTAGAAAATCCAGGCAGTTATCACGCATCCTACCAGCACTGCAAGATCAAAGACAATGTGCCCGATTTGACTGCTAAAAGCCGGGCGAAGTCGACAAAAAAGATAGACACCGACAGGTACATGAAGTAGGTAAAGGCTGTAGCTTTGGGCTCCAAGAGCCTGCAAGCCTCTGCTTAGTTTTGAATCCAAGAATTTAGTATTAGTCACTCGCGATCCCAACATGACAAGCGACGTTGCGATGGCCGCAGCAACGACTTGAATCAGGGACGTCATCCAGACACCGGCAACCAAGACCGCGATCAACATCACCGCTACGTACCACGCACACCTGTTTGTGATGCATTGAAAACCGTACCAACCCGCCAAAAACAATGGAAATTTGTCACACCAAAAAAACGGAGACCAGGTTAAAGCCGATGGAACAAAGAAAAATCCAACTACGCTCCCACAGAACACCAAAAAAATAGCGACGGTTGTTTTTCGACTAAATAATGCCAGGGCAACAATCAGATAAAAGGCAAGTTCGTAGCTCAAACTCCAATAAACCCAATTGACGGCTGGAATATTAGTTACCGGCTTCGTCGTAAGGGTTAGCGTTGCCAGCAGGCTCACAACTGTTTGGGGAAGTGCAGTGACGTCGTTCACGCCCGTTACTAATAGACGAAGCGAGACAACGCCTAGCACTACCACCAACGATCCCCAGTATGGGATTAAGATGCGAGTCCATCGTGAGGTAAGAAATCTTTGCGGCGCCGGGTTCTTATCAGCAAGCATTGCCATGCAATATCCACTCACGGCGAAAAAAACGGGTACCCCCAACCAGCCATATTTACAAAACCATCGCCATGGCGTCGACTCAAAAGGAATAGGTTCATTAATATGGAACAAGACCACCCACATGGCTCCCAATCCGCGCAGCCAATCCATCACGATGTTTCGGTTCTCAGCTACATGATTCACTGGCTCAGCCGCCACGCTTTTCCGAAATACCATGGCTTGCTGTCTGCGACATAATGTTGCAGAACGCCCATTTTCGATTTGACTTGTTCGTGTGTCGGAAAAGTGATGTAGTCGGACGCAGGCATCACCGATATTTGGTCCGGTTGAGCGGCCAGCATGGCCACCAACGCTTGCTCCAAGTAATAAGACGTCCCTTCGGCGGCATGCAGTCGCTGGCACCAATCTTCCATTTGCTCCCATTCGATTTGTTCGCTGCGTAATCCACAAATGCCGACATTGAGTTTCGATGGTAGGATCGATCCACACAGCGACTCCATCAATGCTCGGGAGTATCCATACGACTCAACGCAATCGGTCATCAAACACGTGCCCTGAGGGTTGCGAATCCATTCAAGTAATTCCGTGGGCTGTTTGAAAAACAACATGTCCGAATCAAGCACCAATTTTGGGCCTTCGCTTCCTAGATGGACATCCGTCAATTTGCGAATATTGATGTAATCGATCCAGCGCTCTCGCAGGAGGGGAAACTTCGATACCGGCAGGAGATCATTGACTCGCTCTTCGATCGTTGATTTACGAACTGTGGTTCCGGCCGGAAAGAGACGTCGCAAGCGAGATTCATATTCCGTAGAGAGCGATCCATCATCCACCAAATTCAGTTCGATGGTCGCGGAAGCTTGTTTGGCCAAAGTCCAAGCGCAGTACGCAGTTTGATACCAAAATCGACGCCCTGTCAGGAACCAACATGAGATCGTCTCAGAATTTTCACCCACTGGCACGGCCAAGCTGGCAACCGAATCTTCCATTTCGCGAGCCCAGGCATCGCAGCGAAAATAAGCCTTCGGCCCCCAGCGCAACATCCTTGAAATTTCGTCTTTGGGACGCCGGTAAAACGTCGATTTGAGATTGGAAAGCTTTTTCTTCATACCGACTTTGCTGACCGCAATGTTGCTCTTGCCTCATAATGACCTAAGCGAGAATTGAAATCAATCAAGGCACCATTGCTGGACCAAGGTCGGCATTTCACCCATGCTTTTAGCTTGCGGAATGGCAGCGTCCAGCTTGGCATCGGCTCCCAAGGTACGATCCCATGGATGGCAAGAACTCTGATGAAATCACGCGTTGCACAACGCGATATGTTGGCAAGATACCTAGCCGCAAGTCGTTCGGCAGGAATTAAGTGCTGCAATGATAATTTGGGTTGATAACTGACATTCCAGCCGGACGACAACGCATGCAACACCATATCGCAATCACCTGCTGAGCTCAACAAATTGCCCTTTCGGTCACTGATCCCTGATTTACCGACACTTGCCATCCAGCTGTTCACTGCTGATTTCCTAAACGCCATGCCGGCGCCAATGGGGGCGAAGAGTGGATAAGAACGCGATTTTCTGAACTCATCTCCCGTCATGACCAGCGGGCGATCACCCAAATCACGACAGCCCAGCGGCGCCATGCCTTCAACGAACCAATCGGGAGGCGTTTGAGCGTAAATCGGAATACTCTTTCCCCCGGTCATTCCTAATCCAGGGTCACGATCGAAGCTACTGACCACTTGCTCCAAATAGTCGGGTGCGAGAACGTTGTCGTCATCGCTCAGCACAACCACACTTCCGTTGCTCGCCAAGATTCCAGATTGACGGGCAAAGGACAATCCAAGATTGAGCTCTTGGATAATCTGAAGGTTTGCCGGCGCTCTGGTCGCAACAAATTCGTCAGACAGCCAATTGGAAGACGCATTGTTAACGACAATCAATTCCCAAGATCTCTCAGGGAAATTCTGGGCACACAACGCTTCCAATGTCGCTTCAAGCCGCGAGGCATTTGGGTTGTGCGTTGGAATAACGACTGAAACTAGCATGGTTTAGACGCTGATGAGTTAGCGCCCGGCCTCCAACCAATTACTTTGGCGGGCACACCGACGGCGATCGCCCCGACTGGAATGTCTTTCGAAACGACAGCGCCTGCACCGACAATGGCTCCATCACCTATTTTCACTCCCCCCAAGACAGTAACGCCTGCACCGATCCACACATCATTGCCAATTGTAGTCGCAGCCTTAATATCAGGCATGGAGCGAATTGGCGTGCCCAGAGCGGGTACCGAATGGTTGGAGGACAGTATGCGGCATTGCATTGAGATCAGTGCCGAGTCTCCGATAGTGACAGTGCCATGCCCGTAAATGATTGTTTGCGGCCCGATAAAGACGTCGTTACCGAGTTCAATTTTTCCTCCCCACGCTTCCATCCGTACGTCGTCCTCAATCCAACAATTATCGCCGATTTTCACAGACGATAATCCAGATAACGCACGGTGCGTTTCAATCTCAAACCTTTGACCAAACTTTGGTTTCTTTCCCAACACGAGGTCTCGCGTCCGAAGTTTTATCCACTGTGCTCGCAGAAAAATCCGGAATGAACAAACGCTTGTATTGTTGTAGACTCGTGAAATAATTGTCATGTGGAAGAAAGCTTCCTGGCTTTGAAATCCCGCAATCTACCAACCCCGATCTTTGCCAATGCTGAAAGGCAGTGACTCCAATTCAAGGGAAGTCGCGCTAGAGCCTCATTGAAAAATGGATTGTCACTTTCAGCCGGAAAACGCCCTATTTCCTTAATTAAGCTATACGCGCGCCAAGCACTTCGCGTTTTTCCGGCGGAAAGGAATAGATACCCGAGTTTTGCCGCTTCTTCGGCAAGCAACTGCTTATCGATCGGTAGATTTTGCCTGACGTAGCCTTCGACATATTCGAGCCTGCACTGATGGCAATACAAATGATTAGCTGAAGCACCCCGAGCATGCCGTGGGCTAATGGACAGAACTTTTTTCGTTACTCGGAATTTTGCCCCTGCCGCCGCGAGCCTTAAGTGTAGGTCCCCATCCTCCCAGCACTTTCTCGCTTCGTCAAATCCACCCGCATCCAAAAAAGAATGCCGTCGGATCATGCTGCAAAACGATGGAATTGGGGTATTGAACGCAGCATTAACTGCGTTGCGATCAAAACTCATCTCATCAAATTCCCATCTCTGTAGAAGCGAGTTGTCGTCTTCGTCGACGAAATCACCTGAACAAAGGAGCACGTCCACGTCCTCACGAATTAAAGGAACAATGTCCGAAACAAACGTTGGCGAAATCCGGTCATCACAGTCAAGAAAATGGATCCAATCGGCGCTGGACAACTCTGCCAGACGATTGCGGGCGCCGCCGGGCCCATGATTCTGCGAGAGCTTTACGATGGGAAGCCCTAGCCGCTGCGCCGTGCGAAACGTGTCATCAGTACTTCCATCGTCCGCGATAATTATTTCGTCAAATGTTCCGTTGACACTTGAAATCTGCATCTGTAATTGAGACAGATAAGACTCGCCATTGAAGCAAGGTATTAGACATGCAGTAGTCATGTTTGCTTAAACGCTTGTTGCCCCCGCCTGTTCAGCTAAGTCGCACTTGGATTGCCTTATATAAAAACAATCAAGCTCGATTAGAGTATGACGCCTCTTGTCGAAGCCAATCGGAAACATTCCTGCTTGCAAGAATCCGTGACCTAACAGAACTTCGTTAAGTGAAAAGTAGTGTGCTGCTCCAACATACAAGGGGTCAACCGCTGCTTCGACTAATACTGCTATTGCGTTTGACAGTGTTTCCGCAGCGCCAAGCAACACATTGAGTTCGTTGCCCTGTGTGTCAGACTTCAGGAAGATACGACTTCCGGTATTTAAGTGTTCTGCCGACATGACTTCATCTAGCGTTCTGATTTCAATCATCTCAGTAGCAGTTACCGAAACTAAATCCCCAAACTTTTCGACTGCTTTGTCGGAAAGCGAAAGAACTGAGCTAAACGTGTCGTCGGCATAGATACTCAATTCCAATTCTTCCCGTTTGTCCCCCAGTCCATAGGGGTATACTACCCAATTGCCATCCTTATTAGCCAAGGTCTTCAAGGTGCCATACAGTCCCCGTTGTGGCTCGAATGAAACGATCTTTCCTTTGAACCCCAAGGCTCTTGCAGAGATTGCAAACTGCCCACGATTTGCACCGACATCAATTAGTACTTCGGGATTGAGTTCGGCAAACAATGTGCGCAGGTGGCTCGCACTTGCCAAGTTTGCCAAGGAATGGTCCCAACGCAAAAAGTCTTGTGGTTTCACACGAAGTTCATCGTAAAGACCAAGCATTCTTTTTAACGTCACGTCACTTGTATCGTTAATTATCCGGTAACCGAATTGACCCGCGATTCGCTTTAAAATATCTTTTGAATTCATCGTTTTCATTCGACTAAACAACCTGTAACCAAATGCTGCACGAACCTAAGGAATCCGCACCTAGCCGTTTCTGTATTGACTCTTTCGAATGTTGAATCGTTTCCAAGTAGGCGCTTGAGAAAAGTATTCTCAACCGGTGCTCTCCACCTAACATGTATGCTGCAAGCAGGTACTGCTCGGACCAAAAACGGTTCATCAATTTGGGTGGATAATCGTTTGGTAAGTAAATGTCATGAATTTGGACAATCGTACCACTTGGAAGTCCCGGCAAAATCTCCATAAAAAAAACAGTTACATCGCTTCCGGGAAAACAGCGATGACTCCCATCGAAAAAGACGACTGACTTACTTGTTACGAGATCGATAAAATCGGAAACCTCAATATCTTCTAGTCGTATACGTAAATTCTGGTCGCACAATGCCGCGACTTCGGCCCTCGGCAAGGGATCGACAGAGATGATTTCCATGTCAATTTTCTCGTGTTTCCTAGCCTGGGCCGCGACTCTCGTTGAGACGCCAGACCCAATTTCGATGTAACGGTCGGGACGGTGGTCACATAGAAACGCAAAGAGAGCGATTGCATCGAGCGGAGGAAAAAACTCGTTGTTACGCCAGGGCAGCGATGGTTCTTCCTCCGCCTCTTGTAAAGGCCATGCAAGGTAGGCGTCCGAACGAAGTAAAATTCTGTCGAGCATCTCAACTTGAGAGTCGAGGGTTTGGGAAAAATAAGATGACAGTCGTTGGTGTGCTGGCCTTCCGTTCCCCCACATCGGCTCAGGGTCTGTTTTCGGCGGAAAATCGACGCGCAGTATATCTGTTCCATGCCCAGGAATCTCCAAACGATCTAGCGCGTGCCAAGCGAATGGTCCACTCAAGAGCTTTCGCATCGCCGAAATCTCTCGCTTTAGCTTTGAGAACTTCAATCGATCTAAGAGAATCTTAATGGGAGAAAGAAGTTTTTTCATTCAGTTGTTCTATAGCGGCAGTTAGGCGATTCGGTCGATAATGCCCTGCAAATTCAAGTTGTTTCTTGCACCGAGCTGTTGATTAATTGCTCAGCAAATACGCTAGTACACTCGAATGTTAACGTAGCGACGATTCGACATCAGATGAGGACGTCACAGAGGAACTGTACGACATGCTCAGTGCCCCGAGGTATTGCCGGTCGTATTGAACGAGCGTACTTTCGTTTTCCGCAACGCAAATTTCAGCCAAGTGTTCAATTGCGTCAAAGCAGTCGTCAGTTCTCACGCAAAGACCCGCAAAATAGTGGCCCGAGACCAATGAAGATCGCTCCGCGGATGCCTCGACGGTTACGATGGAACCACTTTTGAATTCCAGTAACCTATTTTCGCTTCGGCAGTCCAGAAGTGAGACCCGATCGCCGGATGGAGTTGAGATGTAGAAATGCAAGTCTCGGGCAATGCAAGATTTCTTGACTCTAAGTTTTGCAACTAGCTTAAATGGTGTGTCGCAGGTTATCGAATTAGGCGACACATCAAGGCTGATGACCGTTAGCTCTTCGCTAAATTCGCGTTCTCCAAGGAAAACCGTCTGGTCGAGAGAAAGATACTTGTCTACCACTTTGTTGATGGGCATGAGTTGGCTATTCGAGCCGTCAAGCATCAACATTCCCTTGGTGCAAAGACGAACCGCATTTCGCAAGTCATGGGTTACAAAAAGAATTGTCCTGCCCTCTCGTTTTGCTATGTCTCGCATTTTTCCGATGCATTTCGCCTGAAACTTAGCATCGCCGACGGCAAGGACTTCGTCGACAATTAATATCTCAGGTTCCAAGTGTGCGGCGACGGCAAAGGCCAATCGGACATACATGCCTGATGAGTAACGTTTAACGGGGGTATCCAAAAACTGCTCAACGCCCGCGAAGTCCGCGATCTCATCGAATTTCTTTTTGATCTCAACTCGCGTCATTCCGAGGATGGCACCATTCAGGAAAATATTTTCGCGACCGGTAAGCTCTGGATGAAAACCCGTTCCGACTTCCAACAGACTGGCAACTCGGCCTCGCAGGGTTACTTTCCCCTTGGTCGGCTCAGTGATACGGCTGAGGATTTTTAGAAGCGTACTCTTGCCGGCGCCGTTGCGACCAATGATCCCAACAACCTCTCCTTCGTTGATTTCAAAGTTGATATCCTTCAGTGCCCAGAATTCTTCTACTTCGTCGCCTTGAACGATTTGGCGACCGCGGGCCATGTCGAGTCCCTTGCACACAAAGCTCTTTGCATGCCGACCGATCACATCACGCAATGCTGTATAGCTTTCCTGTCGGGAGGATTGATGTCCAACGAGGTACGACTTACCTAGGTTTTCAACGGAGATAATGGGAGAGGACATGTTTTCTAGAGGCTAGTTGCTAGGAGCTCAGATAAGATCCGCGAAGCTTTTTTCCATCTTGCGGAATTGGCGGATGCCGAACCACAAGAAGAAAATCGTTACGACCATGCTGGCGGCAAAGCCGGGCCAGTAGATCGTGCTTTCGCCAAGGATGCACCAGCGGAATCCATCAATCACGCCAACAACTGGGTTGACTGAATACAACAGACGCCATTTCTCTGGGATCACGCTGCTGCTGAATCCGACAGGTGAGACGTACAGCCCGAACTGAACAATGAACGGGATGATGTAGCGGAAGTCACGGTATTTCACATTAAGCGAGGTGATCCACAACGCCGGGCCCAGACTCGCGAAAAAGGCCAAGGCGACAAAGATCGGCAATAGAAGAATTTGCCAACCGGGTAGCCACGCGTACCAAATCATCATCAGGACCAGCAGCGAAAAGCTGATCAGGAAGTCGATGAATGCCACCACGACGGTTGATGCGGGGACGATCAAACGTGGAAAGTAGACTTTACTGATCAAGTTTGCATTGCTGACAAGACTGTTGGATGCATCGGAGAGTGCCGTCGAGAAGAACGTCCATGGCAACATGCCGGCAAAGACCAGCAGTGCATAGGGTGCCGTTCCATCGCTTGGTAACCCTGCGACTTTACCGAAGATGACGGTGAACACGATCATCGTCAAAAATGGCCGGATAACGGCCCAGGCAACGCCAATGACCGTTTGTTTGTAGCGGACCGAGACATCTCGCCAAGCGAGCACTTGAAACAGTTCGCGGTAACGCCACAGATCAGCCCAATAGTGCTTCTCAGCTCGGCCGGGCTCAAGGACGAGTTCGTACCGAGGTCTCACCGAAGATTCGGGTGAAGCGATATCGGGGCCGATTTCAGATGGAGTGGTTGAAGCGGACAATGTCTTTACGTTGTCTTCTGACCGAATTGTGAGGTGAGTGGATGTATGACAAACGCCAGATAGCGAATCGCTGGCGCGGACTTCGTCCACTTGGGTGACAGGCACCCTTTGAGTTTGAAGCGAGTTGCAGTTGCTGGTGGCGGGGCCGTTCGGCTCGTTTGCTTGGCAACTTGCTTGTTTTGGTCTTCTTGCCTGCCACTTCACTTTGCTTGACGCTCCCGGAGGGAGGGTGGAAGCGACTGTGCGGATGCGGACGCTGAGGTAATTCCTAGCGGAATTTCGAGCTCTCGGAGCTGCGAAAAGTATCCTGACCGAACCCCTTGCTAATGACAAGGACGCTTGTACCAAGTTGCTTTAATCTAATCCTCTCCGCAGCGTTTAGTAGGGTTGTAACGGTATTAATTTTCGAGGAAGAGG
>TARA_R110002073_G_scaffold80260_11_pt1 | contig 25201 bp, 15 predicted proteins | sample TARA_R110002073 | Tara Oceans TARA_R110002073 (sample SAMEA4397174) | marine metagenome | biome: Polar Biome; feature: [DCM] deep chlorophyll maximum layer (ENVO:01000326); material: water (ENVO:00002006), including particulate matter (ENVO:01000060) such as... | depth 40 m | reverse complement strand
ACGTACCGCTCGCTAGCGGACCGCGAGGCGTAGTTTTTCAACAAATCGATTGCGACGCTGATCGAATCTTTCAAATGCTTTTGCGGAACAAAAATCTCGACTTCAATATGCCGAAACCGCTCGTGTTGCATCGTTAATTGTCGATCCGATCGATCCACCACTTTCCAGTTCTGAGGGATCAGGCGGGGAATGAGATGGCGAAAGGCAATGGTCGTGCACCGATCGGGCAGCCATCGTGCCAGCGAACAAATTGCGACGTGAAGCATCGTGTCCATGCCCAGTGACCAGAACGCGCGATAGAGGCCCGCATGCCAGCTGCGTTTGCGATCGGTTTCGACACGATGCTGTGCAAAGAAATCCCATCGCCAGGGGACGAGATAGAACTGTTGCAATGGATACTTCGCTTCTTGATCAATAACCTCTTCCAGCGTCTCATATCGCCGCAGATGTTCTTCGATTCTGTATTGCTTCCGAACGGGCAATTCGACTTCCGTGACGACACCCAAGCATCCCAGTGAACTTCGAGCAGCGCGTAGCCGCTGGGGTTGGTCCGTCCCAATCCAGTCCAATTCTGCATGCCGTCCATCGTCAAAAAACGATGCAATGCGAACGGCGCTAACAAAGTGAGACAAGCTTTGGCGGCCCGATCCATGGGTGCCGGTCGCGATCGCGCCGGCGACAGATTGCTCATCAATCAACCCCAATGTTGGCAGCGTCAACCCAGATTGCTGTAGTGCGTTCACCACATCTTTGATTTGGCAACCGGCACCGACTCGAACCACCGTCTCCGAACCCGATTGCCGCAATTCAATGGCACGAAAGTGCCGCATATCGACGACGACCTCGTTGGCCTCGATCACTTGGCTCCAGGAATGCAGACGTCCAATTGCACGAATCTTGGAATCTCGATTTGCGTCGAGAAATCCCAATAGCTCCGTTTCAGATTGCGGACAACAAAACTTCGTAGTACGGATTGTCAGGTTGCGACCAAAGTTCTCAATCATCTTTCCGGCTTTCTCGGCCGTTTTGTGGCCTTCGAGTGGTCGACGCTTTCGCCTTTGACGCTGCTTCTCGCCTCGCTTTCTCTGTGTCTTCTAATCTTTTGATGATTTCAGGATCGATCCATCCCAGGCTCGTTCGGCACGTGCATGCGATGGCCAAACAAACGAGGCAGATATCAGTAACACGATGGCGAGAATCGAAATTGCGTTTTTGACAATTCTTAGAAGTAACGGTTTGAGCTAGCACTCGTCAAGTTAGCGGATATGCCAGCAATTGCACCATGTAGACCGTGGGGAAACACAATGATTTGGCAGGTCCCTGTCACAAACCTTCGACCGATCTGCAATTTGCGTTGAAAAAATAGCGTTATGCATCACGTTGTTCATACGCCTATGATTAATAGCGGGTGATGTTCGCTTCTCACCTCGCGAAATCCGAGACTGCTTTCCTTACTGGCTTGCAGCATCATTCAGCGAGAACGTTTCATTTACTTCGACTGTCCCATTTTGTGAGCCGAATGCGTTAGGGTCGGGCCGCCGCTCGGCAAAATGAAGCCTGCGGCTAGGCCGTCGGATCACAGATACGTGGTGACGAAAACAGGGGACAGTTGAATTGAGGCTTCGATACAACTCTTGGGACTCAATTGGACACCAATCATGAACGTTTACCGATCGAAGAGAATCTTTCACCGAGTGCTGGCCACGATGATCCTCCTCTCGCTTCCGATGACCTTCAGCCTCCGACTTGACGGTGACGAGCCAAAGACGGGAGACGCCGAGAACCAAGCATCGGATGTCACTGAATCGGCAGATCTCGATCCGGGCGAATTGCCAATAGTCGATCAAACTCAGCAGGAGTCGAAAGATTTGACGTCGCTGTTGCGTACGCTGACCGATCGGCAATTGCTTGCGATCGCGAAGGGCGACGAGCCACCACCGAGTAACTTTCCCGTTTCTGGCGTTTCTGCGGATCGGTTGAATGAAGAACTGTTGGCCGAGTTGGCGAGGCGATGGGATCGCCAATTGCAGCCGAAGACAGCTACCGAGACTGCATCCAACCCCCAGGCGGTCATCGCGAGCAACGTGACAGTCCAGGACAACGTTGCTACCAACGTGCCGGCCAAATCGATCACGGTGAAGTTGGACAGCATCGTGGTCGAGGCGTTTTCCGGTACGCCACTAAATGTCGGAGTGATGGAGTTGACGTTTATCAGGGGGCACGGACCGATCTTGTATCCTGATCAGCCTCTCTACCTAGACGCCACTCCGCTGCCCGCTCACTACGTGACCTTCAACGTCTCGTATCAGAAGCGGCAAGGTGAGTCGCCATGGCAAGTCGATCGGATCCACGTCTCATTCTTACACCCGGGTGATGGTCCCACGGAATTGACGCTTTCAGGCGTTCAAGGACTTCAATTAGCCCCGCAAAAGGTTGATGTCATCGAAAACCCGAGTCGCCATCGCGAATTGCTTCAGCGATGGTGGCGAGACTTTTCAACCGTCCCTCAGGACCTCGACCCTCGGCACAAAATGCTCAAAGAATCCTTGCTGGATATTCTTGCCCGCCGGCTACAACTGCCGGGTCCGTGGCCGAGAGTGGAGCACAACGCTCCGCAAGAATCGCTCAGCCTGGAAGGCCAGTTTGAGCGGGCGATTGGGATGTTGTTTGGAATCGAATCGGTCAAACTTGCGATGCAAGAGGACGTCACTTTGAACCAGTCGACCCGACACGAGAGAGCAAACCGCCCGATTCCTCCGGCGCCACGGATGCGAAGCATCGCTATCCCTAGCGTCCCCGCATCAACTTGGATCGAACCGATCGCGATGCATGTACCTGCTGAGTGCTTCTATTTACGCACCGGCAGCTTGGCGAACTATCGTTACTTTCGAGAATTTTTGCTTAGCTGGGGCGGCAACCTAGATGATATCGTCGCCACCCCTTCGCTGGATCATCAGACTCGAGAAAAAATCGAAGATCAATTAGGGCTGAATCCCGAAGATGTTTCTGCCAAATCATTCGACAAACTCGTTTCGGACATGGCATTGATTGGTTGTGATCCTCTCTTCTCTGACGGCGCCACAGTCGGCATATTATTACGCGCTCGAGACGCTCGCGGTTTGTATGAACTGATCCAGACACAACGCAACGAAGCGAAGTTGGGCGTTCCTGGATCCGAAGAGCGACGCGTCGACATCGGTGATCACGCTGTCTCATTTCTTGCATCGGACGACAACCGCCTTCGATCGTTCTATGCAATTGATGGCGAATACCATCTTGTCACGAACTCTCGTTACTTACTCGAGCGGTTTTACGCCGCAGGCAGTGGCGATCGTTCCTTGGGATCGCTGCCGGAATTTCGCTACGCTCGCAGCCAGACGAGAACACAAAACCAGACGATCGCATTTCTGTACCTTTCAGATCCGTTTTTTCAAAATCTGATCAGCCCCCAATACCGCATCGAAGTGACACGTCGCAATCAGGCCGTGCAAGAACTGAGGCAATTCCAATTGGCTCGAATGGTTGCAGCGGCCGAGCGTGTGAATGCGGAAACGATGGATGACCTTATTAAGTCACAGTTTTTGCCGACCGATTTTGGGCGTCGACCCGATGATAGCTATCCACGGCTCAACAACGGAAAGATTACTGATTCGCTACGCGGATCGCCCGGTGTTTTTCTGCCTGTGCCAGACGTTCGGGTTCAAAAGGCAACCCTAAGTGAAGTCCACTCCTATGCTGCCTTTATAAGTAAATACAGCACCGAATGGAAACAGGTCGATCCGGTCACGGTCGTGTTCGCCCGCGACGCAGCGGCAGCCAATGATTTACACCGTATCCGCATGGATATCATCATTACGCCCTATGCCGCAAGGAAGTATTCCTTTCTGCAGCGGCATTTAGCGGCGGCAGATAATCGTCGAGTCGGCCACATCGATGATGACCTTCTGAGCGTGGATACCGCGATCCGACTGAATCCCGGCCAGGAATCGCATCGGCTGTATTTGGGCCTTCGTGACGACGAGGTCGCCTTTAACCTCAGCGATGGCCGAATTGAAATGCTTGACCAACCAGAAGGCACGAGCTACGCCAAAAGCCGCTCCTACGCGGCGATCTCGCCACCGAGCACGGACGTGCTACGGCTGCTTGCGTCGATCATGGAACAACCGCAGACCGCCCCGATAGCCCCCGTTGACCCCGCAGCCTTGACGCCGCTTCGCCAACTGCCAGTCATGGGATACATGTTCTATGGATTGGGCTGGGCTATCGGGAACATGCCACCAAAACTTCAGGAGGTCGCAAAATACAGGAGCAATGTCACTAACCGTAATGGTTGGATGGTCGCATCGACCAACAAAGACATACAACACGATACACCTGACCGGCTCGCCCAAGAGTGGATCAACGAGCCTACCCAAGTGCGATTGCGGATGGGATCGCTCAGCGGGTCAAAGGTAGAACCGTACATTCAAGCCTACACCTATAATGCATCACGAAAGGTTTCCGGCGAAAACTCGCGATTCTTAAACGATTTTGCTGGTTGGTTGCAGCTGCCAACCGAGAAATCACGAGCCGCACTCGAAGGTATGCTGGGTGCCCGCATTCACTGTCCGCTTGGCGGTGAGTACACGCTGGAAACGATTGGCGAGCACCCGCATTGGGTAAGCACCTCGTGGTCGGAAGCGAGTCTTTATTCGCTTTCGAAAGCACCCGAGTCATGGAATTTTCCATTTCTTGACTGGATTCGCCGTCTCGATCTGCGGTTTGATCTCGACCGAACCACGCTGCGAGCGCAAGTCGATTTGTTGGTTCATCAGCCCAATGATCCCGTCAAAGACGTGTTGATCGGTCTGCAGATGGATCCCACCGGTTCCAATGCTGCGGATGGAATGGCAATGCAACACGATTGGATCCTTGGCGTTCGAGTCTCCGCGACCGATCAATCGATGCGGATTACCCATGTTCACACCAACAGCCCCGCATCTCAAGTTGGAATACAAGTGGGTGACGTGATTCAGATGGTTGATCGTCAATCACCACGATCCAGTGCACATCTAATGAGTATGATTGACTCTGCACGTGATCGAGGAGTTGCAGAAATAAAGGTCGACCGTCGGGGATTCAGCGTTACCTTCGATGTTCCGCTTTCGACACATTAAAAAAACGTTCATCATCCATACAACGTTTGACATGACTACAGGAGGCAATTACTGAAAATCTTTCGAAATCATTCCTGAGATAAAGGCTCCTATCTAGAAGTCCATAAACTTCAGGAGTCTGGCAATGTCCAAACGTGTCTCTCACAGCCTACTTGATCCGTTTGTCGGTCCACCTCTAGCCGCACTCTATCCACGCTTACACATTCCTCGCGGGTTTCCACCTGAAGGGATCGTGATGATTGGTCATCTGTCGGCGATCGCCGGGGCGATTGGGCTCGCCATTTCGACGACCTATTGGTGGGGCGGGTTGTTGGCGGCAAGCGGCATCGCTGGTAACCAATTGGCGGACTGTGTTGATGGCCGACATGCTCGAGCGACGGGGCAATGCCGCAATGGCGGTGAGTTGCTCGACCACTTCACCGATCCGCTCTCGTTCACCTACTGGTTGGTCGGACTGGCTATTGCATGCGGTCGTCTGGACATTGGCCTGGTCGCTGTGATTGTGCTGATGGCGATGGCGGTGCTGACCAACTTGCGAGCTAAACTGACGGGCGAGTTCACGCTCGCCGCATTCGGGCCAACTGAGTTCAAAACCTTGCTCGCCTTCTTTGCTCTAACGCTTACATCGCTTTCCGTGTTTGTGCCCGCTGTGACCCAAACGACCTGCCTGGCCGGGCTAGCATCTTTAACCGTAATCGGACTGATTCTGCTGCCGATCCAGTTGCTTCAATCGGTCCGCGAAGTCAACCGCTGTGGCACTCAACCAGACACCAGTGAATGGGATACGACACGTTCTAGCTAACAGACTAGCTAGCAGAGACGTGGAATATCGCTGGCCATAGGCCTTGGCTATACATCGTATCAAGGTTCACCCCCGTCCGATCGTCAAAGCGTCCTCGACGCATTCGCGACTTCGATCGAGGCGTCAGCACCAGATCGAACCACGAAACCGTGACTCATTTCAGAGCAGCCTGACACGCCATGATCCAGTTGTAACTGAACCGACGGATCTGCCAGCATTCAACGGCGTCGCTTGTTCGAGTTCGTCCTCGCACTGTCCTCTGTGGCATAGCAATTGCTTCGCTATGTGTCGTTCACTTTCCCACAGCCGTTTCCCTTTTAAGGAGAAGACGATGAGTAAGACTGACTATTACACCGAAAATGATTTGAGCACTTGGGAACGTATTAAAAAGGCGTTCGCGAATGACTGGGAGCAAACCAAAGCGGACTTTGGTTCCGATTCGGCTCGAGACATGGACCAGGACGTTGACGATACGATCAAGCAGATGGCGGGCTCGGATGACGCCTTTGAAAATCGCGAGCAAGCGTTTCGGTTTGGCTACATCGCCCAACATCGCTACGGATCGGATCACCCAAAATGGAATGACGACTTGGACACTCGACTTCGTAAAGAATACGACGGCAACTACGACGCCGATCGTCGCTATATCCAGCATGCTTACGGCTATCGCCCGAAAAGCTAAAGCCGCTTCCGCTTTGCTGCAACACCGCCGTCTGTATCGCAATTGTGAGCCGACGGCGTAAGCTGGCTAATCTGAGTTGACCATTTTAGGTCGAGTGTTTTAATTCCGATAACGCCACCCAAAAAGACTCGTCCCAAGGCTACGGCCTGGGGACGCTCTGCACCCGAGGTTCCCGTCTCACCTTTTCACTTACTCCGCAGGCTGGAGCCTGCAAGGCATCCGGTTCCCAGGCAAGAAGATTGGGGACCAGGGGAAGAATGACACTCGTGCCCAGACTACGGGCTGGGCTGATTCATCATGCGGCGGTCAGTGTCGGCTACAATGAATGCAACCAGACGATCGGACGTCATCCATTGCCCCAAGGGAATTTCCATGAACTGGTTGGACCGAATCCCATTGCTGCTGTTTCTCGTGGCGGCGTTGACCCTGGGGTTAGCTCCGTTTGTCCCAGAGCCCCATCTCTGGGAAAAGCTAAAAATGCTCGCATCCGGGACGCTCAGACGGCCAATCGATATTTTCGATATGCTGCTACATGCGACGCCGTGGGTGTTATTGATCGCAAAAGTCGCACGGATGCTGATGCGGCAAAGTGATACTTGAAACGATGAAAATTTGGTTCATTTCCGATACCCATAACGAGCATCTTGGACTGACCGTTCCCGAAGTGGACATGGTGATCCACTGCGGCGATGAGTCGACTGATGGAAATGCGTCGACGAACGAACCAGAGGCTAGACGATTCTTCGATTGGTACTCGGACTTAAAGATCACGAACAAGGTGTTCGTGCCTGGCAATCATTCGACCGCATTCGAACAAGGTCTGATACGCGCAGATGACTATCCTGACATCCGTTTCCTCATTCATGAATCGATGCAGTGCAACGGAATCAAATTGTTTGGTTCGCCCTACACGCCTCGATTTCACAATTGGGCCTACATGAAGAAGCGAAGCCAGCTGGATCTCGTTTGGAAAACGGTTCCCGATGACATCGATATCCTAATCACGCACGGCCCGCCCAAGGGAGTCTTGGATCTTACGCACGACATGGACTCAAAAGCGCTGATCCAGGTCGGTTGCATGGCCTTGCGTCATCACGTTGAAAACCGGATCAAACCCAAGATTCACGCCTTCGGTCACTTGCACGACGAACGGGGTATCAGTAACTACGGCATCTTTACCCGCGGTGCGACGCAATTTATCAACTGTTCGTGTTGTAATCTCGCCGCGATACTGAAGAACAACGGCTTCGTCATCGAGATTTGATTGAAATAGAAACGCCCACGACGGATCACTCCACCGCGGACGTATCACTTATTGCTCACTAGGCGACGACTCGCGTCACCACGCCCGAGCCGACGGTCTTGCCCCCTTCGCGGATGGCAAAGTGGTCGCCGTCGCTAATCGCGACCGGTTGCTTTGATGCGATGCTAAGACGAACACCTTTCCCGCCCTCGCCATCGAAAGACGAGTTGGATGTTGATGTTGTGAATGCCGTGAACATGTTCATCTCAGAATCCAGTCATAGTGGTTTGAAACACAGACACGCACCCATGATCTGGGTTCGCGACGAATTCTGCGAAACTTTCACGCATTACGATGCTCTTCTGCACTTGCTGCTCTGCCCGAGTCTGGGAACAAGCAGTGACCTACAACCTTGAGAGAACCGTGATGAGAAAACTGGCAACGATTCGGACCGTTCAGCAGACGAGATCGATCCAGGGTGCGGACTTGATTGAATTGTCAGTCGTCGATGGCTGGAAATGCGTCACGAAGAAGGGCGAATGTGCGGTAGGTTCCCCAGCGATTTACTGCGAAATCGACTCGTTCCTGCCCGTCAGAGAAGAATTCGAATTCTTGCGAGAGTCATTGTTAGAAACGATGGACCATCGCGAGGGTTTCCGACTGCGAACCGTGAAGCTGCGGGGACAGATTTCCCAGGGACTTTTGCTTCGTCCCGAAATTCTCGGCCTACCGTACCTGCTTGGTGAAGATGTCACTGATGAACTCGGGATCGTCAGATACGAGCCGTCCAGTCCGGCGTGCAAAGGCGGCGAGGTCGTGGTGCCGTTTCCTTCGTTCATCTCCAAAACGGATGAGAAACACATTCACCACGCTGCCTGTTGATCGGTAAGCGTTCCCCCGTGATGTTGCCAACACCCGCGTGTCATACCGATGCGTACCCCACTTGGGATCATGAGAGCTGATATGATGTTCGGGAACTCATTCGATTGCTTGACGTGGGATGATCATGTTGGAATTCAAAACGCTTCAAACGGCGGTTCTTGCCAAAGATTCTGCCGCCGTGGTTCAGACGCTGTCGAGTTGCAGCGAGACGGAACGCCAAACGGCGAGAGAACCGCTGGCCATCTTGCTGTTCGCCTTGGGAATCGATTCCCTGTTTGTTCAGCTGCTCGAAACCAACGTTACACCGGACGACCCGCGGATCGAACAAAAGCGTCAGACCGACGGCATCCGCCCGATGTCAGCGCGAGAGCGCAACTATGATCACAAACTTCATTACATGGCTTGGCTTGCCAGCTACGGTGTCGCTCCGGAATCGTCGTTCCGGCGGTTTGTTTGCACCCCCGACTACGAAGCCGAGTCGGCACAGATCATGGCAGATCGCCGGCCTGAATGGTTTGACGCGTGGATCGACCGACTCACTGAAATCGACGAAGAAGCGGCTTCCGCAGGACTGACCGCTGATTTCTGGTGCCGTCTGTATCAACACGGCCTGATTCAAACAGTGAAGCAAGACTGGATTCGACACGTTTTCATTCACCAGCTTCCGGATGCGTTTCAGAATGCTCGCGAGGCGACGCAAACCGTGTTGCAGGACGTCGATGCCGCCAGGAACGTGATCTACGATCTTCCCAAGTGGCCCCTCCAACTCTCGGTAGCCAAGGAATGGATTCCCGTCATCGAGTGGCTGGGCACCGCAGAACTGCTTGATCACAAAGCGGTTCTATCGATGTTTGCCGAAACACTTCACGAACCGCTGAACCAAACCGAGCGAAATGGCTGCGTGATTCTATCCAAAGCGATCATCAAGCCTATCGCCAAGTCGAATCCACAAATCATTACCGAACTGCAATCCAATTGGGTAGGCCTACTCGCCGATCCGCAGGCGGTGGTCGCTGGCTTTGCCCTCGATCAACTTATTACGCTTGAGAAACACGTTTTACTCGACGCCAAGCGAGCCCTCCCCAAAATACCGGCCATTTTCCAGCTCAAACCCAAAGGGCACGCACTAAAAGCGGTGCAACTACTGAGCCGAATTGCCAGCGATAGCAGTCACCGTGAACAGGCCGTCGACGGACTCTGCGAAGCGCTCACGCATGCAAACAAAGACGTCCAGTCCGCTGCGATCGACGCGATCGCCGAGCGAAGCACTTCTGAAGACGAATCGGTCATCCAAAAGCTGCAACATTGCGAAGCTGTGGTAGCCGCAACGCTCCAACCCAAACTATTGCAATTGATTGCTTCGTTATCCCCAGGGTCCGAACCTCCATCGACAATGGCGGTGCTCGATTCCCAGGCCCCCGTCGACCTCGACGAATTGCGACAACGAGCGAGCCGAATCGCTCCCTCGATCGCGCATCGATTTCAAATCGACGAAGCCCTTCAATCCGCTGCCAAAAACCGCTGGGAACCTCGCGACCAATGGCAAATGACGGAACTTTGCGTCACAAATATCCGCGAACCTATCGAACCCATTGATTCCGTCGAAACGTTAATCGAAGCGGCATCCCAAGCGGTCGAACACTGCGATTGTGGCGACACCCCCGATCAAATTGTCGATGCGATCGTTCGTCTGCATGCGGTACGGGATGACCACTTTGATGCAAAGACCGATTCGCTTCGATCGAGAGCCTGTGCCCACATTTTTGATCGTCCCAATCGTGGCTTAGTCGGAGGCATCCTGGGTGACGCCTTCTCGGATTTGATCGCCGCTTGGCTAGGCGTTTCCCCCGAGGACGAGTATGACGACATGGTCATCCCCGAGCGGTACCCGATGGGTGTGTTTCTACGACAACTGGCCGATCGTGTTCGCTCGGGAACCACTTACCCGCTGCTCTCGACGCCGACGCACCAAGGCGGCTGGATCGCTCCGGTGACATGGGTGCACCGAATTCGGCATATTGACAGCGAACAAATCGATTTCATCGAAGACGACCTAACTCGCAGCATGCTGCGAATTGCTCCCGACGGACGTGACGAAGCGTGGCGACTGGCTTCGAGTTCCGAGACATCGCTGTCGCCAAGGTTTTTAAAACTCGCCCAGTTCGTGCTGGACATGACGACGGCCAACACAGATTTGGCGTTGGACGATACTTGGCCGCTGCAAGTTTGGATCGTCGCAATACGTGCTCGCGATCCCTGGGTGGACTTGGGCGACTATCTTCCCGACGGTGAACGGGCGCAGGTCCCCGACGAAATATGGCATTTACCGGACGTCTTTCAGCCGGCAAATTACCAGTGGTCAGTCGTCTCGGCAAAAGACAAACGGTATCAACGCGGACTGGTTCACAGCAGCCCGATGCCCGAAGACCAGCCTAGCGATGCCTCGGATGAGCAAAACTTCTTATCGCAAATTCTGGGCGACGCTCCGCTGGAAGACAACTTCGAACAACTGTTTCAACTGATAACCAGCGGACAAAGCCATAAGTTCAATGACGCGGGGTTTTACACAGCAAAACTGAATCACCTTCACAGCTATCCCGCCCCAGCCTACGTCTATCCTTACTTGGCCACCCATTGGCCTGCGAAACTGACATGGTATTGGAGCGTGGCCAGCCATGCACTGTCGCAACGAGTGAATAGTGGCTCGTCGGTCGACGAGCGATACGATCACTACTTACTGCCGCTGCTGGCGACGGACCAATGCGTCGATCGAATGGCCGCTCGCGCGTTATGGATTGCGACAACTAGCAAGGACGCGAACGCCAAATCAATGGCAACCGAGGTTTGGATCGCAATCATTGCCGAAGATCGCTGTAATGTCGAGACGATGACCGACGCTTGGCGGGACATCCTTGTAGGCGATTGGATGAAGATGAATCGCATCTCAGAATGTTTCGCCGAAGTCGCCGCGGTGTCGAACCAGCATGCGCTGCTGATTGCCTTGTTGATCGAGTCTTTTCTGTCCACCCACGACTTGGGTAGCGACCTACCACGCGACAGCGCCAAGCTGCTCGAGATTTTTGACGAGTGCAACGAACGATTGGGCAGAAAAGTCGGCGAGACGACGAAACCGGTGTTACAGACAATCAAAAGCGGAAAGGCAAAAAGTTTTGCAAAGTCGTTGCTTGCCCGGCAAGACGTCCCGGATGGACCGCGTCAGGCTGCGATCCTTGCGGCGCTGGACGCCCGAATCACGCGAGCCGAGCGTCATGGTTCAGCATGCTGAGCGGACGAGACGTAGCCTAGGCTTCGTGCCTGGGAATCACAACAAACCCAGGCTGGAAGCCTAGGCTACGTTAAATTCAAAAATCCTTCCGTAGTACAATCGACGCCCTTGCAATCCTCGGTGAGAACGAAAGCCTTCCCAACCGGCCCCGCTCGCTATCCCGGCGAATCCACCAAGATCCTCGCCGCCAATATATGTTTGCACGGGCCTCGCTGGCCTTGATGTCGCGTGTACCAGACACAGGTGCATCGATCGCCGTCAGGGCGGAGTCGGACAAATTGAGTTGCTGTGCTGCCAGTGACTTCGATGTCGTGGCCGTCGCTGGTCGAACTCACGATCCTGGCCTGGCCTGTGTCAATCAGCTTTCTGGCACTTTTCAGTCGTGGCTGATCACGCTCGGCCAGTACGCCCCGGAAGGGAAGCTCGCGATGAAAATAATATCCCGCCGCGGCATCGAAACCCGCGATCCCGCGAGTGGACAGGATGGCCAGACTTGCCGCGGCATCTTCGGTGCGACAACCAAGTTGCACCGCCAACTCGGCCGGATGCAGTTCAGATTGCCAGCCAAGCAGGTAGTACATCTCGTCCGCAATTTGAACGGCATGTTCGCGGGTCAACGTTTGCAACAATTGACCTTCCCCTGAAAACCCTCGGTGCATCGCGGGACTTAACACGAACCAAAATCGTCCCACTTCCATTTCAATAGACACTGCGAACACACCTGAATCTTCATCGCTCCACAACCCAACTTCGCGTGCCTGCAGCAACAGCGGCGCAAGCGGTTTGAGTCGCTCGGCACCCCCGATGGTTAGACTGCCGGGGGTTTGCCGTCGACTCAGTCTGACCGCCGATCCACGTACCGTCAGGTGTTCGATGCCACGCGACACGGTGCCAAGGCTTTGAAGTAACCGCGACACAGCAACGGGATGCAATGTGTGCCGTAGTCTCAGCTTCGTCTGATATGCCTGTACTTCGCTCAGCCCCTTAATCCAACGCCGTGGCAGTGGCACCTTCCGCTCGACCACCTCCGCCTCGCCCGTGCTCAGCACGACCGCCTCGTTTGAAATCGAGAGTCGTGTTTCATCGTGCCGCCCGACTTTGGACAACTGGCTGATCATCTCGGAATTGAAATCGACATTGGTTGTCCCAAAGGTCTGTTCAGCATCTTGGAATGCACGCTGATCAAGATCGACCCTGGCGTACACACCGCAGCAACCGCTAAATCCTTCCCACCGCACCAACTTGGGACTGCTCGTGACGATGGGGTCACGTTGGGGTGGTCGCGCATCAAAGAAATGCGTCCGTACAATACGATTAAGTACGAGCAGTGATTGCGACACCAAATCAGGCCGCTGCAATCCGCCTTGAAAGAACGTCGCGTGCTTATCGTGGATCGTAGTGCCGGCCAGATTCCAGCGTGAAGTATCCACCACAGACGCAAACGGATACAGGTACGTGTACTCGATCGTCGATGCAGCCAACGGATTACTCCCTGATCCGACCGGCACCACTGGATGGACCGAGGGATCGCACGAGTGCGTTTGCGAAGGGGGCGGACGAAATCAGTTGCTTCGGTGTCGATCCCGGTCCATTACGAGTTCGATTCTAACAGGTCACCAGGCCGCGTTGTTTACGGAGCCGATTCTTGTCAAATTCGCTATGATGAACTCGTCACAACCATGAGCGTTTTCTTATGTTTTCGCCGGGTTATTGGCTCATCCCGCGGCAGCCGACTGGATATATTTTCAGTGTAGGACCTGAGACAAAGATTCATATCAGGTTGTCGCTTGAATAAATACATTGCTCCATCGCTTGCAGATAACCATGTCCAACGCCGACACGCGATTCACGATTCGCGACTTGCTTCATGTGACCACAAGCGTTGCGGTTTTCTTTTGTTTGGTTCCGCTGATTGATGCCCATTCGATGTTCAGTCCGTCGCCGACGCTAAGCGGTAGCATCGTTATGCTGCTGGCATGGAACATGATCGTGCTACGCAAAAATCAGGAACGGGGATTTTGGATTGGCTTCTTCATGGCTGGGACGTGCTCACTGATGACAGCTCCGATCCTATGGAAAGTGATTGCTCGTAACACCGATTTGATGGCCGTGGGGCGTTCTTGGGGCATATTCGCTGAGCCAGAACTTGCCTTCGTCGCGTGGGCCGGATACTTGTTGGTCGTATCTGCCCTATCAATCATTGGCGGGTTGGTCGGAAAACACGTTTGGGGATACAACGTGTCGCCATTACTTTCTCGGCTTCTGGACCGCGGTCGGGGTTAGCAAGATTGCAGAGTGGCCGGGGATGTGCCAGTTGGTTGTGTTCAGCAGTGCGGTACCCGATCCACCATACTCGGGATCTTCGCTCGAAAACTTGATTTGCCAATGAGTATGGATCGCGGGTGCAACCAGGGGTTCAGCCGAGGGACTCCAATGACAATCACGCCCCAAATTCACAAGCAGCAATCGATCCAGCTCGCCTTGCTCGTCCTGCGGGTTGTGCCAACGGATTAGCAGACAGTCCGCATTGATCACCGCCCCCTGGATCATATTGTTGTCTTGTTTGGAAAACGTAGGGTCTTCGCTGCGAAGTCGCAGAAGATCGCGATGTAACCGCAAATCTTGACAATCATCGTGACATTTTGACCAGTCCAATTTGCAAGCTGCAAAGGTCGACTCGTCGGCCGGATCCGGCAACGAAATCACGCGACCATCATGCCCAGCGATGCGAGGGAATTGACGCAGTGATTCCCAGCGTCCTTCACGCACCAATGTGGCCAACTCAACATCGTGATCAGCAAAAAAGCGGAACGGAGTGTGGGTTCCAAATTCTTGCCCCATGAAAAACATGGGGGTTCCCGGTCCGAGCAACCATAGCGTGGTGAGCGCGCGGTAGGTTCCCGGTGACGTCAATTCGGGCAACCGCGAACCATGGGCGGAATTCGCAACCTGATCATGATTCTGCAAATAGGTCACGAACCGCCAACCAGGAACATGCCATGCCGGTGTGCCTCGCCAGCGTTTTAATTCATGCGAGTATTGACCCTGGAACAGGTATCCCCAGCGGGTCGCCGAGACAAGTTCTTGTGCCGTCCCCGCATAATCGGCGTAGTAGTATTCGGCATGCCCGGTTGCGGCGACGCGGCAAGCGTGATGAAAATCATCGTTCCATAATCCGTCCAAGCCGAAGCCGTTTTGATCGATGCCTTCGACATGTCGAACTTCCTGAGTTTCATTTTCGGCAATCAAAACGATCTTGCGTTGCTCGCCTGATGCGGTGAATGCCGCGGCGCGTGCCGCAGTTGAAAGATCCGCCAACAAATGCCGCGGCGAATCGTCATAAATGGTTTGGGTTGCATCCAATCGCAAACCATCCAAATGAAACTCGCGGATCCAATAGGCTGCGTTTTCAGTGACAAACTCACGCACTCCCGCCGCCTGTTCCCCGTCGTAATTGATGGCATCACCCCATTCGGTCGGATGACGCTGGGAAACAAAATGGGGCGAGAAGGCGCCGGTATAATTCCCCGTGGGACCAAAATGGTTGTAGACGACATCCAAAATCACGGCTAAGCCGAGTTGATGAGCGGTATCGACGAAGTGCCGGAAATCATTGGGAGAACCGTAAAGCCGCGTCGGTGCGTACCATTTCACGCCATCGTACCCCCAACCGAATTGACCGTCGAAATCGGCCACCGGCATGACTTCGAGCATTGTGATTCCCGTCTCTGCAAGAAAGGGAAGCTTGCTTTCCGCTGATTTCCAAGTGCCTGCGTCGGTAAAACATCCGATGTGCATTTCATAGATCACTTGCCCCGGCAACTCGACGCCACGCCAATCACCATCATTCCATCGATATGATTCGGGATCGACCACTTGGGATGCCGCATGCACTCCGTCGGGCTGAAACCGCGATGCAGGATCAGGATAGTCGTAGTCATCGTCATCGAGTCGAAACGAGTAGCGTGCCCCATCGCCGATGCCTTCGCAGAAAGCGATGAAGTGACCATTGCCTTCGCTTTCGAGTGGAATCAATTCGCCGGACTCACTCAGTTTCACACTGACTTGCTTTCGCTTCGGCGCCCAGACACGAAAGTGGACACCGTTTTCGAGCACTTCGGCTCCGATTGGCATACGACGTTTCAACTCAGTTTGCATTGAATGGTTTCCGATTTCCAAAGTCCTAAAATCGTGCAACAGAACGTGACGACACCCTGTCAGTCACCGACCGCATGGCCGTGCCAAGTTGCTTAGCAAATTTGGTACCGGATTTGCATCAACGCCTGCCTTCGTTTTCGTCCCATCGCTGGGACATTCCATCCACGGAAGGCAAATCCATGCCGCAAACTGCGACACACCCCGCGACCACCGCGATCGACCAGGCAGCAATGGTCAATCGTTTGCCACGATCCACGTATCGTGTCCAATTGAGAAGCGATTTTGGATTCGAATCACTTCAGCAATTGGTTCCCTATTTAAAGGACTTGGGGATCAGCGATCTCTATTTATCGCCCCTTTTTCATGCTCGCGAGGACAGCCAACACGGTTATGACGTCGTTGACCATGGTCGAATCGAATCAGCATTCGGTGATCAGGATTCGCTTCGTCGGCTCGCCGATGCTGCGCGAAACGAAGGGATGGGAATCGTGCTAGACATCGTGCCCAACCATATGGGAATCAACGATCCCGACAACGCTCACTGGAACGATGTGCTCGAAAATGGACCAGCCGCTCGATCGGCAATCTTCTTTGACATCGATTGGAATCCGCCCGGCACCGATTTTCCCAATCGCGTCCTGCTTCCGTTTCTTGGCAAACCGTTTGGCGAGACACTCGAAGCAGCAGAACTGCAGGTCGGGCGCGAAGCAGGCGGGTTTACGCTCCATTATTTCGACCGCCGGTTCCCGTTGACGCCGGCAAGTTGGGCAGTGATTCTCGAGCATGCAGCCGCAGCCTTGCCACAGTCCGTCGATCCCCAAGTGCATGAGGAACTGTACAGCATCGTCACGCAACTGCAGCGTCTGAGCCAGCAAACAAGCACGATCGAAGAACGCTATCGCGAGCAAGCGGTTGCCCGACGACGGCTGACGCAGCTGCAAAACGACGATCCCGCAGTGGTCGCCGCAATCGAGGATGCCATCAAAGAGATCAACGGAACGGTGGGCGAGCCGCGTAGTTTTGATGCGCTGGAAGCACTGCTGAATCAACAGTACTACCGATTGGCGTTCTGGCAAGTCGCCGTGGACGAAATCAATTACCGACGATTTTTCGACATCAATGATTTAGCAGCAATCCGAGTCGAAGAACCCGTCGTGTTTGATGCGGTCCATTCGCTGACGTTTGATTTGATGAAACGTGGGATCGTGACGGGATTGCGAGTGGATCACCCCGATGGATTGCTCGATCCAGCCGAGTATTTCAAAGACTTGCAGACCGCGTTCAAAAAGTCGCAACCAGACTCTGAAAATCGCGATCTGTGGGTCGTTGCTGAAAAGATTCTATCCGGCGAAGAATCATTACCGGAGGACTGGGAGATCAGTGGGACGACCGGTTACGAATTTTTGAATCAATTGTCCGGTGTGTTAGTGGATCCCAATGGCGTCTCGAAGTTGCGATCGTTCTACCACAAGTCAACTCAAGCTCCGGAACATCCACGCGATGTTGCTTATCAAGGCAAGATGACGATCTTGCACGACGCGATGGCGAGTGAGGTTTTCGTGCTCGCGTCGCATTTATTCCGGCTAGCCAGAGCCGATCGCCGCTCCTGCGATTTCACTCATCCGGTGTTAACGCGTGCACTACAGGAATGGATTGCATGTTTCTCGGTCTATCGCACCTACACACGTCCTGTTGGGTGGGATGTGGGCAGCGAAGACAATGGTCGCATCCGCGACGCGATCCGCTGGGCAAAAATTCGCAATCCCACGATGTCACGCGCGGCGCTCGATTTCCTCGCACGCGTCTTGCTGTTAGAATTTCCGGTCGATCTAAGTGAAGAACTAAAATCGCGGTGGCGAGCTTTGGCCGTCCGCCTGCAACAGGTGACCGGGCCTGTGACCGCCAAAGGAATCGAAGACACCGCGTTTTACCGCTATTATCCGCTGGTGTCGCTCAACGAAGTTGGGGCCGAGCTTGGGTCGACCGGCAGCACGACCGACGAATTCCACCGGCAAATGCAGCGCCGTGTGAGCGATTGGCCAAGCAGCTTGTCGACCACCGCTACCCACGACGCCAAACGAGGCGAAGACGTCCGTGCACGTTTGCATGTGCTGTCGGAAATCCCCGAACGCTATCAGCAAGATTTCCAGCGGTGGGATACCGAGGTCAATTCGCTCGTCAAATGTCATGATGAGAAGCAAGTACCCGATATCAATTCAAGGTATTTGATTCACCAAACTCTGCTGGGGACTTGGCCCATCGATCCAGCTGGCGATGCGATCGAACCGGCGACCTGGGATCACTACACTCAGCGAATGTTGGCCTATTTCAAGAAGGCGTTTCGCGAGGCCAAACAGCAGACGTCGTGGCGATTGCCATCGGAGTCATTTGAATCCGCCATCGATACGTTTGTGACCGAGATCCTGACCGATCGCGAACACGATCGTTTCCGCCAAATCGATACGCTGGCTCGCCAAATCGCGGGTCCCGGGTATGTGAATTCATTGAGCCAGTTGATCTTTAAGGCGACGCTTCCGGGAGTTCCTGATTTCTATCAGGGCAACGAGTTCTGGGATTTTCATCTCGTCGATCCTGACAACCGGCAAGCGGTCGATTTCGAAACACGAACCGCCGTGCTGCGTGAGATTCAATCGCAATACAGCACGGGCCCGCTGGAGCTTGTTCGTTCGCTACGCAGCAGCTTTAGCAACGAACTGAAATTGTTCACCACGCTGCGGGCGTTGCACACGCGTCAGCAAAATTGGGCTGCCTTTGCGTCCGGTGACTATTGTCCATTGCCGACCAGCGGCAAGTATGCAGAGAACGTTATCGCGTTCTCACGGCGATATCAAGATCGGTTGGTGGTCGTCGTTGTGCCGCGATTGCCTCAGCAATTCCTGCAGTCCGAATCTCCGGTCGCATCACTGGATCCATGGTTGTCGTCGGCTTGGGACGACACGACCGTTATGTTGCCTAGCGATTCATGTGAACCGCTGCGTGATTCGTTTACGGATCAGATTTTTAATGTGACTGTCAATGAAAATGGCGGCGGACATCTGCGATTAAGCGAAGTGTTTGGTGAGTTTCCTTTTGGCATTTTAACGAACTAGGAAGATAATGCAGCCTCTACGTGTATGGCCGGGACGTCCTTATCCACTGGGTGCGACATGGGACGGACGCGGTGTCAATTTTGCTCTCTACAGCGAGAACGCTACCAAGGTGGAACTGTGTTTGTTCGACGATGTGGGAGATCCAAAGGAATCTCAGCGCTACGTGATGGCCGAACATACCGACATGGTTTGGCACATCTATCTGCCGGATGCTCGCCCCGGCCAATTGTACGGTTATCGAGTTCATGGTCCGTACGAGCCTGAAAAAGGGCATCGATTTAATGCCAACAAGCTACTGCTCGATCCGTATGCCAAGGTGATCGCTCGACTGCCTAAGTGGACCGACGCAATGCATGGTTACTTGGTGGGGGACGAACACGAAGACCTGTCGTTCAGCCCCGTGAATAATGCAGCCGATGCACCATTGGCGATGGTGGTGGATGAGGCGTTTACTTGGGGAGATCATCGGTTTCCCCAGATCCCGTCTCACCAGTTGGTAATTTACGAATTGCACGTAAAGGGTTTTTCGAAACTGAACAAAGCCATACACGAACCGCATCGCGGCACCTATGCCGGACTCGGGTCGCACGAGTCCATCTGTTATTTGAAAGACCTAGGGGTTAACGCGGTCGAGTTGTTACCGATTCAAGTCCATAGCGATGATCGTTATTTGCAAGAAAACGGGTTGGTGAATTATTGGGGATACAACACGATGGGGTTCTTTGCCCCCGATTCGCGATATGCGGCGACGGATGAACCCCTCGAAGTGATCCGTGAATTCAAAACGATGGTGCGAAACCTACATGATGCGGACATCGAGGTGATCCTTGACGTGGTTTACAACCATACGTTTGAAGGGAATCAAATGGGGCCGACGGCTTCGTTTCGTGGCATCGATAACGCGGCCTACTATCGTTTGGTAGCCGATGATCCACGCTATTACATGGATTACACCGGATGCGGGAACACGTTGAACGTTCGCAATCCGCGAGTGCTGCAATTCATCATGGACAGTTTGCGGTACTGGGTGACGCATATGCACGTGGACGGGTTCCGCTTTGATTTGGCGAGCACGTTAGCAAGAGAATTACACGAAGTGGACAAGCTAGGTGCGTTCTTTGACATCATTCACCAGGATCCAGTGCTATCGCAAGTGAAATTGATTGCTGAACCATGGGATTTGGGCGAAGGGGGCTATCAAGTCGGCAACTTCCCGGTGGGATGGTCCGAATGGAACGGACGCTACCGGGACTGTGTTCGTCGTTTCTGGAAGGGTGACGGCGGATTGGCGTCCGAGTTTGCGACTCGGATCACCGGATCAAGCGATTTGTACCAGTGGAATGGTCGTCGTCCCCATGCCAGCGTGAATTTTGTGACGTGTCACGACGGCTTCACGCTAAACGATTTGGTTTCGTACGACCATAAGCACAACGAAGCCAATAAAGAGGACAACCGCGACGGAGCCGATCACAACGACAGCTGGAACTGCGGCGAGGAAGGCCCCAGCGAAGACGAGGCGGTTGTGCATCTGCGAGAGAAAAAGAAACGAGCAATTCTAGCAACACTTTTGTTGTCACAAGGCGTGCCGATGTTGTTAAGTGGTGATGAATGCAGTCATACACAACGCGGCAACAACAACGCCTATTGCCAAGACAACGAATTGACTTGGTTAGATTGGTCTTCTGATGAATCAAAAGATCAGTTGCGTGAATTTGTGCAACAGGTCATCGAACTTCGCAAGTCACAACCAGTGTTCCATCGCCGGCGTTTCTTTCACGGACAAGCGATTCGCGGATTGGATAGTCTGGATGTCACCTGGTTGGACCCCGATGGCGAAGAGATGAGTGATGCCACCTGGAACGACCCAAGCGTCCGCTGTCTGGGTGTCCATTTTTGTGGTGGTAAGATCGACGTCGATGAGTATGGTGAACCGATCGTCGGTGACCACATTTTGATGCTTTTTAACGCCGATCACACGCAGGAGGTTGAATTCCGTTTACCCAAACTGGCAGCCGACAAATGTTGGCAACGCGTGTTCGACACCGCACTGTTCGATGAAAACGGGACCGATATTTTGCAAAATAACTACACCCTTAAAACATGCTCACTGGTCGTGTTGAAGAGCCCTGTTGATGAGAACGGGGAAGAGAAATAGCCCCAGTGCAGCGGCTTCAAACCGCCGCTGTATCGGCTTAGGTGTGACTATAAAAAATCGACAGCACCGCCGATGACGAGGCGGGTTCAAGTTCCGCAGGAAAATTACGGCACTGCCGTTCCGTCGCTACGCTCGCCAGAGCGTGGATGGCTGCAAACATTGCGAGTCACACCTTCTGGCGAAGGTAGCTACCAGCGTTATTCTTTGTTGCTCTGATTCGCGGATGGGGTAGTCACGAAGTGACGTCATGCAGATTGAAAAAGATGACGTCGATTGCTTTATTGCGGAATTTGAATTTAGCGTAGCCTAGGCTTCCAGCCTGGGTTTGCTGGGGTTCCCAGGCTGGAAGCCTAGGCTACGCTGCTTTCAATCTTCTTCGTGGCCGCGTTCTTCGGCTGGGCCTCCTTCGCCGACCAAATTGCGGGCGGTGTTGACCAAGCCGACATGTGAAAAAGCTTGCGGGAAATTGCCGAGCATTCGTTTGTGATGCGGATCGTATTCTTCGGACATCAACCCGACATCGTTGCGAAGTGCAAGCAACATTTCAAACAGTTCGGTCGCTTCACTTTCACGTCCAGCTAGTGCGTAATTGTCGGCCAACCAAAACGAACACAACAAAAACGCTCCTTCGCCTTCAGGCAACCCATCGACGTTCGATTCCGTCAAATAGCGAACCACCAATCCATCTTTGACCAATCGATCTTCGATCAAACGCAGCGTGCCGATCATCTTGGGATCGTTAGCTTCGACAAATCCGACCAACGGCAACATCAATAGACTGGCGTCGGTATCGTCCGAACCGTAGGACTGAACAAAGCCGCCAAGTTTCTCGTTAAATCCTTTCGCACAAACTTCGGCGTGGATTCGATCACGTAACTTTCTCCAACGCGCAGCGTCGCCGGGCATCCCAAAATGCTCAACGTCTTTCACAGCGCGATCCGCAGCGACCCATGCCATTACTTTGGAATGGGTAAAGTGGCGTTGGTCGCCACGAATTTCCCAAATCCCTTCGTCCGGTTTCTCCCACTGTGTTTCCAGGAACTCCATGACTGCCGTCTGGACTCGCCAGGCGTCTTCGTCGGCATCCAATCCATAACGGCGAGCCAAGTGCAGGGTTTCCATGATTTCTCCTGGGACATCGAGTTGGTGCTGTCGATAGGCGGCATTGCCGGTTCGCACCGGGGACGAGTTTTCATAGCCCGGCAACCAATCAAGTTCCAATTCGGTCAATCGTCGCTCACCGGCAACGCCGTACATGATTTGCAACTGCGATGGATTCCCCGCTGCTGCATTGACCAACCATTTTCGCCATGCCTTGGCCTCTTCGGTGTAACCGCCAATCAAAAGTGAATAGAGTGTGAATGTCGAGTCGCGAATCCAACAATAGCGGTAGTCCCAATTGCGGACGCCCCCGATATGCTCGGGCAGCGACGTGGTAGCTGCGGCGACGATGCCCCCGGTCGGTGCGTACGTCAACGCCTTCAGCGTGATCAAGGATTGCTGTACCTCCTTTCTCCATCGACCTTGGAACGTGCAGCGGCCTGACCATTCTTGCCACCACGTGGTAGCGTCCTCGAGTGTTTGCAGTACATTTTTTTCGAGCGGCGGTGGGTCTTGAGTGCGGGTCCACGTCAATTGGAATGCAGCTTGTTGGTGGGGGCCGAGGTGAAATTTCGAGAGCATCGTTTGTTCGTCGACCTGCACCTGTAGATCCGATGTGCAGTAGACACATTCGGGGCCGGCAATGGCACGGATCCCACGATCGGTGTGCTGGACCCAAGGCAAGATCCCGCCGTAATCGAACCGTAATGCCAACCGGCTCACGACCTCGACTTCCCCCTCAACGCCTTCGACCAATCGAAAAACATCCGATTCTCGCGTTTGTGGTGCCATGAAATCGGTCAGCCGGATCGTTCCCGAATCGGTCGTGATTTCGGTCTCGAGGATCAGCGTTCCCGGGCGATAGCGACGTCGAACCTTGCGGATGGGGTCGGTTGGCGAGATCTTCCAAAAACCGTGGCTTTCGTTGCCAAGTAGCGCCGAGCAACATGCGGCCGAATCAAAACGGGGAAGACATAGCCAATCCATCGAACCCGTCTTGTCGACCAACGCGGCGCCACGGCAATCGCCTAACAACGCATAATCTTCGATCTTTGAAACCACAGTCAATCTCTCCAAAAAAATCATCTCAGGAATCAGTGCAATCTCGGTCGACGCGTTAATCGAGCGGAGTGGACAAAACCCACTTTTTACCAGGCCCGCCGGCATTCGCCCCCTGCGGCCAACAATGCCCACGTTTTCGTGCAGTGCTAATTTCAGACCAACAGATTGGCTGCGCTCTCAGAAAATCGCCGGCCAGGATGTCCCCTCCGCAGGAAGGAGCCTGCAAGGCATCGGGTTCCCAGGCAAGGTGCCCGGGAACCAGCGCTCGTGAAGTCGAGTACAATGCGCACCATCGGCAACGAAACCAACCGGCATCGCTGAATGCTTTAGAATCTTTACGTCCTCTTTAGGAGTTGAAAGATGGAATCATCGGAAAACGCGGGACTCACACTGGCTCGCCGCGACTTCGTGCAACTATCCGCTGGAATTATCGGCGGCCTGGGGATTCCAGGTCTCTTTGATGGCGTCGCCGAAGCGGCTGACAATGACGAAACATCGACCAAATCATCCCTTGACGAGTCGTATCTCGAGTTAGGCCTGATCGGCATGGCGCGGTCCAATGGATGGTTCAATGCCCACTTGGGTGCCGCAGTGCTTGCTGGCTACTACATGTGCAACGAGAATCGGTTCAGTGATGCAATCGTGGACAGCATCAAGAAGCAACTCGATTCGTTAATCGCAACCCACCGCGAGCAATTCACTCCCTTTGAAAACATGTCCGCTGATGTTCCGCTCGTCGAAGACGTCCCCCGCTCATTAGAACCCGCGGTTCAAGGAGGCTTGCGGGCACACGGCCACGCCGTCATCTACACCGCACTTTCGGTTCGAGCCCTACGAGATGTACCGCACATGGCTGACCCTCGACTGATCAAACTATTGTGCGGTCACAACGCCCAGATCGCACAAAAAACGCCGAGCCAACCCAGAGTTGTTTCGGAATATGCCGACACTCAAGCAATGATCGAAGCGTTGTTTGACAGCCTCGCCCGATTCAAACCACTGTTGGGGCACCCAACCGTAAAACGTCCGAACTTTACTCACATGACAACGCACACCGAGGCGCTGATGAGTTTGGATGCAATGGGTTACACCGAATTAGCGAAGGCCGGGCAGTTGGGGCACCAGGCCCACATCGATGAACCCGTTCCCGATTTCGATCCGGCCGAGCACCCGTTGGATGAACGTGAATCGACACTGGCCGATATCATGAACGAGGATTTTTGGCAGAACGAAGACAACCAGAAGCAGTGGAATGGACCTTGGAATGTGAAGAGCAATCCCAATGGCTATTGGTTGGCGTTTGGGCATCTGTTCAAGGTGCTGTATAGCTACCATCGAATCATTGGACGCATTCAAGACAAGGAAAAAGTGGCACTGTGCAGCCGAGTCCTTCTGGAGCGCTGTGTCAACCCAGAAGTACAGGGCGGTTAGCCATCCGTCGCGGTTAGCGAATTACCGAAGTGAACCCGCCGCAATGTAACGCGTAAGCGAGGGACCGGAGACAGTTCAAGAAACCCTCGCTTACGCATTTTGAAGTTGCTGTCTTTGTGCCGGAGGCACTTTT
>TARA_R110002073_G_scaffold208011_4_pt1 | contig 25212 bp, 23 predicted proteins | sample TARA_R110002073 | Tara Oceans TARA_R110002073 (sample SAMEA4397174) | marine metagenome | biome: Polar Biome; feature: [DCM] deep chlorophyll maximum layer (ENVO:01000326); material: water (ENVO:00002006), including particulate matter (ENVO:01000060) such as... | depth 40 m | reverse complement strand
GACTGATATATGGTTTCGTGTGACACGTGCCAGTTTGTGTCATCTGGTCGCTCGTGTCTCAATCGGCGACTAATTTGCTGCGGCGACCAGCGCTTCTTCAGCTTGGCCGCAACGAACTCGGCGAGCGTAGGCTGCAGAACAAGCTTCCGGACCTTGGGCCGGCGACGCCGAATGTTTCGCAAGTTGCTCTGCCGCGTAAGCCCGATACGCCTCACGACCTCCGCACCGTCCTACTTCGCGGCTCACGGTAGAGCCGGCGAAGCCGATGCCTCGCCCGATTTCGCGAAAACTCAATCCTTGCTCAAGTCCTACTCGGATGGTCTCTCGGTCCGCTCCACACAATCGAATTCCTGGCATTGCACATCCCTAATCTCAAGAACTTGGAAGCTCGTGTTGCAATGACTCATTGAGCGCGCCGCGAGTTGTCTCCAGAAAGCTCGTAATACTAGGCACCTACGATGTAGGAGCGTGACCCCACGGAATCTCGGCTTAGCGCTTTGGCGTCGGCTTCCACACGTAGTCGCCCTTTGGATTGATGTAGCCGACACGGTCGGTACGACCTTGTTGGCACACGCCTTCCTTACTTCGGTGGGCATCGGAGCAGCTGTGGAGCTCGACTTGGGCGAGCCCATTTTTAAAGCCTGTGACGCTATCGTACTTGGCGTCGATGGCGATTTTTCCGGTCTTGTCGATGAAGCCAAATTTCGTTCCGACCTTGACGACGGCCAAGCCCTCTGAGAATTCTTCTGTATGGTGCCACTGAGGCTTGATGACGAGCTTGCCCTTGGCGTCGATATAGCCAAAGAGAAATCCCATTCGTGCATCGGTTTCGACGCTTGCTAGGCCTTCGGAGAACTTGTGGGCTCGCACGTACTTTGGCTTGATGACCATTTTGCCACTGCGATCGATATAGCCCCAACGATACGAGGCCGAACGCTTGCCGCGAGCCTTTCGCACTTGCACGCGAATTGCTGTTACGCCTTCGTCAAAATTCCAGGCAACATTGCCGATCTTAATGGGATCGAAGACGACCTTGCCGCTGGTATCAATAAAGAAATAGCGCTTGTCTTTTCGTACGATGCACCAACCATCGTCGGGTGCCGAGAGATGCTCGTAGATGGCCGGCACAAGCACTTTGCCGTGTACATCCATAAGCCCCATCTTCTTGTTTACCGTAAAGCTGGCGGCACCTTCACGCACATCGCCAATGCGTTCAAAGGTTGGCTGGGCGGTAAACTCGCCGCGCTTGTTAATGATGCCCCACTTATCATTTTGCTCTACAGCGGCATAGCCGTCGTGAAAGTCCCGAACGTACTCGAAGGTCGCTGGGATAACGAGGGATCCAGAAGGGTCGACAAAGCCCCATTGTTGATGTGCAACGCGAACAGCGGCCAAGCCATCGTAGAAGTAGTGGCCGCTTTCATAGGTGAGTGGGACTTGGATCTTGCCTGTCTCGTCAATGTAGCCAAGCTTTCCGCTATCCATCACCCGAAAGCGTTTTGCGGCAGTGGCTTCGCTTGGCACCGCCATTTTCTTGGCCTGTGCGCTTTCTTGGTGAACGCCGCCAAGGGCGAGGAATGCGGCGACTGCGATGCCTGCCCAGCGTCTTGTTGAGCGGCTCATGAATTTCCCTTTCGGCGGCGCAAGCCCCAGGCGACAAATCCAAATAGCAAAACACTTAGAGGCGTAGGCGGCGCGCCTTGCCCAGACGAACAGCCACAGCCTGAGTCCGACCCATCATCGGGTTCTTCTCCGCCGGCGTCGGCGCCTCCGGATGCTGCATCAGGAGCACCAGGGGCAGCATCCGCTCCGTCGTCTACCGATGCATCGGCGGCGCCCGCGTCGACTCCGAGCATAGGGCCGGCATCCGAGATTGCCATGGCAGCAATCTGCACTTCGCCAAAGGCCACCTCGTCTCGGCTACCATTTCCATTGGCATCATCGACTTCAAAGACGATGACGAAGTTGTCTCCATCGGCGATGGGGATGCTCGAAAGATCGACCGTAGCCGTTTGGCACTGTCCATCCCACGCTGGCACAGCGTCGGCATCAACGGGTGTCTCCGCGGCAAGTGCGGCAAGCGCAACCGAACCGGTTGTGGCGTTGTCCGCATCGACTTGCAGAACTTGAACCGTGTGCGCGACCGAACGATTTGCGTCGTTAAACCACGCGAAAGCGTACTGCAGATGAAACTCGGTGAGATCTGCGCCGGTATTGTTCTGAACCCGAAGTTGGAATGTGCCAGGACTAAAGGTCATGTTGCTTGGCTGCACTCCAAGCATGGTTTGCGGTCCGCTGCCGCAGACGGCATCGACTGGCGAGAACGCCCAGATGCCACCAGCGGTCTCCCCGCCGGCCGAGGCGCCGTTTGCAAAGTCGGCGTTCGCGCTGGTGTCCCCAAACTCAAGGTCGATGCCAAGAACGCCGGTTGCTATCCATTCATCCGAATCCAGTTGGCCCGCTGCCGGCGTAGGTGCAAAGCCTGCCGCGGTAAAGTCGGCAAAGTCGTAATCGACGACGTTGCTTGTTGTTAGGGACTGTTGCGCGTTTGCTTGCCCTTGCAATAGCAGGAGCCCAAGCGCCGAGAGCATAAGACAGCGTTTCATACTCTCATTCTACCCTCTCCGAAGGCTTCTTATTCATTCTCGCAACGAGATTTCCTGCTGACATTGGAGGTAAGTGTGGCCTGTTGTAAGATTGCCGCATGCCAGTCACGCTTCGAGATTTGTCACGAGGGTCACTTCTGGGTGCGTTCATTGGTGATGCGGCCGGTGGCGTTTTGGAGTTTGGGCGCCAGGCTCCAACGACAGACGAGATTGAGGATGCGCTGCGATTTCCCGGAGGAGGCATGCATGCACTCGCTCCCGGGCAAATTACCGATGATGGCGAGCTAACCATTTGCCTCGCCCGTGGCCTGCAAGAGACTGCCTGCAGCAACGAGCCGACGCTCGAAGCCGTCGCCCGCGAGTACTACCATTGGGTAACCTCGCGGCCTTTTGATATTGGCAACACGACGGACATGGCAATGGGCGCATGCTCTGAAAACCACAAGGCTCAAGGCCAGTGCGCCCAGGTCATGCGCGCAGCGGCAGCCGATCGCTGCATGACAAGCAAAGCCAATGGCAGTCTCATGCGCGCAACTCCACTGGCAATCTGGGGCCACGCGCTTCCCGTGGGCGTGTTGGCCGAGTGGGCCCGAGCCGATTCAAGACTCTCGCACCCAAACGTTGCGTGCACCGATTCGGTGGCCGCCTACGTCATCGCCATTGCGCACTTGCTCAACCATCCTGGCGATAGCAGCGGAGCGATTGCGACGGCCAAGACTTGGACGGATGCTCATGCGAGCGAGGAGGTGCAATCCTGGCTCGCTTTGGCGCTTGCTGGGCAGCCCACCGCATGTACGCCGCAAGACGGCTTTGCGAAGATCGCCTTTACGCACGCCTTCCACCACCTTCACATCGGTTCGAACTATTCTGAGGCGATTCGCCAAACCTTGGCAGGTGGTGGCGACACCGACACCAATGCCTGCATCGTTGGCGGTCTCATCGGCGCACTGCACGGAGCCGAGGCCATTCCACAGGCGTGGCGCGACGCTGTGCTCTCGTGCGATACCAAGAAGGGGCAGTCTAGGCCACCTTGGCTCTTTGCGAGCAGCGCAGACGAACATATCGATGCACTGCTCGAGCGCGCGAGCGCGACTCAGAGGTAAATCTCTCACAACCGCTAGGCGAGTCTCTTCAAGCTGTCTACACTGCGCGCATGCCGGTTCGCATCGCCATTCGCAACATCCCCGAGTGGGTCGATGCCCAGCGTCTGCTTGGCCCGGGCTTCGAAGTCGAGGCTACCGAACCCGGGTGGAAGCGCGCACAAGCGAGCGTCGAGAGACGCGTTGCAGCGGATATCCAAGCGCGTCTGTGCGGAGTTGGCATTGGCGGGCGTGCTCTCGCTGTCGCCGTTGCGCCCGAGCTCAATCGCAAACTCGTGCGAGCGGCTCGCACCGAGGATGCGCGCCGCCGTCGACAGGGCAGCGTAGGGTTTTCTCGTAGTGGTGTGCGGCTCGATAAAGAAGGGCAAATCTCGCTCACCCCCGAATCGCTGGCCCTCGAGATTGGCAAGCGCGCCGCCGGCTGCAAGGTGGTCGATGCGTGTTGCGGCGCCGGAGGCAATGCGATCGGCTTTGCTCGCGCCGGATGTGAAGTAGAAGCTCTGGAGATCGACAAGGCTCGCTTGGACATGGCCACTCACAATGCGAGGACGTACAAGGTTGCCGATCGAATCCAGTGGCGCTGCGTCGATGCCACAGAAGCTCTCGCAACCGTTCGCGCCGACCTTCTCTTCATCGACCCACCTTGGGGTGAAGACTACGATCGCACCCGCACCAGGCTTGCCGATATGCCGTTTCTCCAACGGCTTCTGCGCAATGCAGAGCGATTCTCGCAAACCTGGATAAAGCTGCCGCCATCGTTTGATGTAAGCGATCTGCCCAGTGCGCGCCCCGAAGCGTTCTTTGGAGCCGGCGAGGGCGATGCTCAGCGCGTTAAGTTCCTGCTTCTCACGCTAACTTCTAAGTAACGGAAAAATAGCAATAACGGTCAGGACAACAGATTTCTTGTGGTGCATTGTCCTTCTAACGCATTGTTCTTCTAACGCAATGCAAGAGCCATGAAGGAAGACACCGCAAACGACTACGCCGAGCGCATTTGGCGGGTTATCGACTACGTCAATGCCAATCTAGGTAAAGAGCTTAGAGTCGAGCATCTTGCCCGCATCGCAGGGTTTTCTAAGTTTCACTTTCACCGGCAATTCACAAGTTATGCCGGCGTTAGCGTCTCGCGCTTGGTGCGGCTGTTGCGGCTCAAGCAGGCGTCCTACCAACTGGCGTTCGACGCCAATGCTCCCATCATCGATATCGCCTTTGAAGCGGGATTCGAGAACCCCGAGTCTTTTTCAAGAGCCTTTAAGAAAGCGCAAGGCCAAACCCCTTCGCAGTTTCGCGCCAAGCCCGATTGGAACGATTGGGCCAAGCAATATCAATTCCCCTTACCACCTCGGAGAAATACTATGAGTGTAAAAATCGTAAAGTTCTTAGAAGAGAAGGTCGCGGTGCTTGAGCACATCGGCGCACCAGAAACCATTAACACTTCGGTTGCCAAGTTTATCGAGTGGCGCAAGAGCAATTCGCTGTCGCCAAATGCGAGCAGCAATACCTATGGTGTTCCGTACTCCGATCCTGCAGAGACAAAACCAGAAGAGTTCCATTTTGATATCTGCGGAACGGTCAAAGAAGATGTGCCAAGCAATCCCCAAGGAGTGATCCACAAATTCATTCCCGGTGGCCGATGCGCGGTGGTTCGACATCACGGTTCTACCGATACCATTAGCGATACCGTGCTCCCGCTCTACTCCGAGTGGCTTCCAAATAGCGGCGAGGAACTGCGCGATTTCCCGGTCTACTTCCACTACATCTCGCGCATGCCCACCGTCGCCGAGCACGAGCAAATCACCGACGTCTACCTGCCGCTAAAGGGCTAAGCAGCCAAGCCTTGAAAAGCCCGCGGGCTAGTGGGCTAGCCGGCAAGGAAGCTACTGGAAGCGTCCAAGTTCCGGCGTAAGTTACTAACTTTAAAGAAGTGATCGTCGTATTCGCTGTGGCGCGCTACCTGCACTACGGGCCGTATGGCCAAACTGCAAACCTTCGCCTCGGTACTGCTCGCCCTCGCATCGCTAACGGCGTGTGAGAGCACCGAACCCGAGGTGATGGGCGCTGGAGGCAAAGCCGATAGCCCGTTTGGCCTTGTCGACTTGGTGCCCGGCAGTGCGCCACAAGTTGGCCTGCTTCGATTTGTAAACGATCCCAATACAACCTTCGAAGTGCTGGACGACGATGCCAGCCTGCGGAGCAATGCAGCGCGCAATCTGATTGAGCATCGCGATGGCGCGGGGTTGCTCTCCGACCCTTTTGATTCGGTCGACGAGATTGACGACGTGCCCAGCGTTGGCGATTCGGCACTGCAAAGCCTCTTGGACTTTGCCTTCGACAACGGCTTTGTTCCCGAAGGAGATGATGAACTCGGCCGCTACGATAACGTCAGCTTTACGGTTCGCGAAGCGCGGGCCGTCGTATCTCTTGTGAATACATCAACTGCAGAAACACTCGACGACGACATCGCACTCGATGGTCGCGCTGTTGATGCAATTTTAGAAGCGCGACCTTTGCAAACGGTTCTCGCTCTCTCCGAACTTTCCTTTGTTGGCAGGTCCGCTCTTGAGAAGCTTAAGGAGCGAGCCGACGATGGAGCGCCCATCGTCCGCGAGTTGGGAATTCTCTCAGACCTCGACAAGACAATTGTTCCGCCGGCGCCATCGGGGCAGAGCCTTCCCGATGATCCTTACCCGGGAATGGCCGAGCTACTAAGCATTCTTGAGTTTGGTGATGGCACCGGCGCCGCTGGTGATATCAACTTCGTCACTGCTCGTCAGCCAGAGTCCGTTGTGGAAATCCCCGACTGGCTCGCCGACAATGGTGTGCCTCTAGGGCCGATTTCTACTGGCATCTCGGGCATTCCCTTTCTCGCCAAAGACGAGAAGGTGCGAGACATTACCGAGGTCTTCGAAGCGAATCCAAACCAAGTCTTTGTGATGTTTGGTGATAGCAGTCACGTCGACCCTGATGCCTATCGCATCATCTTGGACACCTTTGATGCGCAAGTATCGGTGGCGTTCATTCACAACGTTAAAACGATCGATCCTGTGCGACTCGAAGGCCTTATCCTTATTGAGAACTATGCTGAGGCCGCTGCCGAGTTACTTCGACTTGGGCACCTCTCCGAGGATCAGGCACGAATGGTGATGCTCGCAGTGATTGCTGGTGGTGAAATTAATCAACAGTCAATGGAAGACCTCATCGCAGCCAATCTCCCATAGCCGTATCCATAGTCGTATCCAACACTTCACATCTTTTGGCGGCTCCTCGTTCACACAACGAGGAGCCGTTTCTGCGTTTCGGTGACATTCTGTGGAGCTTCTCCACACTTTCTTCAATGGGCTGTAGCGAAGCGCCATCGATTCGCCAAAGTCGGCACACGAGCACCAGAGGCTTGGGATTTGCACACGGCAAGAAGTCATGCGCAAACACGCGATTCTTGTCACTATCCTCATTGCCTTGCCCGCTGCGGCCTCGGCCGAGCCCATTCTTGATGCACTGGGAGTTCGCATTGGCGGCTATGGCTTTCGAGAAGCGACACCTGCCTCTGGCGAAGCACCAGAGGGAACCGGTTGGCAAGCGTGTCGAATGAATGGTCTCGGCATCTTTGCGAATAAGGCTCTTGATACGACCTTCTTCGTTGAAGCGGGCTTTGATACCTATTTCACTGACGACTTTCTGCTTAGCGAAGCGATGGGCGAGTACGACACCGCCATCGACCGGAGCAGCGCCTTAATGACCATCTCCGCTGGAGCGCGCTTCTATACCGACGCCTGGATCTCTCCGTATTTGCAAATGGGAGTGGGCGCCGAAGTGACGCGGGTCAGTCTTCCCGCATTGGCGCTTGAGGACACCGCCTTGTTGCCGATGGGGTTCTTTGGGGCCGGAGCAAATCTGCGGGTCACCGATACAATGCACGTGGGCGCCTCACTGCGCGTAAACGCGATGGGCTACTACGACGATGCCCAGTTTCAAACCGAGCTTGAGCCCGAGCTTGAACTCGCAACGCAGGCGCAATTCTACGCAAGCTTCGCACTATGAAAGCTGCGATCTTCGTTGCCACGTTTGTGTTGCTTGCCTGCACAGCTGCCGACGAGGACCATGGCATCGATGTAGACCTTGGCCTGCCTCAGCATTTTCCCGAGCCCATCGCGCCCCTCGACAATCGTCTAACCACCGAGGCTATCGAGCTTGGACGACATCTCTTTTACGATACTAGGCTGTCAGGGAACGAAACCTTGGCTTGTGCAACTTGCCACAAACAGGAACTCGCATTTGCAGACTCTCTTGCGCTTTCCACAGGCGCCACCGGCGATGAAGGTGTCCTCAATGCGCCATCGCTCGCGAACGCAATCTATGCCTTTCCCCTAACTTGGGCTCAGGGAGCTGTTCATTCCATCGAAGAGCAGTTGATGGGACCCATGTTTGGTGACGCCCCTCTCGAGATGGGTATGGCGGGCCTTGAAGACGAGATTGTAGAGCGCTTGGTTCGTGATGCTCGCTATCGTGAACTCTTTGCCGATGCATATCCTGGCGAGGATATTTCTGTGGATTCAGTGCGGCTGGCACTGGCCTCCTTTGTGCGATCGTTGGTCTCGTATCGGTCGCCTTTTGATCTCTTTCTGGCTGGAGACATCGGCGCCATTTCTGGTTCGGCAAGTCGCGGATCAGAATTATTCTACTCGGAGCGTCTTGGGTGCAGCAACTGCCACGCGGGGTTTGCCTTCACAACGGCGGTGCAATCCTCAGCTACCAATCGGTCGCAAACTTCGCCCTTTCACAACATTGGGCTCTACAATATCGATGGAGAAGGCAGCTACCCTGCAAACGCGCAGGGGCGGATTGCCGAGTCGGGCTTTGCGAAAGACATGGGGCGCTTTCGCGTGCCCTCTCTGCGCAACGTTGCTCTCACGGCGCCCTATGGGCATGATGGAAGCGTCGCAACCTTAGAGGAGTTTATTCGCATCTACGAAGATGGCGGGCGCCGAATTGAATCCGGCCCACATGCGGGAGATGGCCGAGAGAATCCTTGGCGGTCCAGCGATCTGAATAACTTCGAACTCAGTGATGATGAACGCAGCGATCTGATCGCATTTCTCACAAGCCTTAGCGACGCAAGCTTTGTCGCGGATTCAAAGTTCTCCAACCCCTGGTAGAACGCCATTTAGGCGCAGGAAGCTTGTTTGCAGCAGCGTGGCGCGTGACACTAGCGCGCGATCCTTGTGAAGCTACGCCCGTATCAGCTTGAAGCCGTGCATGCGGTGATTGCCGCTCGCAAGCGGGGAGTGCGTCGTATGGTGCTAGCCCTGCCAACTGGGGCCGGCAAGACGATTGTCTTCTCCGAACTAATTCGCCGCGCAAAATATGACGTGCTGGTGCTCGCTCATCGCGATGAGCTTCTCGTACAAGCCAAAGAAAAAATCGAAGCGGCTCTTGCCCGTTCAAACGACAATCGGCGCGTCGACATTGAGAGGGGAATGAAACGCGCGAGCAAGCGAGCCCGGGTTTTGGTGGCGTCCATTCGCTCCCTTCACGAAGGCCGGATCGGCAAGGCGCTAGCGGGCCGCGACATTCGCCTGGTGATTTACGATGAGTGCCACCATGCGGTCGCCGAGGCAAATCGCAGCGTGCTTGAGGCGATCGGCGTCTTTGCTCCAGACTGGCCTGGCACCCTTGTTGGGGTTACGGCAACCACTCGTCGTGCGGACGGTCGCGCCCTTGGTGAAATCTTCGAGGAGATTGTCGCCGAGCGCTCGCTACTGCAAATGATCGAAGATGGCTATTTGAGGCCTCTTAAGGGCGTGCGCGTCGAAACCAAGATCTCGCTTGGCGACGTAACGATGCGGGGCGATGACTTTGATCTCGAGGAGCTTGAAGAAGCAGTCGATGTAGAAACGCGCAACCAGCTTGTTGCGCGCAGCATCACCGAACTGTGTCGCGACCGCAGGACAATCGCGTTCTGTGTAGGAGTTCGGCATGCTGAAAATCTAAGCCGTGCCCTAAATGACATGGGAGTGCGAGCCGGCATGGTTTGTGGCGAAATGCCCAAGCCCGATCGCAAACGGACGCTAAGAAAATTTCGGGAAGGAAAGCTGCGCGTCATAACCAATGTTGGCGTGCTTACCGAAGGCTTTGACGATCCTGGCGTAAGTGCGATCGCGATGGTGCGACCAACTCGATCCGAGTCGCTTTACCTGCAGTGTGTCGGCCGTGGCATGCGCCTGGACCCAAGCGCCAGCGATTGTCTCATCTTGGACTTCGTCGACCTTTCGTCACTCGATATCGTTACAAGTGCCACTCTCGATGCTGGTGTGAGCCGAGAGGCGCCAGAGCGAGAGGAGAGTGATGAAACGCCTGCAGGCAAGATTCCCGGGCCGGAGGAGGACGACCGAGAGGACGCACCCGTGACTCTGGAAGAACTCCAACAACGACTAAGCACCTTTGATCCGCTTACCATGACGCAAACCCAAGAGGCGGCAGCAATCTCGATGTACGCGTGGCTATCTTTGGGAACGCGCGGCATGATGTTGCACTTTCTCGACAAGCACGGAGTGATGCTTTGCTTCGAGCTTAAGCCGGCTGGGCGAAGCGGTGTCGAGATTTGGCTTGGGGACCACAAGCTCGCACGAACCTCTACGATGCAAGCTGCGATCGAGGCCGTAGATCAAGAATTGCCAAACTACGGCAGCCCGCAAAGTGCCAAGCGCGATGCTTCGTGGCGACGGCATCCCATTACTCCACCTCTAAAGCGCGCAGTCGATGCCCTGCACCCACCTCGGATCGCCCACAGTGTCGGCGATGCGATCGCCCATCTGGCCCTTAAGTTCGGAATCGACTCGTAAGAGGTATTCTAGTTTATCTGCTCGGCCTGGAAAACGCTAGCTCTTGGGAAGCATCGACTGCAGAGCGCTGCTAAGTGCCTGCGGCCGGTAGGGCTTGCGCAACAGTACGACTCGTGGATCCGAGAGAGCGTCATCGGGCAAATGCCCATCGGTATAGCCGGTACTAAAGACGACCGGGACGTTCGCAAAGCGCTGGCGGAGGGCGAGGAAGACGTCATGCCCGGATGCGCGCGGCATCACGAGGTCAAGAAGGGCGAAGTCGATCTCGATATCGTCAAGCAGGTCAATCGCCTCGGCTCCATCCTTGGCAACATAGACAGTAAGGCCCTCGGCTTCTAAGACATGCACAACAACAGTTCGCACCTGAGCATCATCCTCTGCGACGAGAATTTTCATGCCGGAAAGTTCCGTGCCCGAAACCTTCACGGGAAGGTCAATAAGACTTGGCGCTTTTGGCGCATCGCTCTGTGGAAGCCAAACGCGCATCTCGCATCCTTCCCCCAGTGTGGACTGCACATCGATGCGGCCGCGATGTCGCGAAAGGACTGTGTAGACCGAAGAGAGCCCCAGACCGGTGCCGATGCCACGGTCTTTGGTGGTGAAGTACGGCTCGAAAACCCGTTGTTGCAGAGCTTGTGGAATTCCGGTGCCGTTGTCGATAACCCGGAGGATTGCTCCGCTATTCTCTTCCGATTCCACGTTGAGCCTGAGCTTTCCGCCGGTTTCGGGCATGGCATCGCGAGCATTAATACAGAGGTTTACGATCACTTGTTCGATTTGACCTCGGTCGACACATGCGTATACGGGCTCATCGGGAAGCTGAACGGCAATCTCCATGGAGCCAGGTAGAAGCCTTCGAATCATGCTCCACAGGTCACGAACAATCTCGCACAGATCGACTACGACGGGCTGAAAGACGTCTGCTTTGGAAAACGAGAGCAATTGTGTCGTGATGGCACCGGCTCGTTCGCCCGCAGTCATAATTTCTCCTAGGCACTCGGTGGCCAGAGAACTGTCGGTGTCGCGCATAGCAAGCTCGGCATTCATCATTACCGCCAGCACCAGATTGTTGAAATCGTGGGCAAGGCCTCCGGCGAGTTGCCCGACGGCATCGAGCTTCTGCGACTGGAGAAGCTGTTCTTCGAGTCTCCGTTTCTCGGTGATGTCACGACCCACCGCGTAGATTCGATCGGTATTTAGATCGTAGACGCCACTCCAGTAGATGCGGTGGTAGACACCTTGGTTGTCGCGATATCGGTTTTCGAAATCGTCGATGCAGCCGTCCTCACCCATCTGTTCGATAACATCGATGGTGTGCTGCACGTCCTCTGGGTGAACAAACTCAAAGAACGGTTTGGAGAGAAGCTGGGACTCGTTGTGGCCAAGGAGATTTGTAAAGGCCGGCGTAACGGATTTGAAAAAGCCATCGAGGCCTGCTGTGCAAAGCAGATCCTTGGACAACGTAAAGAATGACTTGCGAGCGGTCTCCTCTTGACGTTGTGTGGTGATGTTTTGCGAAAGGACGGCAAGCACAGTCACTTGGCCATCTTCGAAAACAGGTAAGACGTGTGAAGACCATTGAACTGGCCCAGTTGGCCCCACCGACTCAAACTCGTAGGAGTCGGGCTTTCCGGTTTCAAACGCCCGTGTCAATGCCGCGGTGACGAGCTCCGGTGTATTGGGCACCAACTCGCTAGCCAGCGCACCGATGACATCGGAGGACTCGAGGCCGGGCCCTAGCCGGTTTACGTGAGTAATACGGAGGTCGCGATTTACAAGAGTAATCTGCTCACGAGACCCCTTCATCACGGTCTCTACAACAGCAGCGCTTTCCCAGCCTTTCATCTTGCCTCGATCATAGCGAGGTACTTCAACTCGGGGAACGAACAAAACGAGCGGATCGCGATTCGGCTGGTTTTTCCTTGAAGCAGCCTGGGTGTCTGTCAGGATTGCCTCGTGCGAAGCGAAGATCTCAAGGGGAAAGTCTGCATTGTCACCGGAGCAAATGCAGGGATTGGGCGTGTCACGGCTCGAGAACTTGCAGCGTCGGGGGCTCAAGTGGTGCTGGCTTGCCGTTCCGAACAAAAGGGCCGGGCTGCCGTCGAGGCAATTAAAGAGGAGACCGGCTCTGAGAACATAGAATTTTTGCAACTCGATCTCTCTGACCTCGCCAGTGTTGTGCGGGCTTCAGAAGAATTCTTGAGCCGAGATATTGCGCTAGACCTGCTAATCAATAACGCGGGGCTTGCCGGAAGTCGGGGGCAAACCAAGCAGGGGTTTGAGATTCAGTTTGGCGTCAACCACCTGGGGCCATTTCTCTTCACGCAACGACTTTTGCCTGCCCTAGAAAAGGCCGGTACTGCTCGAATTGTGAATGTAGCCAGCCGAGGCCACTTGCGCGCTTCTGGGATAAACTTCGACGTTCTTCAAAGGTCCACCAAGTCGATCGCGGGTTTCAAAGAGTACTGCGTCTCAAAGCTGGCGAACGTGCTCTTTAGTATGGAGTTGGCAAAGCGCTTGCCTAAGGGCATCACGACCTATTCGCTGCACCCGGGAGTTATCAAATCGGAGATCTGGCGACGCATCCCCTGGCCGATTCGTCCCCTGGTTACGCGCAATATGCTCACCGTAGAGGAAGGAGCAAAGACAAGTCTTCACTGCGCAACCAATGCAGAGATTGCCAACCATAGCGGTCGGTATTATGCCGATTGCAAGGAGTCTCCTACCAACAAGGTCGCCACCGAGAAATTGGCGCTCGAGCTGTGGAATCGCAGCGAAGAGTGGTGCCAAGACTACCTCTAGACCGCGCCCACGGGCTTTTGCTACTCCGCTGCCTTGTTAGGCACGCGTGAGGCGGCTACGCTGCAGACCAAATCTTGGTCGGGACACACGCTCGCAGGAAGCGAGCACTGGTTATCGCAGAGAGGGAGCCATGATCTTTAAGAAATTCTGGGCGTCGTTTCGAGCGCAAGTGAACAAGCTTGCCAACGTTTTTTGGGAGGCCGATCCGATCGCCCAAATGCAATACGAGTACGACACCGCCGTCGAGCAGATGAAAGAGGGCCGTGAGGGCCTCGAGCAATACCGCGGCCTGGTCGAGCGCGTAAATCGCCAAGTTGCGCAAAACGAGAAGCACGTCGCAAAGCTGCAGGGCCAAGCAAAGGCCTATCTAAAGCTCGGTGATCGCGAGACGGCCTCGAAGTTTGCTCTCGAGCTTCAGAAGGCAAAGACCGAGATGGCGCAGAACGTCGAGCAACTTACGATGCACGAGACGGCGTACGAGAACAATCTTAAGAAGATTAAGAACGCCAACAAGAAACTCGTTGAGGTTCGTCAGAAAATTCAGAAATACGATGCCGAGCTTAAAATGAGCGAGGCTGAGGCCGAAATCGCCAAACTCGCCGAGGGCTTTGACTTTAATGTCACAACCGACTTCGGCCAGTTGGAGAATCTCATCCAAGGCAAAATCGACAACAATCGCGGCAAGGTTCGCGTGGCGGCTGATATGTCCTCGCAAGGCATTGCAGACATCGAGGCCGAAGAGCGCCTTGAGGTTTCGATGGCCGAAGACGCTCTCAGCGAGCTGGAAGTGGAGTTGGGGCTCAAGTCTCCAGAAACCACTCCTATTACCGAAACGTCGAAAGACCTCGGTCCAGCAGAGCTCGAAACCGAATAACTCGATCCCGCCGAGTTCGAGACCAACTCCTATGGTCTGTCAGAACTCGGCTCTCGGCGTTTTTCTTAACGCCATCTTCGCACCTTGTGAGGCCATGATGCCTCACACTACATTCCAGCTTGCAGCTCCGGTTGCTCGCTACAAAGAACTGATCAGGTAGACAAACATGGCAGGAAAACCGAAACCAGGATTTTACGCAGCGGTCTTTTTGGTGATCGCCGGGCTCATCGGCGTCGCTGTATGGCGATTTGCAGGTTCCGACAAGGAAGCAAAGCCCGATGATATCTCCCTAGACGATATGCGGGATGAGGCCGGCCTTAGCGCCGAAGCTCCTGATTCGCAGGGCATCACCACCGTTAAGGAATACTCTTACGTAGCTTCGAGCAAACTGCCCGAGGTAAAGGGCGTATCCGACTACAAGAAGCTGGACAGCAGCAACACCGTAAAGTTTGCCATCAACGTATGGGCTGGTTGGGCGCCGATCATCTACGCCAACGAGGGCTTTGCGGCCAAGAAGGTTTGGAAGACTCCAAAGGGCAAGGAGTTCAAAGTCGAGCTTGTTCTCATTGATGACCCAGTGCAGATGCGCAACGTCTTCGCTTCGGGTGACGTTCACATTGGTTGGGCGACTGTCGACATGTTGCCGCTCTTAGTCGAGGGGCTGCAAAAGGACTCGCGCACCATGCCGCGCGTGTTCCAACAAATCGATTGGTCCAACGGCGGTGACGGTATCGTGGTCCGAGACTCGATTAAGACCATCGCCGATTTGCGCGGCAAGAAGATTGCCCTCGCACAAAACTCTCCATCGCACTTCTTCATCCTCAACGCTCTTCTCAATGCTGGCGTCCAGCCGTCGGAAGTTGAATTTGTCTTCACCGCCGACGCCTTTCAGGCTGCGGCTGCCTACAACGCCGAGAAAAGCATCTCTGCATGCGTTACGTGGGCACCAGACATCTACAACCTAAGCGAAGTTGCTGGGAATAAGCTCATCGTCACAACCGGAACTGCCAACAAGCTGATTGCCGATGTTTGGTTTGCACGTGCCGACTTCGCAAAAGATCACGACGATATTCTCGAAGGTCTTGTGCGTGGCATCTTCGATTCGGTCGAAGACCTTAAGGATGATGAGGCGAAGACCACAGCTGCCAAACTCATGTCAGATGGCTACTCGATTCCAGCGGATGAGACCCTTGGAATGCTTGCAGACGCTCACTGGACAAACTTCGCGGAGAACCGCGATTTCTTCATGAACCAGAACAACCCGACGAACTTCGAGCGCACCTACAACACCGCTCACTATCTCTACAACCGAATTCGCTCGGTTGGCCAGAAGGTGCCATTTGACAAAATCATGGACTTCTCGATTCTTAAGCGCCTCGCGAAAGAAGAGAAGTACGCAAATCAGAAGAACGAATACGACGTTAAATTTGCTCCAGCCGCGGCTAGCTCGATTCAAGCCGAGAGCGAGGAGATCCTCACCAAGACCATCGTGATTCACTTCTTCCCCAACTCTCACGAACTAAAGAAGATGGTGACCAAGGATGTGAATGGCAAAACCAAAGAGGTTCTCTACGATCCAAACGTCGACTTTGTGATTGAAGAAGTTGGTAAGCTTGCGGGCCAGTACGGTGCGGCTCGCATCGTCATCGAGGGGCACGCAGACTCGTCTATGAAGGGTCGCGCTCCAGCCGATTTGGTCAAGGAGCTATCCAACAACCGGGCAAACTCGGTCAAAGAAGGCCTCGTTAAGAAGTTTACCGAGCTTCAGCCAAATCAGTTCTCGGCAGTTGGTGCTGGTTGGGACCGTCCTGCAGACGCAGACGATCCGCTTAACCAAGCAAAGAATCGTCGCGTCGAGATCAAGGTCTACCCAGCCGAGGCCGGCGGGCTCGAGTGAGCCAAAGCGGCTTTAGTCTTCGCTCCCTCTTTGGAGGGAGACTTCGAGAAGAGCAGGGCTTTGTCGCCAGGATGATTCTTGGCGGGCTTTGCTTGGCATGTGTTTTCGGAGTCTGGAGTTGGGCAACAGCAGGCAGCATTGCCGAGGAGCGAATTCTCTCGCCGACGCTCATGCCCTCTCCCTACGAGGTGTGGGCAAGTATCGATACGCTTCTTGAGCGAGGCTTGCTCTCCGGCATTGCTGCGACGCTCAAGCGAGTCTTTCTCGGCTTCGGCTTGTCCATCTCAGTTGGGGTTACCGCCGGCATTCTCGCAGGCTCATGGCGGCCTTTGCAGTCATTTCTCGCGCCGCTAGTTCTCTTTGGGCGCAGCTTGCCTCTTGCCGCGCTCATTCCGCTTACGCTCATTTGGTTTGGCATCGAGGACAAGCAAAAGATCATGTTCATCTTCATCGCGACGGTGCCTTTCATCTTCTCGGATACCGTCGCTTCCGTGCTCTCGATTAACGAGCGCTATGTCGAGACTGCCGAGACGCTTGGTGCGTCTCGCCGGCAGATTATCTTTAAGGTGCTTGTGCCACTCGCACTGCCCGACATCTTCACATCGGTGCGCTTTCTCTTTGGTCTCGCCTTTGGCTACATCATGTTGGCCGAGGTCATCAATGCGAAGGCTGGCATTGGATTTCTAATCAATCAAAGCTTCACTCGAGGCGGAAACATGGAGCACGCACTGCTCTTGCTCCTAATCATCGGCTTTATGGCGTACATCATTGACCGTTCCTTGGTTTGGTTTCAGCGAGGCCTCTTTCCCTATCGCAAGGACCTCTAAATGTCGGATGGAAAGAACGAGAGCGCCAAGGCTGCAGACGACGTAGCTTCAGAAGAAGTCGTAGCTCCTAGCAAGGAGGCTGTGGAAGAAGAGCAAGTGGATGCCGGTGTCGACGAGGTAGAGGTTGCGGCTGCAAACGCTGCTGCTGCGGCCGTCGCCGCCATCGTTGCTCCAAAGATAACGACTAGCGAGCAAGCAGACGAAGCCGCCGAACCTGCTGCTGAGGTTCCCGTGGTCGAGTTCTCAGGCGTTAGCAAAGTCTTTGGCGATGGGCCGTCTGCTTTCACCGCAATTAAAGACATGAACTTCACGGTGGCCGACAAGCCCGGTCACGGCGAGTTCATCTCGGTGCTTGGGCCCTCGGGCTGTGGCAAGTCAACGATCTTGCGACTCATCGCTGGGCTATCACCGCAACACCCACCAACAACTGGCACCGTCAAAGTCGATGGCGTCGACGTTCACGGCCCTGGCGCCGACCGAGGCATGGTTTTTCAGGACTACACCTCCTTCGATCATCGGACGGTTCTCGACAACGTCGCCTTTGGGCTTGAGTGCCGCGGCATGAAGAAGAAGCAGCGCTACGAGCTTGCCAAAGAGTGGATCGACAAAGTCGGCCTCTCGGTTAAGGACGACGCCGATAAGTATCCTCATCAACTCTCCGGTGGCATGAGGCAGCGGGTTGCCATCGCCAGAACGCTTATTCTTCATCCAAGAATTATTCTGATGGATGAGCCATTTGGTGCTCTCGATCCGGCAACGCGAATGCTCATGCAGGACAACCTCGTGGGCCTGTGGCGAGAACTCGAGGCAACGGTCTTCCTTGTAACGCACTCTATTGAGGAGGCTGTCTATCTTGGGGACCGAATCTTTATTCTCTCTTCGTCGCCGGGAACCATCCTGCAAGAAATGGATGTGCCTCCGCCCGATAAGCCTGCGCGCGAGATGCAGAGAGATAGTGACTTTCAGGACATCGTCTTTGAGATTCGCGACACCATCGAGCAGCTCGAATCTTCGAGTCGAGCGGGAGACGACTAAGACTCGTGGCTAAGAAGAAGGCCGGAATTCTGCGCTACCTCAAGGAGGCATTCACCTTTCGGTGGAACTTGCTCTTCCTTGGTGGCGCAACTGTGACCGCAGCAATGATCTCACCGGACATCCTCTTGCCGCTGGTCGCAGCAGGCGAGCTGGCCTATCTGGCAGGGCTAACCGCGGTTCCACGTTTTCAGGCCGCCATCGATGCAAGAGTTCATGCCGAGCAGGGTGAGCTTGGCAAGATTGCCAGCGGCGGACAAAAGACCAAGTCGGATGTGAGCTTGTCGGAAACGATTCGCGCTTTAGATCCCGAGGCCAGGCGACGCTTTCTAGAGCTGCGGCAACGCTGCGGCACCATGCACAAGATCGCAAAAGGCGTGCGAGGCCAGCACCGCGCACAAGCGGGTGGCATTGGCGGCGATATGCGCACTCCGGGGCTCGAGCGTCTTCTCTGGGTTTTTCTGCGCCTTCAGGTGTCAGACAAAGCGCTGCAGTCATTTCTTCACGCAACCGACGAAGACGAGATCTCCAAAGGGCTTGAAGACCTAGAGGCGCGTAAGAAGATTGCCGAGGAAAAAGGCCAAGATCGCATCGTCAACTCACTAAACGATAGCATCGCGACGGCGGTAATGCGGCTCGAGAACTATCGCAAGGCTCAGGACAATGCCGACTTCGTTCAAGTCGAACTCGATCGCATCGAAGGCAAGATTCAAGGCCTTAGCGAGATGGGCGTCTCCAACCAAGACCCAGACTTTATTAGCTCTCAGGTGGATGCAATTGCCGACGGCATGGCACACACCGAAGAGGCTATGCGTGAACTCGAGTACATAACCGGGCTTACAAGCGAGACCGAGGCGACCCCAGAAATCTTTGGCGAGGACTTTGAGTATGAGTGAGGGTGAAGACAAGGTTCTAGCTGCCGGTGATTCGACCGAGCTGTCTCGCTCCGATCGCTTACCCGATTGGTTTCCCTCGTGGGCCGGCGAGCTTGCCGAGCTGTACTTCTCTGGGACGACGAACGTATTTCTGCTGCACGGCAATACCTTCGACTTTGTTCGAACTACTGCTAAGGGCTCCAGCTTTGGGTCGATATCAGACTTTCTCTCACAACAGCTCTTTGGGCGATGGGACCTTGTCCTGCACTACGATCTCGCTCGCGGGCTGCGCTGCGTTGCAGGAAGTAGCGCTGAGCGTCTTCGCGAGATGGTCGCGCTGGCAAATCGTCGCGTTGGTGACTTGAGTAAAATACCTAAAGACCCAAGCAAGACGCTGATGGTTCTTGATAGGTTTTTGCAAAAGAATGTCATGGCAAAGCCGCAAGACAGGCTCAGCGTTGGCATCGTCATCGACCATGCGAGTTTTGTGGTTCCGCGCGGGGACCGCATCTCTCTGCAAGAGAAGACACATCTCGTTACACTGCTAAATTGGGCGACAAGCCCGTATCTTAAACGCCTCAACATGTGTGTTGCGCTGCTCGAAGATCAGCAGAGTAACGTATCAGAGCGCCTTGTCGGCAATCCGCATGTTGCATCGATCGAAGTGAGCCTCCCCAAAGAGGCCGACCGGCTTGCCTACCTCGAGGCTGTGGCTGGCAAGAAGATCGAGAGCGTTAGCGATTACACCATCGAAGAAATCGCAAAGCTCACTGCAGGCATCGCGCTCGCCGATCTCAATGTGCTTGTGCAATCTGCCCTCGAAGCTGATGAACGCCTTGATTCGGCAACGTTTCAAAAACTCAAGAAACGGCTCATCGAGCGCCAGGCTCGGGGCCTCTTAGAGTTTATCGAGCCGAGCTGGGGCCTAGACATGGTGGTTGGCCATGATGCGGCAAAAGAGCGCCTGCGACAGGATGCACTGCTGCTTAAGAAAGGGCGTCTAGAGAGCGTTCCCATGGGCTACCTCTTTTGCGGCCCAGTCGGCACCGGTAAGAGCTTCTTGGCGCAGTGCGCGACGGGCTCGATTGGCATCCCCTGCGTTAAGCTAAAGAATTTTCGCTCAAAGTACGTTGGCGAGACCGAGGGCAACTTAGAACGCGTTCTCGGTGTTCTTCGTAGCATGGGGCCGGTCGTTGTCATTGTCGATGAAGCCGATGCCATGCTTGGTGATCGGCAGGGAAGTGGCGGCGACTCGGGCGTCAACAGCCGAATCTTTGGCATGATTGCCCAGCAGATGGGCGATACGCGCTATCGCGGCAAAATTCTTTGGATGCTGCTAACTGCACGGCCCGACTTGCTGCCCATCGATATCAAGAGGCAGGGCCGAGCCGAGGTGCACGTGCCGCTGTTTTACCCCACTGAGGAAAGCGAGCTTAAAAAGCTCTTCCTCGTGTTGGCGAAAAAGTCGGGTGCAACCCTTCGCGAAGAAAACGTTCCCACAGAGATTCAGCACAAGGGCAACCTCAGTGGCGCTGACATCGAAGGCATCATTGGGCGAGCGTGGCGAATTTCGCTGATTGCGGACAGCGAGGAAATTACCAAGGAGGCCCTTGCTGAGGCCCTTGAAGGCTTTCTTCCATCGAGCCAAAGCTTGGAGCGCGAGCTTCAGGAGTTGGCTGCAATTATCGAGTGCACCGACATTGATTTCTTGCCCGCCGCAAAACTCGCAAGGATGAAAGAGTTGGGCGGGCGCGAACACGTACAAGAACGGCTGACTGCAGTGAAGCAGATCGTCGAGAATAGGTAGGAGAGAAAAATGGCACGAGCAAGTTGGATAGACGACGACAACCACCCAGACCTTGATGAGCACGTGTCTCAGCTTGAGCACTTCACGTCCTCAATCGCTGATGGCCTTGTGGACAAGGACGAGTTGCTTCAGCAAGAGCAAAATCTCATTGCGGCCATGCGCGCTGCAGAGGGAACGCTAAACGACGAGCAACATGCACTGGTAACAAAGCTGCTTGTGGAGCTCACGGCCTACAACGTCATGGGCGCACTGCACGAAATGGCTGCAAGCCAAGTTCGTTCTGCCATCAAGTAAGCTGGGCACCAAGTGACAAAGCCGAGCAACGAACGCTTTCTCGAGGTTTTCAATCTGGTTGAAGCCCATATAGAGAAGCGCTACGAAATACCCGTACGCATAACGGATGTTGCCGCGCCGTTTACTGGTGACCTCAATGGCGCCGAGATTCACGTCGACTTTAAGGAGGATATCGAGAACGCCCTCTTTATCGTTGCACACCTCTTTGGCCACACGGTGCAGTGGAATCTCTGTGCGGATGCGCGCGCTATAGGTTCGGTGATTCACGAAGATCCCAGCGACGAACTCATCCGCAAACTCTGTGCGTACGAGGAAGAGGCGTGTGGATACAGCATGCAGCTCCTCCACGACCTTGGTGTATTTGACTTAGACCAATGGCTAAGCGACTTTTCTGCCTGCGATCTGGCGTATCTCACGCGCTTTTACAAGACTGGCGAGAAGGTCGCCTTCATGAGCCTTTGGGTTGATGGAACTAAGGTCATGCCTGCGATCGAGGTACCAGAGTTTCACCCAACCAAGTGGTTGAGTCGCTGGGAAGGCGTTGTGGTCTAGCGCGAACTAGCCTTCGGCAATTTGTGAAGGCTTGCCTCAACATACCTCGCGCGGTAGGACCTACTCGTCCCGCCAAGGAGGCTGCGCTATGAACTCGAGTTTCATCCACCGATGTATTTGTACCGGAGCGCTTCTCGCGCTCGCGTCTTGCGGCTCGTCTGACGAAGCCCCGACTTGGGCAGACCCTCTCGCAAGCGTCGACCCATTTATTGGTACCGACGGAATGGGCTTTAATCAGGGGCAGACGTTTGTGGGGCCAACCTTGCCATTTGGCATGGTCAAGCCCGGGCCGGACTCGGGAGGTTTCTTAGCTCGCAAGGCCTCGAGCTGGGCCCACACATCGGGATACTGGTATGCCGACAACCAGATCGAAGGCTTCTCGCAGTTGCACTTCTCTGGCACGGGCATCGAAGACTACGGGAATTTTCTCTTCATGCCGACCGACGGCATGAATGCAGATAAGACTGACGAAGGCGGCTATCGTGAGAAATTTTCTCATGACGATGAGGAAGCAAGCCCTGGACACTACGGCGTGACCTTTCTCGAATCCCGAATTCGAGTTGACCTTGGCGCGACCACGCACGCCGCTCATCATCGTTACAACTTTCCCGATACGGTTGCGGCGCCTGCTGTGCTTGTCGATGTTAGCCACGGCATTGGCGACTATCCTGCGCTCGATGGTGGCGTCACGGTTGATGCAGCTGCGGGAACGATCGAAGGTTGGATGCTAAGCGCTGGGCGCTTTACCGGCGAGGCGAATGCCTTTCCCGTTCACTTCTCTGCGAAGTTTTCTAAGCCCTTTGCGACCCAAGGGGTTTGGCAAGGTGAGAGTTTCTCACCAGGCACGGCCCAGGCAGAGGGCACCAAGATCGGCGCCTGGGTAGAGTTTGACTCGCCGGGCGATGTGGAAGTTCAGATTGGCGTCTCGTACATCGATCTTGAACAAGCTCGAGTAAATCGCGCACAACTCGACGATCAGAGTTTTGAGGAGACTCGGCTAGCTTCCGAGTCGGCTTGGAAAGAGCAGCTTGGGGCAATCGAGATTCTCGGTGGCACGAAGAGGCAGCAACGTATCTTCTACACCGCTCTCTACCACTCGGCGCTCATGCCAACCCAGATGTCGGAAGGAGACCGATACGTTGGCCTCGATGGCGAGGTGCACACGGGACGCGATTTTACCTACTACTCGGATATGTCCATGTGGGACACCTACCGAACGCTTCATCCTCTGATGTCGCTGCTCTATCCAAAGCGTGCACTCGACTTTGCAAAGACCTTGCTTGCGATGCGCGAAGACCACGGCAAGATGGTGCGTTGGCCACTGGCAACCAACGAGACTGGCACCATGGTGGGAACCCCTGCGTCGATCATTTTGGCCGATACAGCGCTTAGAGGCGTAGATGGCTTTGATCTTGCGAAGGCACTTGAAGTTGCAGTGGAAGATGCCGATGGCCTTGAAGGAGTCACCACAAGACCACCAGCCTGCGTTGAGTATGGCTACTGCCCATCCGACGAAGTTGGCCGCGCTACCTCGCTAACGCTGGAATATGGCTGGGCCGACTTTGCCATTGCCAACCTCGCAGATGCGATTGGGCAGCCCGACGTCGCAAGTGATTTTAGAGAACGAGCGGGCGCATACAAAGCGCATTGGGACCCAGAGGTCGGCTTCTTTCGTGGTGTCAACACCAGCGGCTCATGGGCAATTCAAGACTTTGATAGCCAGCTGCAGAGTGGCGACTATGTCGAAGGAAACGCCTGGCACTATCTTTGGGCGATTCCCTTTGACGTGATCGGTGGCTCAGAACTATTCGGTGGACGCCAAGCGTTTGTGGATCGGCTAACGTCATTCTTTGAGACCTCGAGAGATACGCCAACGCCGGTCGCAGGAATTGTCACGATGCCCGATGAGTACTACTGGCATGGCAACGAACCCGACATTCACGCAGCCTTTCTCTTTGCTTTGGCCGGCATGCCAGGGCTTGGTGGCCAATGGGTCGATTGGGTGCGCGAGACTCGCTACGACGATGCGCCGATTGGCCTCGCAGGAAACGACGATGCCGGCACACTCTCGGCTTGGTACGTCTTTTCTTCGCTGGGCATTTACCCACTCGCCGGCAGCGACATCTACGTGCTGGCTCCACCGATTTGGAATGAATCGATTCTCCACTTGCCGGGCGGTGACCTGCGAATTGTTGCCAAGCGGGCCAAGGCCAGTGACCTTGTGCTTCAGCGCGCGACGCTGAATGGCCAAGTGTTGGACAACCCATGGGTGACGCATAGCGAGATTGCAGCGGGTGGCGAGCTGGTTTTGGAAATGAGCTCAGAGCCATCAAACTGGGTTGTTGAGCCGTATCCTGGCATTGTCCAGTAGCTAGTGCTTGATTCAAAGCCATTGATTCCGCTCGCTCGGTGTTTCACCTTCTGGTCGCCTTTGGCTCATCGTTGTTCACAGCGTCGCTTGGCCCACTAGTTTGCCCGGCGGCAAACCTCGATGGAGTTTGCCGCTACGACAACGCGGGAAGCTGCGCCGAGACGAGGTCGGCGCGAGCATGCTTTGAGGGCTCGGCACCGTGCAGCGCATCGAGGGCGCAGGCCAAGCCGCGTTGCACATTGCTTGGCAGCTCGATTGTGAGGTCTTCGTGGGGAACTGCGCCGGCTGCACGCATGGTTGCGATGACGGGAATGCCCGATGCCGCCGCGATTCGAACCTCGGGAAAGTAGGCTTCGCAAAGGCTTGGAGCGATTAACGCATCCACTTCGCTCAAGCTGTTGGCGTGGGCAATTTGCATCTGTGGGTGCTTGAGAAGAGATGCAGGCTCCGCACCTTCCCCTGCGCGCAGGGCAATTCGCAGCCACGGCCTGGCGTTTAGCGCAGCTAAGACTTGTTCTGTTCCATGACGGGCGGCCGCAAGCCCGGGCAGCAATACGTGCAACTCTCCTGGTACTCGTGTGCGCCTTGGGCGAACCCGCGCGTACGAAACTTCTGCCATCGTAATGCGCTCGGGTGGCACTCCAAGTTTGATGAGTTCTTGCTGGGCAAAGCGGCCACGCACAACGATGCGATCTGCCATCGCGATCTCACACTCTTGTTCGACGATTGCCCAACCGGGTGCACGATAGCGCCGCAGAAACGCGCAATTGGGGTGCGCGGCGGCAGCGCGATCGAGGTCTTCGTGCATGGTTCGAAAGAGCGGCAAATCTAGGAGCAAGACAGCCTCGGCCGAACTGTTGGCGGCAAAGGGGCGCCGTGCGGAAAGGCTTGGAGCAAGAACGCATGTTGCGTCTTGCACCTCGCTTGCGCGTGCAGCCCAAATCGAAGCGGCCTGGCGCAGCCTAAACTGGCTTTGAAAGATCTTGTCACGCTGCCCACGGCTGTAGAGGCGCGCGCCAATTTCGAGTGCGGTAAAGCCCGCTGCGCCTCGTGCCTCGGCAGTTGTGCGCTGCGTGATGAATCGCTTTAGCGGCGGAGGCGAAAGGCGCTGTGCCCAAGGCGGAAGAGCCCAGGGCGCCAGCAGGTTAAGATCGCAGTCAGAATAGTTCTGTATTGCTTGGCGTAGCCAAGCGGTTGGCTCAGAGAGCAGGGCGACCGTTCTCATAGCGCCTCCAGTAGCTTTGAACGAGCGTGACACCCGCGCTCATCACAGGTTAGGCAATTGCGCCGAAGCCCCGTTGGCAAGATGCGCTGTTGGTCGTGACCGAGAAGTTCG
>TARA_R110002073_G_scaffold86000_1_pt1 | contig 25263 bp, 15 predicted proteins | sample TARA_R110002073 | Tara Oceans TARA_R110002073 (sample SAMEA4397174) | marine metagenome | biome: Polar Biome; feature: [DCM] deep chlorophyll maximum layer (ENVO:01000326); material: water (ENVO:00002006), including particulate matter (ENVO:01000060) such as... | depth 40 m | reverse complement strand
TGGTGTCACTGCGCGCCGAGTCGATCAATGTCGATGCGGCCGAATCAGTGTTCGACATCCGCTAGGCCCTGAGGCGCTGCGCGGGTGCCGCGTCGATCCTCGATGGCGCGCACCCGCCCGTCCTCACGGTCCACGGCGTAGATCAGCCCTGCGCCCAGGCCGTCGCCGCCCACGGTGGCCGCCACCCACACGCCCTTGCGCATGAACGACCGGAACGGCGCCAGCGACCGCACGGCCTCCGCGCCGTGACGCGCGGTCCACGCGGTGCGGGCGTGGTCGATCGCGCTGCGGCCATCGCGCACCGGCCCAACAGCCGGCACATCGGGCCCCTGTTCCGGCAGGGCCGCGAGGTAGCGCTGCACCCATGGCAGCCACTCTGATGCTGGCAGGGCATCGGGCGCCGCCGCGCCCCGGCCTTGTTCGCCATCGCGCACATGCAGGTCATAGGGGGGCGGGTAGCGTTCTGGCAGCGGCACCGCGCGCGCGCCCAGCAAGGCGTTGAGCGCCTTGCGCGCATCCTTGGCCACGTCGATTGGCGTGGGCGGCGAGGGCGGGCGGGTGTAAACGATGCGACCGTCGCCCGCCACCACGATGAACCAGGGTGAGCGGGTGATGCCGTAGGGCAGCATCAGCCCATCGCCATGGAGCAGCAGCGGAAAGTGCAGGTCGCGTTCGCGCATCGCCGCCACCGGGTCGCCGTTCTCGCGGATATTGATGGTCCAGACCTTGACGCCCGCATCGGCGTAATCGCGCCAGATGTCCTGCACGTAAGGTTGCAGGGCGCGTGAATAGGGGCACCACGACGGCCAGAACAACAACACGCTGGGGTTGCCCTCGGCGTCGTCCGGGTAGGTGACGGTGGCGCCGTCCGGGGTTTTCAGCGTCCAGCCGGGTGCAAAGTCGGGTGGGCTGGCGGCGGCCGTAAGACTCAGCACACCGATCATCAGCACGGCGATGAGGCGCATGTTCATCGACCGAGTATGCCCCGCGTCTGGCGGGGCCTGTTCCGGCGGCACCCGCGCCAGCGGCATTTTTGCGCCTGCATCCGCGCGGGGGCATGCCATGATTGTGGGCCGTCGGCACGGCGCAGGGGCGCCGCACCACCGCCGACGTTCAATCAGACCTGCCATGGGATCGCGTCATGTTCCAGCCTTTTCGCTGTGCCTTGCTGTTGAGCGCCCTGCTGACCGTCGCCTGCGGCGAACGCGGGGTGTCCAAATTGCCAGAGCCCGAGGCGCTGCCGGGGCCGGTGAGCCGCGAGGTGTCTTACGTGGACGACGTGCGGCCCATTCTGGAAATGAAATGTCTGGCCTGCCATGCCTGTTTTGATGCCCCCTGCCAGTTGAAGATGGAATCCGCTGCGGGCCTGCTGCGTGGCCGCCACCCGCTGGATGCCTACGACGGCACGCGCACCGAAGCGCAGACGCCGACGCGACTGGGCATCGACGCGCAGACCGAAGCCGGCTGGCGCGGGCTGGGCTTCCACTCGGTGTTGACGCCCGACGCCGAGGGCGAGTCGTTGCTGTACAAGATGCTCGCCCTGGGCAAGTCGCGCCCCTTTGCGCCGAACAGCAAGCTGCCCGAAGACCTGGACCTGGGCGTCACGCGGGACAACCAGTGCGTGTCGCAGGACGGCTTTGCCGAATACGCCCACGACCGCCCGCTGGAAGGCATGCCGCTGGCCGCCGCCGGGCTCACCGATGGCGAGTTCGCTCTGCTCAGTGGCTGGTTGATGCAGGGCGCCCGGGTGCCGGACGATGTCATGCGCGTCAGCCCGGCCGAGCAGGCCGTGATCGACACTTGGGAAGCCTGGCTGAACCATCCCGATCCCGAGCGCCAACTGGTTGCGCGCTGGCTGTTTGAACATCTGTATCTGGCGCATCTGCATTTCAGCGACCTTGGCGACGCCCCGCGCTTCTTCGAGGTGCTGCGGTCTTACACGCCGCCGGGTGAGGCCATCCGCCCGGTGACCACGGCGCTGCCCAATGGTGACGCTCAGGCGCCGGTCCACTACCGCCTGCGGCTGCTGCCGGGCAGCATCGTGCACAAACGGCACATCGTCTTTGCGCTGAACGCGGCCCTGCTCAAGCGCATCGACACCCTGTTTTTCGGTGAAGACTGGTCAGCGGGTGCGTTGCCGGGCTACACGGCGGAAGCGCGCGCCAACCCGTTCACCACCTTCGCAGCCATTCCGGCGCAGGCGCGCTACCAGTTCATGCTCGATCAGGCGGAATACTTCACCCGCACCTTCATCCGCGGGCCGGTGTGTCGCGGCCAGATTGCCACTGACGTCATCCAGGACCACTTCTGGGTGATCTACCAGGCGCCGCAGCGTGACCTGTTCGTCACCGATACCGGCTATCGCGAACGTGCCGCGCCGCTGTTGGGCATGCCGGGTCAGAACGACGACCTGCTGGACACCGGCCCGGCCTGGGACCATTTCCGCGATCAGCGCAACGATTATCACCGCCTGCGGCGCCAGGCCTACGCCGACCAGCGCGCCGATGGCGCCTCGCTGGAGGATGTCTGGGATGGCGGCGGCCTCAACACCAATGCGCTGCTCACCGTCACGCGGCACCACGACAGCGCCTCGGTGGAACGCGGCCTGATCGGCCAGGTGCCCAAGACCGTGTGGTGGATGGACTACCCGCTGCTCGAACGCACCTACTACCAGTTGGTGGTCAACTTCGACGTGTTCGGCAACGTGGCGCACCAGTTGCAGACGCGGCTGTACTTCGACCTGATTCGCAACGGCGCCGAGCACAACTACCTGCGCCTGCTGCCGCGCGCGGCGCGGCAAGGCATCGTCGATGACTGGTATCGCGGCAGTGGCGCGCTGAAAAGCCACATCACCTATGCCCCGGTGGACGACCAGACCCCCTCGGCCGAGGGCTATGCCACCGACGCGCCGCTGCAGGAACTGGGCCTGCGCCTGCTGGAGCGCTTCCACGCCATCAACCGCATGGCGGTCGATCCGCTCAACCGCTGCCTGTCGCGACCCTGTGCGCGGGCGGACCAGCCGCAATGGATTCAGCAGACCGACGCGCAGTTGGCGCGGCTTGCGGCGGTTGAGGCCAAGGACCTTCCCGGCGTGCTCAAGCTGCCCGATGTCACCTTCCTGCGGGTCAGCCACACCGACGGCACGCGAACCGTCTATTCGCTCATCCGCAACCGGGCGCACAGCAACGTGGCGTTCCTGCTGGGCGAGTCACTGCGTTACGAGCCCGAGCACGACCAGGTGCTGGTGTTTCCCGGCATTCTCGGCAGCTATCCCAATTTCATCTTCGACGTGCCGGCCCATCAGGTGGCGCAGTTCGTTGAGCGGTTGGGCAAGGCGGACAAGGGCAAGGCCTTCGATGAGATCGTCGAACTGTGGGGCGTGCGGCGGACGCACCCTGCGTTTTGGGAAACGCTGCACGACTTCACCGCCTGGCAGGCCGAACACCAGCCACTGCAGGCCGGCGTTTTTGATGTCAACCGATACAAGAATCTTTGAGGTTTAAACTGAACGCACGCCTTTATTGCGATTAACGATCAATTCATCACTGCCTGCCATGATCGCTCCATGGCTTATGGCCATATTCGAGCTGACAGATGATTAATTTGTCAGCGACCCCTATTAAAGGAGTGATTAATGAATATGAAAAACGTGATGTTTGCTGCTGTAATTGGTTTGATGGCAACGCCGATGATGGCAACGGCGGGCGATCATGAATCTTCTGTCGAAAAGACCGGCGACTACATCTCGGATGCCGCGCTCACCACCAAGGTGAAATCGGTATTGGCCCTTGAGTCGGAGCTGAGCGCGATCGACATTGGCGTGGAAACCACCGAGGGTGTGGTGACGCTTTCGGGTGCCGTCGAGAGTGACGCCCAGATTGATCTGGCTGAAAAGGTGGTTGAAGATCTGGACGGCGTGAAGTCGGTCAACAATGAATTGACTTCGCCTTAATCGGCTTCGCTTACAAGCGGTGATGTTGATTGAAAAAGCCCCGGCGCGATCGCGTCGGGGCTTTTTTATTCAAAGCGCCTTTTGAATCGAGGCGTGCATCGGGTTATTAATCGCCGCGCCCGTTTTTCATGTTGGCGGCACTCACCCAACGCAAATCCAGCGTGGACGGTGAGGTGCCCAGAGTGGGGACCGTTTCGGGCTCGAAGGGGCCGGGCGTATGGCCCATGGGCACAAAGCGCGACAGCCTGCGTGCCTCCGCCTCGAAGCTGTTGACCGGGTAGGTGTCGTAACTGCGGCTGGCGGGATGGGCCACGTGGTAGGTGCAGCCGGCCACCGCCTGTCCGACATGGCGGTCATAAAGGTCGAACACCAGGGGCGTGTGGACGCCGATGGCCGGATGCAGGCAGCTTGCGGGCGCCCAGGCGCGGTAGCGCACGCCCGACACCGACTCTCCCTCGACGCCGGTGCGTCGCAGGGGCAGGGCCACGCGGTTGCAGAGCACTTGATAGCGGTCCAGATCGATATTGCGCAGGGTGACTTCCAGACGCTCCAGCGATGAGTCCACATAGCGCGCGGTGCCCCCGGCGCCCGGTTCCTCGCCCAGCGTCGGCCAGGGTTCGAGCGCGTGGCGAACGGTGATTTCGGCGGTGCCCAGGCGCAAGGTGCCGTGCAACGGAAAGCGGAATTCGTACTGCGGGCGGAACCATTCGTGGTCGAACGGGTAGCCGGCGCCGCGCAAGTCGTTGACGATCTCGCCCAGATCGTTCCACAGGTCGTGGCCCAGCATGAAGCGGTCATGCAGGGCGCTGCCCCACTTCTTGAGCGGGCGGGTGAAGGGCGTGCGCCAGAACCAGGCGATCAGCGCGCGAATCATCAACTGGGTCACCAGGCTCATCTGCGGGTGGGGCGGCATTTCGAAGCCGCGGAACTCCACCAGCCCCAGCCGCCCGGTGGCCGTTTCGGGGGCGTAGAGCTTGTCGATGCAGATCTCGGCGCGGTGGGTGTTGCCGGTCAGGTCGGTGAGCAGGTGGCGCAGTGCGCGGTCGACGCGCCAGGGCGGGACGCTCTGGTCAGGGCCGGGAAGTTGCGCCAGCGCCAGTTCAAGCTCGCCCAGCGCGCTGTCGCGGGCTTCATCCACCCTCGGGTGCTGCGAGGTGGGGCCGATGAACAGGCCCGAGAACATGTAGCTCAGCGAGGGGTGGTGCTGAAAATAGCGCAGCAGGCTGCCCAGCACGTCGGGCCGGCGCAGAAAGGGCGAATCGGCTGGTGTGGCGCCGCCCACCACGATGTGGTTGCCGCCGCCGGTGCCGACGGCACGGCCATCAATGAGAAATTTCTGCGTGACCAGCCGTGACTGCCGGGCATCTTCGTAAAGGCCCAAAATGTTGTCGCGCAGGCTGGCCCATGAGGCCTCGGGCTGAATGTTGGCTTCGATCACGCCGGGATCGGGCGTCAGCTTCAATGAATCCAGACGCGGGTCGGTGGGCGGCGGATAGCCTTCGATACGCACCGGCAGTCGCGATTCGGCGGCGGCATCTTCGATGGCCGCCAGCATGTCCAGCCAGTCTTCGAGGTGCTCGACCGGCGGCATGAACACGAACAGGTGATCGCCGCGCGGTTCGATCACCAGCGCGGTGCGCACATGGTTGGCCTCGCCGAAGGCGCCGTCGAGACGCGCGCCCAGTGCCGCTTCCGGGGTGCGGCTCTGCGGCGCGTTGCGGGCGGCGGCCAGCGGCGCGTCGCCGGCCTGCGCGCGGAGAAAGGGCTGGCGCCGGGGATCGGTGGCCGGCAGCGTCGTCGGCACGGCGCCGGGGTCCACCGGAATGAACGGCTCACGTTGCTCGGGCGGCTGCCACGGCAGGCTGTCGAGCGGCAACCGCAGGCCGACCGGGGAGTCCCCGGGAATCAGCAACAGGGCGTTGCCGCGCAGTTTCCAGCGTTCGCTGACCCAGCGCGCCGCCGCCTGCCAACGCTGGACCGGCAGTACCATGCCGCTGGGGCGGTTCAGGCCCGACTCGAAGGCGCGCAGCACATCCTTGCGGCCTTCGGCATCGGCAAGGCGGGGATCGGTGGGGTCGAGATTGTGCGGCAGGCGACGCTCGCGCAGCAGCGCTTCAACCGGGTCTTCGTAGGCCTGCATGGCGTGTTCGGGATTGACGCCGAGGCGTTCGGCGATGCCGCGCATCAAGCGCGCGGCGCTGGCGATGTCGGCCTTGCCGGGCACTTCGCGCGGCGGCAGGCGCCACAGCGGCTGACCATCGTGCCGCCAGTACACGGTCCAGGCCCAGCGTGGCAGCGGCTCGCCGGGGTACCACTTGCCCTGGCCGTAGGTCAGCAGCCCCTGCGGCGCCAGCCGCTGCGCCAGACGCCGGGCAAGGTTGTAGGCAAGGCGTTCCTTGGTGGGGCCCACGGCGGCCGTATTCCACTCGTCACCCTGGGGGTCGTCGAGCGAGATGAAGGTGGGCTCGCCGCCCATGGTCAGCCGCACGTCCTGCGACACCAGGTCGGCGTCCACCTGCAAACCCACCTGATCAATGGCGGCCCACTGCGCATCGGTGAAGGGCTTGGTGACGCGCGGCGTCTCGGCGATGCGGTGAACCTCCATCACGTGATCGAAGGTCACCTCGCAGGGTTCGACCAGACCGGTGATGGGCGCAGCCGAGGCAGGTGAGGGCGTCGCCGACAGGGGAATGTGTCCTTCGCCTGCAAACAGCCCCGAGGTTGGGTCCAGTCCCAGCCACCCGGCGCCGGGCACGTAGACCTCGACCCAGGCGTGCAGGTCGGTGAAATCGGTTTCGGTGCCACTGGGGCCGTCGAGCGACTTCTGGTCGGCCACCAACTGGATGAGATAGCCCGAAACGAAGCGTGCCGCAAAACCGAGATGGCGCAGCACCTGCACCATCAGCCACGAAGAGTCGCGGCACGACCCGCTGCCCAGGTTCAGCGTTTCGCTGGGGGTCTGCACCCCGGGCTCCATGCGGATCAGGTAGCGCACCGCGCCCTGAATCTGTTGATTGATCGCCACCAGCCGGTCGATGGTGCCGGGCTCACTGAGGTCCAGCGACCCGATGAACCCGCGCAGCACGCTGTCGGCCTGTTCGGGCCTGAGGTAGGGCCCCAGTTCGGCCTTGAGCTGCGGCTCGTATTGCCAGGGCATGAGTTCGGCCTCTGGCGCCACGAAAAAATCGAAGGGATTGATGACCGCCATGTCGGCGGTGAGGTCGACCGTGACCTCGAAATGCCGTACCGGCTCGGGAAACACCACCCGCGCCTGCCAGTTGCAAAACGGGTCTTGCTGCCAGTTGAGGAAGTGCGGATCGGGCGCGATGTGCAGGCTGTAGCCCAGCACCGGCGTGCGGGCGTGAGGCGCCGGTCGCAGGCGGATCAGCTGCGGTGACAGCGCCACGCGCTTGTCGTAGTCGTAGCGGGTCTTGTGCAGCAGTTTTACGTGCAGGGTCATGGGCAGCGTCCGTTCATGCAATTCGTTGGCAAGTTCAATGCCATCGACATTGAGGGGTGAAGCGCCTCGGGCGGCCGTCACGGGCGCCGCGCAACTTGCCCATACTGACACGCTGTCCTGAACCGTCGGCTGCGGCCGCCTCGACCTTCGTAAAACATGATCTGTCCTCCTGAAAGCCAGTCCCGGTTCTTTGATCTGCGCGGCATGCGTCATCACCTCCGAAGCTGGGGCGACCTGGCCCGGCCGTGGATTTTTCTGGGCACCGGCTGGCTGGACTGCTCGGCAAGCTTCGGTCCGCTGGTGGCCGGCCTGCTGGACGATTACCACGTCGTGTCGCCCGACTGGCGCGGCACCGGCCTCAGCGAATGGCCGGTGGACGGTTACTGGTTTGCCAACTATCTGGCCGACGTCGACGCCTTGCTGGCGGCGCTGGATGCACCCGAGCGGCTGCACTTCGTGGGGCACAGCATGGGCGCGCAGGTGCTGAGCCTGTACGTGGGCGCGCGGCCCGAGAAGGCGCGCAGCCTGGTGCTGCTCGATGGCCTGCTGTTGCCCGATCGCCCGCCCGGCATGGCGCCCCAGCAGTACCGGCGCTGGCTGCATCAGGTGGCCACGCCGCGCCCGCCCAAGGTCTACGCCAACTTCGAAACCCTGGCGCAACGGATCAGGTCGCAGCACCCGCAGCTGGACGACGCCTGGGCGCTGTTCATTGCGCACTGCTGGGGCGCGGCCGATGCCGACGGGCAGATTCGCCTGCTGGCCGACCCCAAGCACCTGCACAACATGCCCACCCTGCACCGGCTGGCCGAAAGCCAGGCCATGTGGGCCGAAGTGACCGCGCCGGTGCTGTTCATTGAAGCGGGTCGCCAGGCGGTCAACAGCCCGTGGGAACAGACCGAACGGCCACCGCGTTACACGGCTTTTTCGAAGGCCGCGCAGTGCCAGGTGGAGACGCTGCCCGAGGCCGGCCACATGCTGCACTGGGATGCGCCGGCGGCCACGGCTGGCCTCATTCGTGCATTCTTGAAATCCATTGCCGACCGCACCTGATCACCCGTGATGCGACCCCCCTTTCCGTTCGTCCGTGACGTGGCCGGCCTGCGGGCGCGTTCGTTCGATCTGCTGGTCATCGGCGGCGGCATCTATGGGGCCTGGGCGGCCATGGACGCCGCGCAGCGCGGCCTCAGTGTGGCGCTGATCGAGCAGAACGACTGGGGCTCGGGTACCTCGCAATCGTCCAGCAAATTGATCCACGGCGGATTGCGCTACCTCGAGCACTACAAGTTCGGGCTGGTGCAGCATTCCTTGCGCGAGCGGCGCGTGCTCAGCCGCATCGCGCCGCATCTGGTGCGCCCGCTGGACTTCATGCTGCCGGTGTTCAAGGCCAGCCGCGCCGGGCCGTTCATGCTGTCCTGTGGCCTGACGCTGTACGACCTGATGGCGGGCCTGTCGCCCCCGGTCCGGCGCCATCGCTACTACCGCCCCAAACGGGTGCGGCAAGACTTTCCGTTTCTCGACGGGGCCGGGCTGGTCGGCGCGTTCCGTTACGGCGATTGTCAGGAAGACGACGCGCGTATGGCCCTGGTGGTGGCGGCCGCGGCGCACGGGTTCGGTGCGGTCTGCGCCAACGGCGTGCGCGCCGTGTCCATTGCGGCAGGGGATCATCCCCAGGTTGCGGTGGAGGCCGACGGTGCGTCGTTCACCATCAAGGCGCGCGCGGTGCTCAACGCCGCCGGGCCCTGGGCGATGCGCCTGATGGGCGAGGCAGCGCCCGAGGTGGAGCTGATCAAGGGCACGCACATGGTCATGCCGGCGATTCCCGGCGTGCGCGCCGCGTTCTTGCTCACAGCCGAAGACGGTCGCGTGTTTTTCGTGATTCCCTGGTACGGCAGAACCCTGGTGGGCACCACCGAAAAAACCATTGCCCGCGTCGAAGACGCCACGCCGACCGAGGATGAAATTGACTACCTGCTGCGTGCCCTGGCCACCGCCATGCCGGGGCTGGGGTGGGCGCGTTCTGACGTGATCAGCGCCTTCGCGGGCACCCGCACCCTTCAGAAGGCCGATGCCGAATCGCTGTCGGCCGTCAGCCGCGAATTTGCGGTGATCGAGCCGCAGCCCAACGTCTGGGTCAGCGTGGGCGGCAAGTACACCACCGCGCGCTGTGATGCCGCCGGCATTGTCGACAGCATGGCCGCGCGGCTGGACAACCACCAGCCCAGCCGTACCGACGTTACGCCGCTGCCGGGCGCCCCGACCTTGCCCTTTCAGGTGTGGCTGGGCTCGGCGCGGGCCCAGTTGCTGGTGGCGGGGGTGGATGCCGAGGCCGCCTTCACCTGCGCGCTGCGGCATGGCACGGGCGTTGACGCGCTGCTGGTCCTGATCGAAAGCGACCGCGCGCTGGCGCAGCGGGTCCATCCCGATGCCCCGTTCATCCGCGCCGAAGTTGCGCTCGCGCAATCACACGAAATGGCCCGTAGCGAACAGGACGTCTTGCGCCGGCGCATGCCGTTGCACCTGATCGTCGGCGGGTAAATTCAGCCCAAGCGGGCCGAGACGCGCCCATCCGAAGGGGCGAGAACGGGCCCCGGCGACGAACGGTGGTGCTGACCCGGGTCACCGGGGTGTTGCCGACTTGTCTTCCCGGCCCGACGCGCTAGTATCGATTTGCGGCCCTCAGGCTGAACAACGCCACAAGAGCGTCTTCTCCGGTGCGGTCGCAGGAGGATGAGAGAACAACTACCGGACTCGGCCATGACCGACCGGACGATGAGGAGAACCAAGATGCGATACGCGCCCTTGTGGGGCCTGCTGTTGGCAGCAGGTCTGTCCGCCTGCGACACGACCGATCCGGAAGAAGACGGTGGACTCGCGTCGGGCAATTTGATCTCGCTGTTCGAACCCGCGCCGGCAGCGGCAGGGGCCTCGGCGACTATTCCATTCCCCTTCGACGGCCTGTTCTCGGGGTTCACCGACCCGACCCTGAACATCCCCAATGGCACCGGCGCGCCGTTTGTCACCGAGGCCAACCTGACCGACGGCTTCTCGACCACGGCGAATCTTTTCACCGACTTCATCGGCTTTGTCGATCTCGACACGGCACTGCAGGGCGGCCTGCTGGTCATCGACACCAGCACCGGCACGCCCTTGTCGCCAGGGGTGGACTACACCCTCAGCGACTACCCGGCCACAGCCGTCATTCCCGGCACCAATCCGCCCGTCCAGGCGCCGGTCAACGCGGTGCGCTCCCGCATCATCATTCATCCGCTCAAACCGCTGAAGCCCTCGACAAGGTACCTGCTGGCCGTGACCGATCGGCTGCGTGACGTGAACGGGGTTGCCGCAGTGGCGTCATCGCAGTTCCGCGTGGTGCGGCGCGATGTGCCGGTCGTTGAACAGACCGACGCCTTTGTCGTCGGTTTGAACGACACCCAGAAAAACACGCTTGAAGCCCTGCGCTCGCAGTTGGTCCGCCCGGCTGTTGAAGGGCTGATGGCCGCCACCGGGCTGCGCGAAGAAAACATCGTGCTGGCCTGGACCGTCACCACCCAGTCGGCCGGCAAGACCCTGAAATTGATGGCGGCCGACGCCGTGGCGCAGACCGTCGTCAGTTTTCCCACCGGGCTGACCATTGACCAAGCCCTGCAGAACACCAGCGTGCCGCCCATCGCCGATGTGCGCGTCGGCAGTGTGCAGTTGCCGTACTACCTCGCCAACAGCGGGGGCAGCCCGCAGGGCGCCGCGCCGCTGGGCAGCCCATGGCTCGCAGACCCGACCCGGCCTGATCTGGCCGCCCGCTTCCTCGGGCAGGTGCCGTGCGGCGCCTTCGTGCAGCCGCCAACCGGGACCAATTTTGTGCCCAGCGTGTCGACCACCACCTGCTTCCCCGTGCCGGTTGAACGCAGCGTCGAAACGGTGCCGATGCTGGTGACCGTGCCCAATGCCAGCAGTGGCCAGACCAAGCCTGCCGCAGGCTGGCCGGTGGTGATTTTCCAGCACGGCATCACGGGCAACCGCTCGCAGATGCTGGCCCTGGCGCCGGCTCTGGCCGCGGCTGGATTCGTCACCGTGGCCATCGATCTGCCGCTGCACGGGCTGCCTGCCGGACATCCGCTCGCCGTGCCGGGCACGACCGAGCGCACCTTCCTGCTTGACCTGGTGAACAACGACACCACCGCCCCCGGCCCCGACGGCATGACCGACCCAAGCGGGACACACTTCATCAATCTGGTGAGCCTCATCACCAGCCGCGACAACCTGCGGCAGGCCGCCATCGACCTGGTGCATCTGTCCCGGTCGGTGCCGCAGCTGAATTTTGATGGGGACGCGAACACCGCCGACATCGACCCCGGCCGCATTCATCTGGTCGGGCACTCTCTGGGCGGCATCGTCGGCACCACCGCGCTGGGCATCGACAGCAGTTTCGGCGCGTCGTCCATTGCCATGAGTGGCAGTGGCATTGGCAAGCTGCTCGATGCGTCCAAGACCTTTGGTCCGCGCATTGCCGCCGGCCTTGCGCCCTCCGGGGTCATCGAAGGCACCGACACCTACGAAACCTTCCTGCGTTTTGCGCAGCATCTGGTGGATGACGGCGACCCGGCCAACTATGCGGCGGCAGCCGCGGCCGAGCGCCCCATCCATTTCATCGAGATCATCGACGATCGGGTGGTGCCCAACGCCGCGCCGCGTACACCCGTGGCGACAGACACCCTGGACCGCGTCACGCTCGAGGGCCTGGTCTCGGGCTCCACCCCGCTGATGCGCCTGCTGGGCCTCGATGTTCTGGACGCCATCACGCCCCCGTTGGCGGCGCCGAATGTCCTGACCGATGCCGAAGGACTGAAGGTTGGGGTGCGATTCACCACGGGTGATCACGGCTCCATCCTCAGCCCCGCCGCGTCCGCTGCCACGACGCAGGAGATCCAGCGCCAGATCGCCAACTTCCTCGGCAGTGAAGGCCGGTGTCTGCCGATTGGGGGGAACTGCAATGTCGCCCCTTGATCAGCGCCGTCGGCACGCCCCCCACCTAGAGGAACGGATCATGAAATCAGCCATGGCTTGTACCGTCGCCACCCTGCTCGCGGCCGCCTCCCCCGCCGCAATGGCCACCCCCTTCGAGCTGGGCAGCGTGCGCGGCTCAATCGACAATCGCCTGTCGGCCGGCGTGGCGGTTCGCACCCAGGACCCCCAGGCCAATCTGCTGGGCATCGCCAACGGCGGCACCGCGTTCTCAACCAACTCGGACGACGCCAACAAGGAGTTCGACAGCGCCGGTGATCTGGTGTCGGCGCCGGTGAAACTGCTGACCAACCTTACCCTTGAAGCCGGCGCGTTCACCCTGTTCGCCCGGGGCGGATTCGGCGCTGATCTGGTCAACCTGCAGGGTGAAAACTTCCGGAGGTCAGATTACGGTCCCGGCCGCGAGGCCAGCCTCGCCGAACTGGACCGCAAGGAGGCCGATGTTCGCGGCGAGGTGGGCCGCTACGCCGAAGTTCTCGACCTGCACCTCAGCTCCAGCTTCGATGTCTTCGGCCGGCCATTGGCCTGGCGCATCGGCCGGCAGGTGTTGAACTGGGGTGAGTCCACGTTCATTCAGAACGGCCTCAACGCCATTCTGGCCGCCAATGCCAACCGGGCCGGGGTGCCGGGCGCCGATCTCGAAGAGGTCTTCATCCCGTCCAACAATCTGTGGGCGTCCATCGATTTGACCCAAAGCATTCGCATCGAGGGCTTCTACCAACTGCAGTGGGAAAAGACCGTGCCGTTTGCCTCGGGCACCTTCTTCTCGACCAACGACTTCGTGGGCGAGGGCGGCACCCGCGCCAACATTGGCTTCGGCCGCGTCACCGAGAACGCCCCAGCGCTCACGGGCTGCGCAGCCCCACCGGTGGCGGGCGCCAACTGCGTGCCGTTTGGCAGCTCGATTCCCCGCGCGCCAGACCGCGAGGCCAGCGACAGCGGCCAGTACGGCGGCGCGCTGCATTTCTACACCGACGCCATGGGCGGCACCTCGGTGGGCGTCTACGCCACCAACTATCACAGCCGCCTGCCGCTGCTCTCTGCCATCTCGCGGACCGACGGCACCGCCAGCACCCAGTCGTCGGCCTTCCTCATCGAGTATCCCGAAGACATCCAGATGTATGGCGCCTCGTTCTCCATGCCCGGCCCGTTCGGCAGCGCCGTGCAGGGCGAATACAGCATGAAAGTGGATCAACCGCTGCAACTCGACGACGTGGAATTGCTGCTGGCCGGCCTTGGTGGCTTCAACCAGATCACGCCAGGGAACAACGTGCCGTTTCCAACCTCCCTGGGCAACCAGTACATTCGCGGCTGGCGGCGGCATGACGTGAGCAACTTCAACGCCTCGGCGCTGAAGCAGTTTCCGCCCGGCGTGCTGCCGGGGGCCGACAGCCTGCTGCTGATCACCGAGGTTGGCGCCACGCTCGTGCATGGCCTGCCCGAGAGCGCGACGCTGCGCTACGAAGCACCCGGGACGCCGCTGCCCGGCAATCCTGCGGTGGCCGCCGCGCAAGGCCTCCCCGTTGAGCAGGGCCAGTACGCAACGCCCACCTCGTGGGGGTATCGCATCGCCTTGCAAGCCACGTACAACAACGTTTTCGGGCGCTTTGCCATGCGGCCGGCGCTGCGCTTCGACCACGACGTCAACGGCGTCACGCCCTCACCGCTGGGCAACTACGTCGAAGGCCGCCAGCAGGTTCAGGCCGGCGTCGCATTCGAGTACCTCGGGCAATGGCAGCTTGACCTTGGCTACACGGTGTTCACCGGCGGCGGCCAGCAGAACCAACTGCGTGACCGCGACTTCGCCCAGGCCGCCATCCGCTACGCCTTCTGAAGGGCCTGTCCGTGGCAACCCAAAAAGGCCGCCTTCCGGGCGGCCTTTTTGGTAGGTACGCCCCGACGCCCGACGCCCGACACAACCGGCGCGACGATGGGGTGCAACGGTGAACTGGTGGGCCCTGTCGGACTTGAACCGACAACCAAAGGATTATGAGTTAGGGCGTCACGCGGTAACGCGCTGAATGATAACGAATTGTAGTGATACGTTGGAGCACGCTGTAAGCCTTACATATCAGTACGTTAGCGGTCGTTCGCGCTCGGCGGGGGACCCCCGGATTGTTCCGCGATTGTTACCGAGAATTGCCGCCAAATGCGTCTCGCTCCGGTGGGTTGGCAGCGCTGCGCGTTGAGCGGAACCTGAATTGCCGAACACAGAATCCGATTAGGGCCAGGCCGCTTGAAAAGTTTCGCATGCGAAAGTCGCCGCACCAGATCGCTTCCCCAGAGCAGGCGTACTACACCCCCCGCCAAGACGCCGACAGCGCCTCTGCCTGCGCCAGCACCGTCTGCACCGCTGCATCCTGCAAATCTGGCGGATAGCCGTATCGCCGCAGGATGCGCTTCACCAGCACTCGGAGTCGCGCCCGCGCGGACTCACGGTGCGCCCAGTCCACGGAAACGTTCTCGCGCAGGCTCATCAGCAGCTCATGGGCGATGACGCGCAGCTTGTCATCGCCCATGACCTGCAGGGCCGACTCGTTCTCGGCGAGCGCGTCGTAGAAGGCGATCTCATCCTCGGTCAGCCCCTGCTCTTCGCCCCGGCTGCGCGCAGCACGGATGTCTTTGGCCAGCCGGATCAGCTCCTGGATCACTTCCGCTGTGGTGATGGCGTTGGCGTGATAGCGGGCGATGGCGTCTTCCAGTCGTTCGGTAAAGGCGCGGGTTTCCACCACGTTACTGCGAGACCGCGAGCGGATGCCGTCGTTGAGCAGCTTGCGCAGGGCTTCCAGGCCCAGGTTCTTCTTCTCCATCTGCTGCACTTCCAGCAGGAACTCGTCGGAGAGGATTGAGATATCCGGCGTCTGCACGCCCGCGGCGGCGAGGATGTCGACGATCTCCGTGGAGACCACCGCGCGGCTCACGATCTGCTGAATGGCCAGCTCGCGATCCTGCCGCGTCGGGCCGCCCTTGGCCGAGGACTTCACCAGCGCCACGCGGATGGCCTGGAAGAAGCCCACTTCCTCGCGCACTTCGCGCGCCTCGTCGCTGCTCGCCGCCAGCGCGAAGGCCTTGGACAGGGCCAGCACGCCGTCGGCAAAGCGACGCTGCGCCTGCTTCTTGCCCTCCGGCGTCTTTTCAGCCGCCGCCCATTGCTGTTGCTGATCGAGGATCCACTCGATGGCACCCGCCATCATCGCCAGCCGCTCGCCGGGCGTGCCGGCCAGTGCGGTCTGATAGGCGAAGCCGTGGAACATGCCGCGCACGATGTCGAGCTTCTCCAGCAGCACCGCCACGGCCTCGGTTTCGTCGATGCCGGTCTTGTCCTGGTCGGGCTTGGAGTACTGCGCGAGCGCGGACTTCAGGTTCTGGGCGATACCGATGTAGTCCACGATCAGCCCGGCGGGCTTGTCGCGGAGCACGCGGTTCACGCGCGCAATGGCCTGCATCAGTCCGTGGCCGCGCATGGGCTTGTCGATGTACATGGTGTGCATGCTGGGCGCGTCGAAGCCGGTCAGCCACATGTCGCGCACGATCACGAGCTGCAGCGGGTCATCGGGCTTGCGCGCCCGCTTGGCGAGCAGATCGCGGCGGGACTTGTTGCCAATGTGCGGCTGCCATTGCGGCGGATCAGACGCCGCGCCGGTCATCACGATCTTCACCCGCCCGGCGTTGTCGTCATCGCTGTGCCAATCCGGTCGCAGCTTGATGATCTCGTTATACAGCGCCACGCAGATACGGCGGCTCATGCACACCACCATCGCCTTGCCGTCGAGCGCCCCCACACGATCCTCAAAGTGCTGCACCAGATCGGCGGCTACGAGCGCGAGGCGCTTGTCGCTGCCCACTAACGCCTCCACCGTGGACCACTTCTGCTTGGCCCGCTCCGCGCTGGGTTCGTCCTCGTCTTCCAGCAGGGACTCGATTTCGCCGTCGATTCGCGGTTTCTCATCCTCGTCGAGTTCGATACGGGCGAGGCGTGACTCGTAATAGATCGGCACCGTCGCCCCGTCTTCCACGGCGCGGCTGATGTCGTAGATGTCGATGTAGTGACCGAACACCGCCGGGGTGTTCACATCGGTGGCCTCAATCGGCGTGCCCGTGAAGCCGATGAAGGAGGCTTGGGGCAGCGCGTCACGCAGGTACTTGGCAAAGCCGTAGGCGATCTCGCCCGTCTTGCCCGCGACCTTGGCTTTGAATCCGTACTGGCTGCGGTGGGCTTCGTCGGCAATCACCACCACGTTCTGGCGGTCGGTGAGGGTGGGGAAGTGCGTCTCGTCGCCTGCCGGAGAGAACTTCTGCAAGGTGGTGAAGATCACCCCGCCCGAGGCCCGGTTGAGCAGGGTGCGCAAATGCTCCCGGTCCTGCGCCTGCACCGGCGTCTGCCGGATCAGGTCCTTGCACATCGCGAAGGTGCCGAAGAGCTGGTCGTCCAGATCATTGCGGTCGGTCAGCACCACCAGGGTGGGGTTGGCCATGCGTGGTTCGAACACCAGCAGCCCGGCGTAGAAGGCCATCAGCAGGCTCTTGCCCGAGCCCTGCGTGTGCCAGATGACCCCCGCCTTGTGATCGCCCGGAGGTTGGTCTTTCACGCTGGGCAGGCCGTACACCGCCGGGTCTTCTGCCACGGCCGACTGGCTCGCACGCAGCGTGGAGACGACGGCCTTCTTCACGGCATGGAACTGGTGATACCCGGCGATGATCTTGATCAGCCCGCCGCCGGTCTCACCGAACACCGTGAAATGTCGCAACAGGTCGAGAAAGCGGCCGCGCTCAAACACGCCCTCGATCAGTGTTGCCATCTCCGGCGTGCCCTTGGGCTCGATGGCGCGGCCATCGGTGGTGCGCCAGGGCATGAAGCGCTCCAGGTCCGCCGACAGGGAACCGACCCGTGCCGAAAGCCCGTCCGAGGTCACCAGCAGCGCGTTGCTGCGGAACAGCGCGGGAATCTGTGTTTTGTAGGTCTGCAACTGGTTGAAGGCCGATTGCAGCGTGGCGCTCTCGCCACCCGGCGCTTTCAGCTCGATCACCGCCAGCGGCAGCCCGTTGACGAAGATCACCACATCCGGCCGGCGCTTGGCCGTGCCTGCCACCACCGTGAACTGCTGCACCGCCAGCCAGTCGTTGTTGGCCGGGTGCTCGAAGTCGATCAACCGCACTGTGCCGCCGGTGATCACCCCATCCTCGCCGTAGTACTCCACCGCGGCGCCATCGGTCAGCAGGCGATGGATGCGGCGGTTCTCTTCCAGCAACGTCGGTAGCTCAGATTGCGTGAGGCGGCGGATGGCATCCGCTTGGGCTTCCGCGGGCAGGGCGGGGTTCAGCCGCGCCACGGCGGCAGCCAGACGCCCCTTCAGCACCACCTCGTCGTAGGCCTCCCGCTCAGGCTGACCGCCGTCGGGGCCGATCTGCTCATCCGAGGTGCAGTTGAAGCACAACTTGCCGAGCTGTTCCAGCAAGGCGGCTTCGAGCTCGGCTTCTGAGAGAAAAGCCATTATCTTTTCCCGATCAGGTGGTTGCGCAACGCCGTTCGTCGTTGCGCCAAGGATGTCGACAGAGGGTTGGTTGACGTGGGCCGCTGGTGAGATATAACCTCTATCTCAATACGACCGGCGCCTCTGCACCCAGTGCACGCGTCGGTTTTCATTTGTGCGTCCATAACGTCCACTCCCCCCAGCCGTTGAAAACTCCCAGATCAGCGAGCGTGACGCCCTGCGCATCAAGATTCGGGAAGTCGCTCTGGAGCAGTGACACGAAACGCTGGCCCCAAGTGGAGTTTGGGCAGATAACGCGAAGAAACTGCTGCATCAGGCTGAAATACAGGAACGGTCGTGTGTTATTCAACGCGGGCCATCCGTGCGGCACCGGCGACGGCTCCAGCATGTTGATGTTCCAAAGGCGGCTGTGGTGAGCCGCCACGTTGCGCATGAAGTTCAAACTTCGCAGCCAGTTGGCAAAAGCTCGGCCGTCAACCGCCCCGTATTTCTTCGCGATGACCAGCTGATCGGCGAACTGCATCCCAGCGAAGAGCTTGGACAGCAATCCGAAATCCCAAACCTCGATGGCGGCCCATATGGGGATCCGTCCACCGTAAGCCTGCTGGTGGTGGACAACAAAGGGTTCTCGCCGAGCGCGATCCAGCAGATTCCGGTACTTCGCGAGCCACACTTGGTGTGCTGTCTTGCCGCGATCAGGTCCGCGGGTGATCGAACGTTTGGTGAAATTTCCGTGTAAGCAAGCGGGGTTCTCATGGGCGCATGGATCGCGCTGACCCAACAGATGGGCAACATCCACCCGCACTGCCATCTCGATACGTTCTAGGGCATCTAACGCCAACAGGCGCAGCTTCTTGTCGAACACGTACAGTCGCACGACGTCTTCGAAGCGGCTGCCCGCTACAAAGGCATCCAGGCGAACGGGTCGATGGGCGGAGGCAGAGGCGGCCTTGTCGATCACCCTAAGCGGGTACCAGTAACCACTTAGGCCGTAATAGCCGATCCGGGCGAGGTAATTCAGCGCGCCGGTTTCGTCATCGACTACAAGGCCACGCTGCTGAAGAACGCGTAACTGATTGGCAAACGATTGCCATGGCTTGACTGGGGTCACGGGAGTCCCCACTGCCGCCAAGGTCTGGTGCACAAGGCCATCAGGGTTGTGCCTCATTGCGTTGCAGGGCCTGCAGCGCCAACCGGCCACTTTCAGTCAGGCGGTATCGTTGGCTTCGGCTGTTGGGCTTGTCGGGCTGGGTCATCTCGATCAGCTTCTGGGCCAGCGCAGGCGCCAGATAGGCCTTGCGGAAGTGCTCCCGGTCCGCCAGTCCCAGGGCGTGCTGCAGGGTTTGTCGGCTCATCTCGCCACGCACCTGTGCCAGCAAGGCGGCAACTTGCGGGGTCACCTGCGGGGCTTCTTGCGGGGTCAGGGCCGTGAAGGCCTCCAGAATCCGCTCCAGCATGAAGGTGACAAAGGGCGCCGCGTCCGACTGCTGGGTGCTGGCCTGAATTACCCGGTAGTAGTCGGCCTGATGCGCGAACACCAGGCTCTCCACCGGCAGGTCCGCAAACAGCGGGTTCCAGCGGGAAAGGATGAGCGTCTGCCAGAGCCGTCCCATGCGGCCGTTGCCGTCACTGAACGGGTGGATGAACTCAAATTCATAGTGGAAAACCGCGCTGGCGATCAGTGGGTGGGCGTCGGTGTCGCCCAGCCACCCGAGCAGGTGCGCTATCAGCCCCGGCACACGGTCCGCCTGCGGCGCCATGTGCAGCACCTGATCGCCCGCCATTACTCCTACGCCGCCGCTGCGCCAGCGTCCGGCGTCATCCACCAGCCCGGCCATCAAAACCTGATGCGCGGCCAGCAAGTCGGCCTGCCGGTGAGGCTGCCACTGCGGCATCCGCTCGTAGGCCTTCAGCGCATTGCGCGCCTCCTGAATCTCACGCGGCGGCGCGATCACCAGCTTGCCGTCGAGGATCGCCGTGATCTGCGCCTCACTCAGCGTGTTGCCCTCGATAGCCAGCGAGCCCTGAATGGTGCGGATGCGGTTGATACGGCGCAGCCTCAAGTCACGCTCGATGCCCAAAGTTACTGAATGGCGACCGACTACCTCGCCGATCCGCGCCGCGAGGTTCACGATGGCAGGGGTGAGAGTGCAGGGAGGCGTGTATCCACTGCCCATCAGGCGCACTCTCCGTTGGTCGGCGCCAAATACTCCTCCCGAGCGGCCATAAGGGTGTTCTGCCCGCGCCTTCTAACCAAATGGCTGGTTCGACCCACCGACCCCCTCATGGGCATCTGAGCAATCAACTCCCACCTCCGCCATTGCCCATTTGCTTCTCGAACGCCTGGCGTACCAGGCCCATGACATATGGCAATTCGGCCGCAGCATTTAATCCGACCTCCACATCACCGTTGCCCCAGCGGCCCAGGTTGGTGATGTCTCTAGCCAGCCCCCGTGGATCATGGAGCTCGTGGAAGGCTAAATTCAGAATGAGAAGCAATCGACTCTTCTGCGGCACCACGTCAACGAAGTTGGTCTCAGCCTTGAAGGCGACATAGAGCTTGAGCACCTCTTCGGTTACACCGGGGTCTAGCGCCATGACCTCCTTGCGTAGCGACTCGAACAAGACGCGCATCGGAGATCCTGTTGCTAGCTGCGGGTGATGGGTGAGGTCGTAACTGGTGTTGGACGGCGATGGCTGCCGATAGGCTGCGAGCACCTCCGCTTGCAATGAAGGGGCTCGCCAGACACTCGCTGCTTGCTCTGCAAGCCGGTGTGCTCGGGCTTGAATCGCCGCCTCGTCCCAGACTTCCAACGCACCCAATCCCTCATTGAGGCGAAGTGGGCTTTGTCTGAAGCCGCCCTGCATGTCGCGCTTTTCCTCAAAGGGGCGGTCGCTGTACTCCGCGTTGTAGCCCGTGAGCGTCAGATTGCCGAGGGTGTGCAACCAGCTCGCCTGCACGCGCTGCCACTCTGGACCCAGTGCCTGACGCCACTTGGCCGAGAGGTTTTCGTTCTGGGGAAGGATGTGTTCGATGGTGTATTCATCTACCGGCACCCGTTCCTTCCGGCCCTGGTTCTCCAGCCGACGCAGCCAGTAGCTGCGGCTGCGGAAGTTGTACAGGTCACGCACGCTCAACTCCCGCTTGAACTCCTCATCGTTGGGGAAGCGTCGATAGGACGGCAGGCTCAAAAAATGAGCCTGAATGCTTTCCAGGTACCGTTCCTTCTTCAGCGTCCGACTGAAATTTGCGAAGGTCTTGTTCAGCGAGTTTGTGGGGATGGCGCACACGGCACGCCGGAACACATAGGCCTCCACCAGCCGCACCGCAGAAACGAAATCGTCCTTGTTCAGTCGGGCATTTGCGTAGTCGTCATAGAGCTGTAGCAGGAAGGGGTAAGCCACATCCACCTTCAACTCGCGCAAATCCTGAAAAGCTTCGGCCAGCACCTTGTCGGTCTCTTGCCCTAGGGCCATGGCGCAGTAATAAGTACCGAAGGTGTGGATATTGGCCACCAGCGCATCCACCCCGGCCGCCGCTTGCTCAGGCGCGCGGGCGAAGGTCTTGAAGGCTTCGTACACATCGCCGATCTTCGGTAGCTCTCCGGTTCGCACCGTGAGGTAGTGGCGCATGAACCAATCGAAGTGCTCGCCGTAACCTTCTTGCCCGAAGGCCACCTCCATTGGCCGCCAATGGTCCTCGTATAGGCGGGTCTGGTGGGACGGCTCCAGCCCCATCAGCACGAAATTCCGAATCAGATCCGCCTGGCTGAGTGCCCGTCCGGTGGAATTCATGCTCTCGAAAATCAGCTGCGGATTGTCCTGCTCGCGGCTGAGGGCAATGTCCACAATGAGCAACTTGGCCAGTCCCCGACACAGTGGCGTCAAGTCGGTCAGCGCCTTCACCTGTTGCTCGAAGAACGCGAAGTTCTCCTGAATGCGCAGCGAGGGCTGGGCCGGTAGCGGCTTCTGGCGCAGTAGGGCCAGCAGGCTGTCCCTATCGGTTTGCGTCAGCAGCAGCTTGAAGCCGCGCTCGCCGTCTTCCAGAGGGTTGAGCAAATAGTAGTTGCGCAGCTTTTTTGAAGAGAACCCGTCGATGGGTTCGCCATCACCTAGGTGACGACACAGCGCCTCGATGATCAGCATGGCGGTAGTGAGGCGTTGCTGCCCGTCGATTACCAGCAAGGGCGACTGGCTGGACACCTGATATAGACCCTGCTCGATATAGACGACCGAGCCGATGAAATGGCCACCGATGGCGTCCTGGCTACCAGCGCGCAGGATGTCGTCCCACAGTTGCTGGCACTGCGGCGAACTCCACGAGTACGTGCGCTGGTAGATCGGGATGATGAACTGCGGGGATTTCTTCAGAAAGTCCAGCAACTTCGCTTCGGTGGCTTTCACGGGAATTCCTGGTGATCAAGTGCCTCGGTACTCGACAGTGACATCTGACTCGCATCGGCCAGCTCGTCGCTGTTGGCGCTGCGTGCAGCATTCAACGCCTCCACGTAGGCCTCCCGGTCGAGCTGATACAACAAGCGGCTGACTTCGATAGTCAGCGGCAGCACATCGCCGCCCGGCAGCAGAAACCGAAGGCTGGGCACGCCCTCGTCATCGGTCTCAACGGCGAGACCCACTTGGGCATCGATGAGGGCGTTCTCTTTCTCGAATCGATCCCATGGTTCACGTGAAATGGTCGGATTGAGTTGCGTATCCAGATAGGCGTGGTGCAAAAAAGCTACGATTGAATCGGCAGCCAGTACAGCGGCTCTGCGGTGATGGCTAGTCAAAGCCTGAATGAAGCCGTCTTTTCCGTGACTTGCCGGGCCTGCGTCATTACGGAGGATCCGCAGAGACTCTGCCAGTCCGTTATGGTGCTTGATGAAATCAGCAAACTTTCTATGTCGAACATCACCCAGCCGCAGCACTCGGATCGCGACTGAAAACCACTCGGTTATCGGAACATCGCTCTTTTGCGGTTTCAGCGGTGACTTGGGATTATCGAGCTCATCGATAATTAACTGACAAACGCATTCGACGAGGCCTTTTGAAGCATCAATGACGACATCACTCCCGTCTCGCAGGCTGGCTTCGAGGGCAACGAACGTGTGCTGCAGCATCGGCGCGTCGCGCCAGTGGCTGCACGCTTCGCGGATGCCAGGGCACCAGTCGAGTGTCATGCGCTGAGATCGCCCAAGGTCATCAGGGTGAATCGCGGCCGCCCTTGGCCTACTTGCATGACGTTCAGTTTCACCGACACCGGCTTGTGTAACCACTCCCGATTAAGGGTGTCCGGGTCTTCAATTGCACGGTCAACCTTGCCCCGGATCAGTCCCGCCTGATCAGCAAGCAGAAACTCAAAGGTCCTACCCGCTGGGAGTACGCCTTGGAACTCGCCACGGTAGGTCTCTTCCGTCTCGTGGATATTCTCATCCTTGAGACGTTCGCAAGACGCCTTGACCTGAGCGTAGTCGGCATAGCGGAAAAACCGTTCACCAAACTCAAGCCCGCACCATGCCTGCTGTTGCACCAGCAACTCTAGGAAGTCATGCACCTTCCTGACGGCACGCGGGTGTATCTCCTCAATCACTTCGGCTACCTCGTCGTCAGTGCCTTCAGCCGCCAGCCTGAACAGCGCTTCGATCCTGGCCATCGCCTCCTGTGCTTTTTCAGCTTCGGGGAACAGCGAGGGCTCCGCTGCGGGCAGCTCAAATTCAAAGCCGAACGAGCCGATGGCGGTACCCGTAATCAGTAACTGATTCTTGTCCCGGTTGGGTATCGGGCCCATGTAGCGCAGCCCCTCGCTCAAACCGGCGGCGACGGCCGCGAACGCATCCGAAAAGGCGCCGGCGGCCTTGCCGCCGAAATCTGCCGCGATGCCATGGCTGCCGAAAACGGGTTTGCCTCGGAAGGTCAATCGTGCCTTCGGCGCAATCTGCTGAGGCAACACCGCCAACGCCGCTCTGGCGGATTCAAGCCGCGATTCGAGGCTCATGCGCTCGATCACATTGCCATCCGGAATGGCGGCCAGCAGGTTCTCCAGTTCCCTGATCTCGGAGGCAATGGCCAGAAAGTCGTTAGTCATGGTGAATCGCCTCCGGCGAGATTCAGAATCGCCCGCGCATCGCTATCCTGCGATGGGTCGAGATCAACCTGTACAAACCCCTTCCACAGCCCGTCGCGACGGTGCGACCACAGGCTGTACCAGTAGGCGATGTTTTTGACCTGCCATTGATCGGTCGGCTGCCCGAGCACGGCGAAATAGGCATCCATCGCATAGGTCGCCTTCACATGCTTCTGGTCAAACAGTACTCCTTGCCGCTGGGCCAACGAGCGTTGATCCAGCCCCTGAGGCAGATCAAGGAAGGTCACCACATCCATGTCGCGTGGCGCCCGACCTTCGAGTGCTTCGACCTGCTCCAGGAAGCTGCCGTCTAGCCATTGAAAGCCGGACGTAATGCCGGCTGCATGCAGATCGGCGCGAAACCGCAGCAGGCCATCGAGTATCGCCATGCGCTCTGGTGATGTAGCAAAGCGATCAAACAGCACGGCCAGATCGACGACATAGGGCGAGCGATCCGGACTGCTTCCGGGCGCGCTCGGCCGAATCGGCGGCAGCACGCCCGCGCTGTTCCAGACAGGAATACTAGCGATGCTCGACGTCATGACACGCTACCTGTTTGGCTTGCCGCCTGGTGTTCGGTGCGCTCTATGAACTTCTCCGCATCAGCGATGCGCAACTCGCCGGAGATCAATTTGGGCAGTAGGGTATCGCGGAGTTGGGCGAGGGTTTCTCCTTCTCTCGAAACTGCTGCGATGCTCTCGCGAAAGCGCGCGGCAGTCTCAGCGAAAGCCGAGATGAGCTCGTCTGGTGGCGCGGCGATTTCGAGTCGATAGACATTCTCACGATTCAGCCCTGGCACGGCGGCGTCAGTGTTCATGTCCCGAAGAGGCAGACTTTCGAGCAAGTAGTAGCAGAAAGGTAACGGAGCCTCCGGCTGGACATAGAAAACCGTGTCGATGGGAAAGCATAGGCGATCTTCCCAGTACAAACTTCCAACAGTTCCTTTGCGTCCGACAATGACTACAGGTCCGTTGACTAGTGCTTCGTTGTGAAGCCCGGTGATTCCGCCGGAACCGTATACCGGAACGTCTCCTTGGTGGCGTTTCCCTGCTGGTAAAGATTTTCCGTACGCAAGACTCAGGTAGTCGGAAATACGCTTCGTCTGCCACCCCTCCGGCTTGCCCTCGTCGTCGAGGCGGTCGGGGAAGAGCTGCCAGATATCGGCGGGAAGGTAGGGTTCGCGGCCTTCCATCTTGGCGCGGACGGGGCCGAAGTC
>TARA_R110002073_G_scaffold69317_6_pt1 | contig 25264 bp, 22 predicted proteins | sample TARA_R110002073 | Tara Oceans TARA_R110002073 (sample SAMEA4397174) | marine metagenome | biome: Polar Biome; feature: [DCM] deep chlorophyll maximum layer (ENVO:01000326); material: water (ENVO:00002006), including particulate matter (ENVO:01000060) such as... | depth 40 m | reverse complement strand
AGTTTATCAAAAAAGTCTTGTGGGGTCGACCATTCGCCGGTCTTAGATGAGAACATAACTACTTGTGTGTTTTTATTCATTATATTATTGCCCCTTCTGGTGATTAAAATGTGGTTGATTAGATGCGGCACCTTTCTGGCGGTTATCGTAAACCGTCATCAGTTCTCCATTATCAATTGTCGTACTACCGCCATCTTTAACGGATATCATATGATCTGCTTCTAGTTTGCCAGTGTAAAGATCTAAAATAGAAACCTCTTCTCCAGTTCGTAGCTGGCCCTCTTGAAGATAAAATATCTTGAGTCGCTGACTCGTAGAAAACACATCAGAAGAAGTTCTAACGCTGGCCATGGTGCCGTCCTCAAGTAGTGCTACGAGATCTCTTGTTATGGCGCGCTTGAACAAATTAAGGCTCTTTAGAAACGGAGTTCTTTGAGTATACACTCGTAGCCAATAAATGTAAGACCTCTCGTGCTGATCTTCTTCTAAAACCTTAAGAGAAATTTGCCGGAACGCCTGATCTGTTTCTAAAAACCAAGTCATAAACTGCTTATGATTATCAATTTTTATTTCTTTTTTGTGGGAATTAATATAAGCAACCAAATCAAAAAGGACTTGTACGAGTCCCGGGCTCATTCTGTGGCGCTTAACCAGCTTAATATCTTTCGCGATAAGTGCTACGTCTTTCATTACCCCCGCAACAAGACTTGTGGTGGTTTTTGATAACTCTGGTGTGTCTTCATAAAACGAATCCAATTGTTTAGCGCCGGTTTCGGTACTGTAATTGTTCTCTATCTTCTGTACAAGCTGTGCCAAAGCTTCTTCATGTTTGCGTTTGTCCAGATCTCCTGCGGACATAGTCATTAGGTTTTCGAAAATCAATCTATTCTGTGGTTCGTTAGCGGTGTCTCTGACAAATTTAGCCATGGGTGACCATCGAGCTTGACGATATTCTTGCTTGTTGAGGTGGGTTGATGTATTCTCTCTTCGAAAAAGTTCACACATCTCAATAATTCCGATTTTGCGGAATGTATAATACGTCAGCTTTTCTGTGTAAAGTAAGTCCTCTTGCTCTGACTCCGACAAATCTCTGAAATACTTCTTCTTTTTTCCTTTTCCGCGAGTAGTTGGATCTAAATCAGTATAAACCGCGAATTCATTGTTAATATATGCATTAAATGTGCTAGCGCTGTTGTTTCCATCTATGCTGACGTATTTGTGCCCTTCATCCAGCAGTGCTTTGAAGTATGTTTCGGATTCTTTATCTCTGATATCGACAGCACAGCGATAGCACGACTCTACCTCTGCGTTCATAATCTTATTAAACACTTTGCCAGCAAATACGGACTCCATGTACTGTTCTGCCGCTTTCTTCGTCCAGCCAGAGCCTCGCTCCACACCACCCCATCGCTGAAAGCTGCCGTCCAATTTAGTTTGATTATATTTCTTTTTAATAATGTGTAAAGATTCTTTAGTTTCTTTTACATCGTAAACGTCGTTCCCTTTCATGCGTTGGTTTCTCCCGAAATCGCGTTGAAATTATCAACTACCTCATCGATGTTGAACTTGCCCTTATAAAGACGATATGCCTTTACCGCTGAGCGAATCTCGTCGGTATCAAGCCATCCGTTCTCTCGGAACTCAGTGCGCAGTTCGCGCTTTTGCTCCTGATAAGGTTCTATGCATTCTTCAATTGCTGCCAATGAGCGGATATACTCCTTGACATATTGCTTCTTCTCGTTGTGTGTTGTGGCCATTAGGCTCTCCTTTGTTACTCTAATAATATATCAGGTTATGGGCTCGGTGTCAACTACTAAATTCCAAAAAGTTGTCGGATAAATTTTTTCACGATTTCGTCTTTTTCGTCTCTTGTTTCGCATTCAGAAAAAAGATAGTTATAGGTTGTCTTTTTTTCTTCGACTTTCAGGGCCAGAGCGCCTAGGCTCTTTTTCATCCATCTAATCTGTTGTTCGTAATTCTTAGGTGTTGCAACACCAAATTTTTCTGCAAGCTCTAGCAATACGAAATACTTCTTTTGTTCTAGGGACTCTTTTGCTTCATTAAACATTAGTAAATATTCCCCCTTCTGTTCTTCCGATATTTCACTGCCAAGTCTGTCAGGGTGCAAGAATAGCGCGATCTTTTTGAAGAGCTTATTGAACACGTCATGTATCTCTGACTCATCTCTGAGAACTTCTTTGTTCTCGGTAACTGGCTCTTTGGGTCGATGCTGAATTGATTGCTGTTCTTCATCATTCTCTCCGATAAGGAGGTTGTGTTTAGTCTTCTCTTGCCTGAGATCTCGGTAAGCCTCTTCCACTTTGTCGCTATGATCTCGGTTTAGTGCTTTAAGGTTTATTCCCTGATCTATACAATAGTCTTGTAGATATGCTTGGAACTCATTGCCTGTTTTATCAGAAATCTGTTCAATTAGATCACTCTCATCATGCATAAACCTTAGCTTATTGACATACCTTTTCCATCGAAGCTTTAAACTTGCTGACACACTTAAATCCCCAGACTTAAGTAGTGCGTGTGCTTAGGCCAAGCCCTCATTTAAGGCATCGCGATATTGTAAAAGCGCTAATTCTTTGTGCTTTGCTTCAATCATCACATCGAGATCGTACCCGTAATCGTTGAAATGTCGTACAATGTTGTCTGAATGTGCCTGTGGCTTGATTTTTGGATTTGAATATTCCAGAGAACGAGACTCAGCATAGTGAACAACAGGTTTGATGTCGTTCGGCCAAGTTGAGATGGCAAGCTCTAAGGCTTCGCGCTCGGTTAGATCACCGGGATGTAGCATATGATGGTGGTAGTCAAACACGATAGGAATACCAATGCGCTTGTAGACACCCTCATATAGCTCCTGCGTGGAGTATAGAGACGCTTTGTCGTCGTTCTCAACTGTTAAGCGCGTACGTACGCACTCGGGCAGTCGCTCAAAGTTGCGACAGAAGTTGTCAAGAGCGAAGGGTTTATCGCCATAGGCAGCGCCAACATGTATATTAAGTTTAGCGTAGGGTGTGCGAGGCAGCCCCATCATGTCAAAAAACTCGCCATGAACACTCAAATCTTTTCTGGTAAGTTCAAACACTCTTTCTTTGGGTGACGCAAGCTTGTTGAATGGGCCCGGGTGAGAAGTTAGACGGATACCATGCTCTTTAGCAAGATTGCCAGCGCGCATAGAGGCAGCAAGAATCATGCTATAGTCGGGTAGACTTTGGATGTCGTATTCACTGGCCCAAGGTAATACATCGGAGGATAGACGATAAAAATAAATCTTGTTTGATATATTCCATTCCAAGATTTTACGTAGATCACGGACATTTTGGAGGGCTAAGTGGGATGCATATTTTGTACCTTTCTCCATGAATGTTTTTTTGATCATGGATCGGTTAGTCGTGATCTTGTCCACGGCACGGGCTGTAATATCGTACTTTTTCGGGTATGAAAGTTGCATGTTAATGCAGGCGTAACCATAATTTTTACTCATCTATCCTCCGACATAAATAATATAACAAATTCTATATTATTTGTCAAATAAATTAACCTAATAATCTAAAAGTTTTTCCAATCGCGTATGCAGAGAAGCCCCATTGTTCATCATATTTTAAGCGAGCCATGTACGGGCGATTAATATGAATGGTATCTCTCTCAGGGCGGATGCCCCAGCATCGGATGCGGGTGGGCTGGTTATTTGTATCGGTAACCTCCACAATCCAATAAGACTTTCCATTCTTTGTCTTACGAGCATCAATTTTTCTTGGGATAAACCAGCAAACTTGCAAGCCCGGATCGAACTCTGAGATAGGCGGGATAAACTTCTCCTGGAGCTTTTGCACAGTTTCTGTGTCAATCACAAGGTTGATTGGGAACACTCCAGTAAGATCAGTTTTAAATTGAATGATCTCTTCTTCTGTAAAGTCACCCTCGGGCTTATAAAGCTCAATGTTATCCGCTAACTTCTTGGTGCTTTTTGGTCTGTCGACAACACATGCTGACCAAAAATGTTTACGGCCGGTAAATCTGTCGTCAACAATGTCGTCGAGGGCTCCCCCTCGGCAAAGGGCGTCAAGGGATTTTTTATTTAACTTAGAGTAGGTAATATTTTCATTAAATAGCATCTCTTCTGCACTGTTAAAGGGGCGGTTAGCAAGAATCTGTTCAATAGCTGCCATCCCTAGGCCCTTAATCGAGGTCAGAGGCTGAATTAAAGTATTGCCATCGGTGCTAATTTCCCAGACAGTGCCCGACTTATTAATATCGAGTGGTGCTATATCGAAACCAAACCGCTTAGCAACGTTGATCGCTTTTTCTTTGCGAGTCTCAGGCTCCTTGTCCAAGAAGGCAGCCATCCACTCGGCCGGATAATAATTCCACAACCAAGCGCACTGGAATGAGATAATACTGTAGGATACTGCGTGGGACTTATTAAAACCATATCCCGAAAAGTATTCAAATTTATCCCACAGTGCCTGGGCTTCATCTTTCGCGATCTTGTTATTAGCGCAACCAGAGATAAACTTATCGTGCAGCTTACCCTTTACCGATCCTTTTCCGGTGCCCTTCTTCGTCAACACTTTGCGAAGCATGTTACCCTCATCAAGAGTCAAGCCGCCTATTTTGTGAGCTAACAAGGCAATTTGTTCCTGGAAGATCAGGAACCCGAATGTCTCCTGTGTAATCTCGTGTGCATCGTCATTCAGATATTTGATATAATGAGGATTTTGCTTAGCCTCCACATACTCATCGTGAACATTAGCCGCCAATGGTCCTGGTCGGTAGATGGCGGTGATGGCGGATACATCAATAATGTTAGTTGGCTTGGCTCGGGTACAGAATTTCTGGGCGCCTTGCTCTGTGAACTGGAAGATGCCGGCCCACTTTCCCGAATGAAAGATATTTTTATATATCTCTTGATTGTTTAAATCGATCACATCGGGATGTAGATTCTTTTCGTAGTAATCTCGGATATCACTGAAGGTGGGCTCCTCAACTCCATGGTGGCGGCGGAGAATATGTTCGATACACCCCTCCATCATCTTTAAAGTGGAAAGTCCTAGCAAATCAAACTTAATGAAGCCCATGGGCTCAAGATGACGAACGTTTTGTCCTTCTGCCCATGGTGCTTGGCGGACACCACCCGAATTGATAAGAGGCATATTTTCATTGAGATCTTCTGCGATAACAACGCCGCCAGCATGCCGAGAGCATGACCGCACTTGGCCGACTAGACCTTCAACATGGGTCTTAACTTCCGGGTATTTCGCAAGATACTTTTGAAGTGTTGGAGAAAATTCGATGACCTCTTCCCACGTGGGAGCATAAACTCCGGCTTTGATGTCATGCTTACGCTTTGCCTCGGGTGTTGCCTCGCGGATCATAATAGAGGTGACGGTGTTGACCTCAGTGAAGGGAATATTGTATAGTTTAGAGATGTCCTTGATCAGTGATTTAAGCTGTAGAGTGTTCCAGTTTGAAATCGGAGCAACACAGTCCTCTCCCCACATTTCTACAAGCTTTTCCTTTAACGCCATACTGTCCGATACATCATAATCAATATCAGGATAGTCAGTAGCATCTGAACGCAAAAAGCGAGAGAAAAGAAGGCCGTGTCTAATCGGATCAACCTGGGTAATGCCAAGCGAGTAGGCGACCAGTGAGCCGGCGGCAGAGCCGCGGCCGGGTCCAGGCAACATCATGCCTGACGCGACGTCCGCGATCGACTTCATAGTAAGAAAGTATTTCGAGAAGCCGCGGTCATCGATAACGTGTAACTCTCGCTTGAGGCGGTCGGTATATTCTTTATTTGTATGGAGCCCTCGGTCCTTCAACCCCTCTAATGAGTAATTGACTAACGCTTGAGTCGCCGTAAAGCCGGCGGGTACAACGAATTCTGGCAACCGAACTGTGTTATCAGGTAGGAAGGACTCGACTCTATCAAAAGCGATCCGGTGAGACTCTTCAATACTTTGGAAAACCAAATCGTCATCGTATTCGAAGCCTTGTTCCTCCGAATATTGTTTGTAACTCTTCCACATCTGATCCCCATTCTTCGGGTACAGTTCATAGCCAATTTCTTCAACCCCTGCAGGCAGTTGAGACTCTTCCTCTGCCCAAGATGGGCGGCCTTTACCGAGCCAGCCTAGGCGCTTGTAGAGTTCCCTGTCCTTCCACGCGTCAGGATTGGGATAATGACTGTCAGCAGTCGTCACGATGCCAACGTCAAACTCTTTAGCAACCTGAATAACATATTGATTCAGTTCATGCTGTTCTTTGATATTGTTCCATTGGATCTCAGCATACCAGCGATCCCCGAAGATGTCAACCATCTGGCGCGTAGACTCTCTCATCGCCTCTAGGACGGGCTCAGCGCCTTCCTCTCGGTGTTCCCAGTAGTTGCCAGCGTAGACGCCTCCTAGGCATGCTGACGAGGCGATAATGCCTTCGTTGTATTTTTTAAGAAGTGCGTAGTCGATCCTGGGATAGCGGTAAAAGTTTTCAGCTTTATATGATTCAGAAACAAGCTTGAATAAGTTGTTCAGCCCTGTCTGATTTTGAGCTAACAAGACTAGGTGGCGACGGCGCTTCAGGATCCCTTGAATCCTCTTGCTATCGCCTTCGTCTTCAACTGTGGCGCCCGACTGTTCATCCTTTTTGATTGAGCGCGCTGACTTCTTATCTTCCATAGCTTGATCGTAGGCGGCGCGCCACTCAGAGATTGACGGAGTGAAGTAAGCTTCACACCCGAAAATAGGCTTAAAGTCTCGGCCTGATTCTTTCATCTTCTTCGCATGTAAGACCTGATAGGCTAGACCATTCATGTTTCCATGATCGGTCAGGGCCAAAGCATCACAGCCGTTATCATACGCAAAATCCATATGAGCTTGTGGGTAGCCGATGGCATCAAATATTGAACCCGCTACGCTATGGGCATGCAGCCCGACAAATTTAATCTTCGATTTGGTTCTCATCATTTCTCCTTGTAATTTTGATCCATGCACCCCACAAAATAGGGATAGCAACTGGGTGAAGGCATAAAAGCCAACTAATAGGGGCGCCGGTTAGAAACCACGGGTTGACATTGTTTCCGAGCCAAATAAATAAAACTGGAAAAAGAATATCCTCTATTATTTCCCACAGAATAAAAATAACCAACAACGCAGGACCGTGCTCTACCAGCATGTCCATAAGTTTTGTCGGATGGAAGTGCCCAAGCTTGTGCTTCAAGCGATGCACACCCCACCAAAATGCTTTTCTCATTCTTCGCCCTTTATATATATTAATTTAGCATGTTTGTGTGGCTTTGTCAATGGTTCTTTTGGCATTTTTATGCGATAATTGCTAGAAATATATTTGACATAGTTGTCCCATGAGTCTATTTGGAAATACCAGTCAGTTTGTAAGTTTAAAGGATCCACGTCAGCTACTTTACTAAAGATCGTAGAGAAATCGAATCCCCTTGCCGACCAGCGCTCATCAAGCGGGAGCTTCTTTGAGGGATACTTCTCGCCGGGCGATGTATTGTAGAATGTTTTAGTTGTCTCCGCGTTGACATGTCGCCGGCACTCCTTAAAGTCGTTTGCCATCATAGTAAACGGCAGGTATTTATTGTCCTTTACCGTTTTGCCGGCATGACTCATAAAAAAATTATTGCCCAGGGAGGATATTTGTTTGCGGTAATCTCGCAGAGGATAAACGTCGTATAAGCCATAGGGAAACGATATATAATATTTCTCAGGGACTATCCACTTCGATAGCTTATTTGCCACATACCATGCAGAGTGAATACCAGATAATACTGACCACCCATACGAGTCCCTTCTATCTCTGTCTTTCGGGAGTATAGGAACATAATAAATTGGTATCTCCTTCCTTACCTCTGACGGATATCGATGCTTTCTGTTATAATAAACCGGATCGTAAACCCAGTCTCCCACTACTTTTCTAATTATTGGTGCCATATCATCATTCGCCGAAATCCATATAGTTTGGCACCCTACAATTGCGCACTCGATAATTGACTTCTGTATCACAACAAGAGCTTCATTGATCGGTAACATCGAAATCGGGACTCCTACACCAAAATCGATGTTTGAATTTGCCAGTGGTATAATACCAGCTAAGTGTACGTGTTTACTCATAAATTCTTAATAAATAAATCATATTTGGTTGATGTTTGCGGAAGTTTCTCTATGAGTTCATTCAAATCAGCTGTTGCTTTTTTTACTTTTTCGGATTCTTCCCAAACTGGATCTGAAATTCTAATCTTTTGCCGGCCTATCGTAGATGTCCTAAACTTGTAGTGTTTCGGATTGCCATTCGGCCCGATCGAAGCGAATAAACCCTTCATCCCTTGTTGCTCCATCTCAAATATTGTTTTAAACCTAGCCATTGTTTCTGAAAAGTCAAAGCTCAAAAGTTCTTCCTGGTTTAATCTTGAAACTGTACACGCATCCTTGACGGGTGTTTTTCCGTCTATTCGGTCGGAAGGGTAAAACCATATCTCTGATACAAATTCATCCTCGGTCTCTAAATAATCAATCTCATGCTTACCGCCCTTGTTAAAAGCGATCCAATCATAAACCAAGAAGTCAGTCCTATTCTCTCTGGCTTCAACGAGTTTGTGGCACCCATCGTCCCCAAAAAAATAGCACCGCTCAAACCTTATATTAGCTATTCTACCATAGTCACTTGAACATGTCAACGTATTTCCGTCCCACCTCATTGACGTGCCCAGATCTGACAGCGGCATGTGACCATTCAGAGACAGCAGGAAAATCAATCTTTCCCAAAGCATCTCTTTCGAAATACCAACTTGCTTTTCGTGGCCAAAGGTCGTTAAACTTTTTGTCGTCGCTGGAATTTTAAGGCACGATAAGTCCAGGTGTGGCCGTAGGTAATCGAACCTAAAGGGGCGGCGCGCTTCAGTGAAAAAGACGGGGTACTCATTATTAAATGCAAACAAAATGGCGGTCAACGAGCTGCCGACAACTATAGTGTCATATTCAAGTATCACCCTTCTCTTCTTTTAGTGGCTCTAAGAGGCCCACAATGTCTAAACCAGCACAATCAATTTTGCTCTTGCTTACGTGATAGTGGCTAACAAATCCTGAAAATTTTCCGTAGGCCACTTGTTGTTCATACTTGGTCGAGTTTCCGCCAAACTGGTTTTTTGGGGTGTCAAACGGAATTCCAGTGGCACGATTAATAGCTTTCCACAGTGACTGTAGTGCTTCCTTCTGCACTGGATAGAAGTCCATAAACGGATCTAACTTAGTGCTATGTACCCAGGCGCTATCAACAAGAGGCCGAGTTCCGAAACCGTTTCTTTCATACCAAGACTGATATTTTGGATAATAGGCGTTTGTTATTTCAACACCAACCGACGGTCTGTTCGTTCTCTCGGAGCCGGCATGCCAAGCGGCATGCTGCATATCCATAGTTTGATATATCGTTCCATCATTATCAATTAAAAAATGAACCGATATCCCTCGTTTGTCTAGCACACTCTGGCAAGATCTCGAAGACAAACAAACATCCCAATGATTTACAAAATATCTAATATTTCTTTTTGGTCTGCTGGTATAATCATAGTAGGTGCCGGGGCGGGCGGCGAGGCCTCCGCGCTCTGACCAAAGTACCACCTTGCCCCACTCAATCGGGATAAATTTACCATTATACACAACATAGTTAGAATAATGACAGTCAGAAGGCTTATGGTCATCGATGTTCTCTTGGCGTTCGGTCCATAGGCGCCGGAAAGTCATGGGGCCGCATAAGCCGTCGGCTGACAGGGCGTGCTTTTTCTGCCACTTCTTAATGGCGCGAGATAATTTATCATCAAAATATTTCTCTCCAAACCAGCTAGGCGCCCAGCCCAATTTAGAGGCAGATGCCTCGTTATAAAAATTCTTATCCATGTAGTCGTCCTGTTAGTTGTTTAGTATTCCCACAACATAATTATCTTGAACAATGAAATAAGTCACTTTATTAACAGTTATTTCTTCAATCATCTTGTTATCTACAATGACGGTATACCCCTCGGTTAAGGGAAATCTAACGTCTTCAGACCAGTCTATGACCTTGTAAGAAGAATATAACTCCTGTTTTGGTTGGTAATCCTCCGGCAAAAGCAAGTCAGTTATTCTTTCCTTCTTTACTTCTGGCTTTTCAATTAAAATATATCGGTTAACTGGTTTAAGCATTATTCACCTCGCGTAAAATTAGTTTTTCTTGGATTTTATAATCTTGTTTACTTAAAAAGATGTCTTCACGGGTGCCGCAGTGACGGCAGTGCATAGTCATATGAACATTATTCCCGTGGGTAGACCGAACATTGCCAATGGGAATCCAATAGCATTCATTGCGGGCGGCCTTGCACTTTCTTTTTATAAATTTAGCTTCCATTAAATGATTAAAATTCATCATTTCTCCTATAGTGCGCACGTGTCGTTGGTACAAAACTTAGATCCGGATCCACCCTCATCGTCGTATACTCTTTGGAAAGGCGTTATGTTTAAACTCATTTCTTCAAACTGTGTTTTGCTAATCGGTTCATAGGGTGCCTGCTCATACCCAGTCTCTTCATATTTAAGAAAAGAAACCGCCTTAAGCCGAGTTTCATAAAGTTCTAACGCCGTTTTAATGTGCTTGGCTTCGTCCTTCTTGAAGGTTACAGTTATTGAAACGGAATTGTCTGCCCAATAATACTGATACTGGGCCGCAGTTTCGAGTTGTTCCCATAGCGAAACATCTTTCTTCCCTTTACTGAAGTAGGGCTCGTGTACTGGGAATTCAACAACCGCTGTATTCGGAGTATACTTATCGTCTTCAATCTTATATCCCGCATCCTTTAACTTATCAACCAAACTTGAAGTTTTTGAGAATCGAATACGTCTAATATAGTATTCATCCTCGGGATAGTGAATCCCGGGTGTAGATCCGTTTAACAAAGACACGGTCCCAGATGGCTTGATGGATGTCATTCGAACTGATTTTGGTATGCATAGCCAGTTAGAATATTCTTCGTCTAGCTGCTTAACATAATTATATGCTTTATCACACATCTCATAAACCTGCCGGCGGCCGAATTTGTTAAACGCCTGAATAACTCCCGACTGCGAGAGCCCAATCCTACGGTTCTTCAGCATCTTAGCATTTGTTTCGGGCCAGTGGGTATTCGATAAGGTAATGGTTTTTCCATACAAATACGCAATTTTCAAAGTGCGCAAATAATCATCGAGATCTTCATGCTTCGCCGGATAGGTCTCCACCAAGCAACATAGCTCGGCGTCTTCTAGTTGCTGTTCGACACAAGGATTAAATCCAGCTACATTAATGTCATCATAGCGAGGCCCATCTTTGAAGCGGCCGCGGGTGCGTGCGTTATTAAGCCATATATATCCGGGCTCACCATTCTTTTGAGATTGTTCGGCATGCCAAGTATAATCCATGCCAACTTGGGCATTGAAGGAGTTGTTAGACCCCCATCGATGGTGGTATAACTTTTCTTGATCGTTCTTCATCTCAAGATAGAGAGTGTCGTCGTGGCGCCCCATGGCTAGAGCGGCTGAGCGGCGTACGTTTCCAGATACAACGCATCTCCCGATTAAATTCTCGGTGTCAACAATATCAATGGAGGATATTGCTTCTCCAATTTTACCAGAATAAAGGTCTTTTAAATTTTGATGTAGCTCAGCCAAGGGCTCTGGGCCGGAAGACGTTCCACCGAACCCCCTGATCTCTGCCCCAAGCGGGCGAATAGCAGAATAATCAAACTTGGGGACTTTGCCTCCAAAAAAGAATCCATCGAGCAGCATATGTACTGAGTCTACCCACCCTTCACGGGAGTCATCGATGACTAAAGTATCATTTGTGTATTGAGGCTCCTGAACATCTACCGTGCCGGCGCCTTCAGTATCAAACCCTACACCAACACCAACCATCAGGGCGTCCATCATCCAAGCAAAAAGGTAGCCCCCCTTCGTGGACAAATCGCGCGTGGATCTGAAAGCACAATTAAATAAACCAGCAGCGGTACGAGTTTCAACAAAACTTGTTCCCATCATCCAGAGGCCGCGGCCGGGTGGCGTCCACTTCAAGTTGAATAGGCGCTCATAAGCGTCCTTGGCTGTCTTTTGGGCTTTACTATCATTCCACTCTAAGCCAAGTTGGAAAACATGCTGCTTCTGCATGTTAAACATTCCCTCTACCACTCGCCTACATGTCTGCCACCATTCTTCTGAGCCTGTGGCTTCCGGGTCAAATTCACTTAATCGTCTAGAGTAAGTTCTTTTGTACGTTATATACCCCAGGGGACCCCATGGGACCTTGGCCTCTCTGTAGGGCTCAACAAAGGTATCTGATAATCTGAATCTACGTATGTTTTCTAATGTTCTCATTTATTTTATTCCTTTTCTAAATTTCTGGTATCTATTCATTAAAATTTCCTTTTGTTCTCTCGCATTGAGAGGTAGTGGGTTTTGTGGCAACTGATTTACACCGGCTGCACTAGCCGTCACTAGCGACTTAGGCAAAACTTTTATACAGACATTAGAGGTATCCATAAATAAATTATGAATAAGACCATCAGGCCCATTTCTATTTTTTGCTACAAACATCTTACCTTGATTGTTTTGCTTATCTTCTATTGTTCTAGAGATCGTAACTATGAGATCCGCCACGAAACATTTGTTAAAAGCTTCAGAGATTTGTTCCATGGTAATCACTTCGGCATTTAATCCCGAGCGATTAGTTTGAGAGGCAGTCCAAATCGGACACTGAAATTCCTGTGAGATAGCGCGCAGTTCTTCATATATTGATTCTAATTCATTTCTTTTTTCTTTCCTGACTGTGACAGGCCTAAGTAGGTCGGCATAGTCTACAATAATAAGCCCGGGCTTGATATCTCTCTTCAATAAGCGAGCCAAATGGGATCTGATTGTGTTTGTTGAAGCGGACTTTGTTGGGTATTCTTTGACAATAAGTTTCCCATCGATTTCTTTAATTTTTTCATAAATTTCGTCCTTAAAGTTAGTCAGTTCTGAGAGGGGATACCCGGTTATACAGCTATCATATCTACATGCCACTACTGTATCTTGAAGCTCTAGCGTATAATGAATAACTGTTTTGCTTTCTTTCAAAGCTTCAGCGCCCATATGCACCAGCACCATAGACTTTCCGGCGCCGGTTGGGGCAATAACAACACCCAATTCGCTTTTTCCTAAGCCGCCATTGCAGAGCTTATCGATTTCGGCCCAGCCGGTCGACACGGGGTTCCTAAACTTTGGTACAAATCTCTCTTCGAAATCGACTAAGTAATCATATCCAAAGTTGTTCTCCGAGCCAAGTTTAATGGCGTCGTTAATTACCTTTGATATCTCGTCAAAAGAGCAAGACTGCAAAAGGTTTACCGACTTCATCATTGCCTCTTTCAACTTCTGCTTTCTGCAAAATTCTAAGGCGGTTTCTTTAATGTAGTCGACCTCATCGATCTCTTTTGCATGGATTCTTGCAAAATAATCCGTCACCTGCTGCCGGATGACTTCGTCCTCTCTGTCGAACTGTGTTCTCGTTATCGAGATGAGGGCTTCCATCGATGGATGCTTGTTATACCTTATCCGGTACTCTAAAATCTTGCTAGCAAACACCCTCAAGTATTCAAGATCTAAGAAATTAACGTCAAGTACTTCAGTTATCTGGTCTGCGAAAGGTCGATCTTCAAAAATAAGCTGTACTAGATTTTCTTGGAAGGTTTTCCCATATTTTCCAAAATCTACTTTTTCAGCTAACATAAATTCCCTCTTTTGTTATACGATTATAACAGATTTTTGCCAATAGTCAAATAAAATACAGATTTTATTGGTTTAGCCCACCACTTCTTTAAATGGTATTAGTAAATAGTAATCAATTTTTTCGATTGCAACGAAAAATTATAAGTTTTTTGTGCCGGCACATTCTACGCTTATTTTATTAAGAGATGCCTTCAAATCTTCCCAATTTAGCTCGCCAAAACCATCTTCCATCATCATCCCAATGATACTAGTTTTGTTAAAGGAACACTCGAACTCAGTTATTGCATAGTCAACCTTTTGTTTAGATTGTACCGACATCTGCGGAGAATATAGCTGCATCATATTATAGTTATGTTCTACAAGTTCCTTTGCCTCAACAACGTTCTCATAAAATTTCTGACTGTGCTCAGTATTCTCGCAGTAGTCCACCACTTCATCTATAGTTACCGTTCGGCTCTCTGCCAAAAAAGGCAGCCGCTTCGCAATCGTAGGTAGGCCGGCACCCTTAACTCCCTTCAGGTTGTCACTAGCGTCACCGGCCATGGCCCGGGCTAGAGCCATGTTAGTTGGGTGGACTCCGATCTGTTCGGTTATTGTTTTCATACTCATGACTTCTTTCTTGGTCGGGCGGAACAGTACAGTCTCGTCGTCGCACAATTGCATAAAGTCTTTATCGTTGGAGATAATCACCTTTTGCCATCCGTCATAGTGACTCATCCTGGTAAGGTAGGAGATAACGTCGTCAGCTTCAATCTCCGGAAGCATTATTTGGACAATCGGCATCTCATTAACATACTCTATAAGGCGAGATTGTTGCCAAATCTTATTGTGAAGTTCCTCATCGTCAGTGAGATTATGGAATGCCCGATTAAGCCTAATTGGCTTGCGGCCGGCCTTATAATTCTTGTCCATGGATTTCCTCTTCTGAGAACCATTGGGGCCATCCCACACAATCACGATCTCTTGAGGCGAGGTATCTCGTACAAGCTTCTGCAGGATCTTTATAAACCCTTTCATTCCTCCCATGGGTTGGCCATTGGCGGAGATTGAAGGATCAACGATGTAAGCCCTCAAGTAAGCGTTTAAGGCATCTATGATAAGGAGCCTTTTCTTATTAGTTTTTGTCATAATTTATAACTTCCTGCTTTTTTATTATTAATGGTGTAAACAACACGTTTAACACCAACGTGTTTAAGAGCCTCGTGGCACATTGCACATGGCTTAGATAATTTATAGTCCCCTTCACGGCCAACTCTGGCGACGTAGATTGTGGAACCTTCAGTGATACTACGATCCATGCCCAAGATGGCGCCCAACTCTGCGTGAAGGGTCGTTCGTCCGTCATGGTCGCGCTGAAATCGAGAACCAAATGCACAATAGTTGTTCTTGTTAAACGACGCGTTTCGGACTGATCCTTTCACCAGCACTGCTCCGTGACGATAATCCGGAAAAGCTGACTGATGGGCCATTCTTTTTGCTAAATCCATATATCTATGCACTTTCCCTGAATATTTGTGGAATCGATCAGCGCTATAGTCAGAGTCGTACTCTTTAACAATTGTTGACAAGGGCCCTCCACTGAGCTTATACCTAAGTATAGCTCATTACAGGGGAGATGTCAAGCGTTTTATCCTGGATCTGTGTAAAAATGCTCAGCTGACCCTTCTCTACGATCAAACTTCTGAACTACTTCTTCATCCATTAATTTAATGATGTGGCTTTTAAACTCTTGATCTTCCTGGATGATCTCGGTCCACTTGGATGGCTGGAACTTCTTCTCATACCCGTCTGGCATTTTCAAAGTATACCAGGCGCCAGCACTCGTTAAGTGTTCTGAACTCTTTACCGCTTCAAACCAACTTTCCTCATCGCGGATACCGATGTCTTCAGTCCCCCACAAAATACGGAATGCGCAGTTTCGACCTTGTGTCCCGAATCTAGACTTCTCAAGTTTTACTTTGACTTCGGATCCAATTCGGAACCCCTTATCATCTTCGATAAACGCGGACTTCGCCTTGCGGCCGGTAAGCCAGATTCTCAATGAGTAAGAATAATGCATAGCTTTTCCGCCTGGGGTCATATAGGGAGTCGTCATGGCGATGATGCGCGCATTAGGGCCGCTCGGGATATTGGTCTTAAGCTGGTTAAGCACTAAGAACGTTGCCTGTTTGTCAGCGATCGGAATAATCAATTTTGACATTCCCTTGGCTAAGATCCGAGCCTTGACCGCCATCGAGGATTGGGGATTAAAATCTCCCTCTACATCTGATACCGATGGAGTTAAAGCCAGAGAATCCCAGATAAACAATAGTTGTTCGTCTGTTGCCCCCAACAACTCTTCTACTGTCTCTAAGACAAACTCTACAGAGGACGCTTGAACATACATTAAACGTTCTAGGTTGCACCCTGCGCGCTCCAAGAAGTCCGGATCGATGGCAGACTCAGAATCGAAATAAACGACCATCTTGCCTGTTTTCTGGGCGTTTGCAGCCACTTGTGCGGCCATGTAGGATTTGCCGGTACTCTCCAACCCCGCTAATTCTGTGACCTTGCCGACTGGGATCCCTGCTACTTTTCCTTTGCATACGATAGAATCAAGCCATCGAGAGCCAGTGGAGATCCACTCTTTTACCTCTGTGGGGTTTTCGCCCGTTAAGTCGTGGGCGACGTTTCGGCCGGCTTTCTTATTTACAAGACTCATTAGATCCTGCATTGAAACTCTGCCTGCTTTTGTTTGTTTGGCTTTTCTGGCCATTTGCTCTCCTTAAAATAAAATGGCGGCAGACTTTTAACCGGTCTGCCAGCGGCTGTTTATTACTCTGCTGTGTCAACAGAGGCAGCGGTGTCTGCCGCTGTGTCTTCATCCTTGTCTCCGCAAGCCATTAACATGGCTACAGCAAGGACTGGTAGTATGAGTCTCATCTTCTCTCCTTAAAATAAAATAGCGGCAGACTTTTAACCGGTCTGCCAGCGGCTTTTTTCACTACTCAGCTGTTGCTTCAGTAGCGGCGGTCGTCTCGATTGCATTACCTGTGTTTTCATTGGTTGCGGTAGTGATTTCAGAAACTTCGACTGTCTTTGTGGTCGTCTCAGTTGTTCCAGTTGTGGTAGTAGCATCGCTAACTTCCACCTCCGGAGGCTCAAAAATACAAGTACCGTAAGCAGTTGCTACCACTAGGGCACCAGCTACAAAACTGACTTGGACTTTCCAGCGAGCCAATTGCGATTTTAACCATTCCATAACATTCTCCTTTTCTGTATAGAATAAAGTGGCGCCCAAAATAGCCGGGGCGCCAGCGGCTTACTAAGCTCCAGACATCAGATCACTGAATGCCTTATCGACATCGCTAGCGCTGTTCGAATATCGTACAGTTTCGCGAGATCGGTCTTCCGCGGATGCGGAGCCGGCCATTTGCTCGTCTAGAATGGCGTCGATTTGATTGGGGGCGAGCCTCTCAAATAGACCATCAAAGTCGGGCATATTGTCAAGCACACCCGGGGTCGCTTCCTTATCTTCTAGTAGCGGGGATGTGTTTCTGCGCATTTTAAGGTTAGTTTGCGGATACGCGCCCGGGCGAGTGGGCTTAGTATATGTTAGGGTAATATCGGTACCTTCTTCGATGTCTGTGATGTCTCCGTATTCGGGATCCAAGATATAGCCCAGAAGCAACTCATACGCTTGCTTTCCGTAACCATAAACCTTGATTCCTTCTTCTTCGTTACCACGAACAACGACAGGCGAGAAGTATCGGGTACGCACAAAAAGCGATTTTGCAAGCTTCTTGCTTTCCTCATCATTCTTATCAACACCCTCGCGCCAAAGCGTAGAAGCAAATTCGCAAATCGGACACCGATCTCCAAAGTTACGCTTCGGGCACATGATACCACCCTTATGATCTCCCACATTATAGTGGAAGAAGAATTCCTTTAATGGATCCCCATCTGCCGTTGGCACAATCCGGATATCCTGATCGCCTTCAGCTGGCTTAAACCAGATAGAGGGTCCATTACCATATTTATCTCCCTCACCGCGAAGTACGGCGAGCTTTTGCTTCATTAGTTCCATATTAATAGACATTAGTTTCTTCTCCTTGTTTTGTTATAAAGTATGTTGAGCTTTCCTCAACACCTAATGTAATACTCTTGAGCAAGCAAGTCAAGAGTTTTTTTGTGTAGCGTTAGTGTGGGCAACGCAAAACCCAAAATCATTTTCATATGGCGATTCGTAAATCGCATAAGTCAAATTCTTAAAAGCATTTTTTGATTTTTGTTTAAGTTTTTCTATGATCTTCTGGTGAAGAGCACCGTCCTGTTCTAATTTTTCTTTAGCGATACAAAGATAATAACATACATCCCTCTCCATGTCAAGCTTATAAAACCACTTTTCTTCAATTTTATTAGTATCCAGTCTGCCTATCGCACGGATGCGCTGGACGTCTGACGGGTCGCTCAAGTTTCCAATAATCGGCTTAGTGTGGTCAAATAAATTCTTATAATGGACGCTGTAGTAAATAGTTTGGTTAATGGTTTCAAAGTACTTCTTAATGGGAACGTCACCTATAATTTCTTCTAGTATCGGGTTGCTAAAAATGGTGACTGAGTTGAACAACCCGCAGCGAGCATACTCCTGCAAAATCCCAAAAATTGCATTCTCCTGTAGCTTAGCATTCCCAATCAGCAACTCAGTGTCAGGCTTTATATAGTACACGTCGATCTTGCAGTGTTTTATCTGCTCCAGTATCCCCAGCGTATAGTTGGCGCTTTTACTTGAGCCGCAAACAAAAACTTGAACATTTTTATCTATATTCTTAAAAAACTTGGACAATTTAGGTATGCTTTGCTCGTATTCTTCTGGTGTTTCGCAGGTGCGCAGCTTATAATCCCTCTTTTGGGATTTTTCGAATTCGCTCGATAAACAATAGACATTGTATTCTTTGTTGTTTTTAAAATGGGTCGCGATGTTGGTGCCGGCCTTCCCAATGCCAATTAAAGAAATCAAAGCTTTAGCCCCTGTAAATCAAAATAATCCTTGCCGGCGTTAAGGTTGCACATAAAGTTGCCTAATTTAGTATTTTCGAACATATCTTTAATCTCTGGAACCATTTCTCTTTCGCTGCTGTCTAAATCAATCACAATTTCATCATGGACAATATGCGATATAAAGCTTTTCTTGTCTAACAAATATTTTTCTATCTCGATGGCGCGATCTATAACAATGTCAGATGTTGTGCTCTGGATAATATAATTGAATGCGCGGCGCCTGTCAACTTTTATTTTCCGATGGAACGGGGTTGTGACATGCTCTCCATCATACCACTTGTCCAGCACAAGGCTTCTATCGTAAAATTTTGTATTAATTGCTTTTGAGTCCGGATTATATAACCACGAAAAAAACAAGGTCTTAGCTTCTTCTCTATATATCTGACTTTGATTTATAACATTTTTCATATTCCATTCGTGAATGTCCTCTTTCGGCTGCTCTTGGTCACTCATAGATAAAAGTGTTCTGATTTCTGCACCATTATAATCTAACGATAAGAACCAATCATTTTTTGGCTTTATGAGTTTTCTATATCGCTTCTTCATTGTTAGGATCGGCACGGTATTCGGCTTTGTAGTCAGGCGACCGGTAGCGGTGCCAAAAAGATTATAATCGATATACGACGGGCCGGCAAGAAGTTTTTTGACTGCAGTACGATCCGAAGAGTTAATAAAGAGGTGTCGACAATCTTCGTTGTTTAAGTTTAAACTTTGAAATTTTATTCCATGAATCAATTTATATGCGGCCGATAAGTGGTCATAGTTATTAGGCTTTTCATAATTTTCGAAAACATACTTTGTGATCTTGTTTCTCGCCTCACAGAACTCTAGCAAAAAATCGTGTGGCACCAAATCAAAAAAGCAAAAACTTCTTAAATCAACCTTGGCAATTTTGAAAGACTTCAAATAAGCTCTAAACTTCCTTTGAGCCTTATCCAATTCATTCTTTAATTCGGGAGGGCATATATCTACCAGGGTGGCGCCTCCACAATATAACCACGCATATTCGATGTTATCGGCCGATATGGAGCCAGTGAACTTCCAGGTTCTTTCGATCTGTTCTGGAATTTTGTCAAAATGAAGTGTGCCGGCAGTATAAACCCCCACGCATTGTGACTTATCGTCTAGTGTCTGAAAATACACCCGTACCTCTTGTATACTACTATATCACTTTTCTGACTCTATGTCAACTAAACTCTTCTTAATTTCTGTAAGGGTTCCAGATCCGCGGAAGCCTTTAAATTTCCCTTCTAAAGTTGCAGATATCCTATTGTGTTTATTACGTTTAGACAGCGGCAACAGCCGTATCGCTGCAATCTCAGTTTTTAAGACTTCCAATTCTCTTTTACCCACGTAGCCCCTGTTCTCAATATTTTTCAACTCTATATATCGGTTTATAAAGTAGTCTGAGCCGTAGTTTTGATAAACTTGGATCTCATTTACCTTCTCCATACGATAAGGCTCCGTAAGTATGAGCTTGCCTCGTCTCACGGGGCGAGTACGGCGATTTTTAATATCAACATATATTCCATATAGTCTCAAAGTAAAATCAATAAATTCTTGAAAATCGTTTTCATGTGCTGGGCGGCAATACGCAGTAAAAAAGGAATCAGGGCCATCAAGGCCGTACTTGTTCATTCTCTGTTTCATCGTGGGGGAGTTTAAGTCCGCCACTAATCGCCATGGTGCGTTTTTATCAACTGAAAATCCAACCTTCATCGCCACATTTAGAAAATAATCAAAATTAGGACTTTTATAAAAAAGAATGTCTATTGGGTTATCTTTTGAAAAATCGCCGTCTGCGATCTCTACTACGAGACCAGACATTCTCATTGGTGTTATCTTATTCTTCATTAGCTCTCCTTTTGTAAAAGGAATCTTATAAGAAAGTAGATCCGTATAAAAAATAAAGTTTTTCATAAAAACATCAAAAGAATTTATGTCAGTCCCCGGTGTATTTTCAACTTCATGAATATAGCTGAGAAATCCAGCCTGGTACCCATTACCACGTACGTCTTTTTTAAAAAGTTCGAAACTGGAATACCCTTTGTGCGGGATCGGTGTAGCCAGATAAGGATCGGTTATATCAATTTTGTTATTTTGGCGCGCCGCTTTAAAATACTTTTCCATATCAGAAAAAGCATCAGCAACAAAATTTACGGCGGTTACCATGGCTTCATCAGACGAGCCAACTTTTTTTAATATTGACTGGTCGCGATCTGGTGCTAGCACCACTGGGGAGCCAACAGCGTCAATTTTTCCATAAGCTGTTCGCTCAGCAAATCTAAAGTCTTTCAAACATTTTGCAAACTGCGACGTGGCAGCATTTCGCAATGAACGTGTTTGCACTTCATTATCAATATTAACTTTGAAGTTCATTCTCGCGATAAAGGCCTCGATAGTGCCTTGTGTATTTTCCCCAGTAAACGCCATTTTATTTCTTTTTCAGTTCCTCTCTTTTTTTGTTTATGAATTTCTCCACTCCCACGGAGATTACGGTGTCGACCCAATTCACTCGATCTGATTCTAAAATGCTGCCGGCTGCATGTGGTGTTGTTAACTGGATGGGCATATTGTGCGCGGCGAAGGCATCTTCAATCGTTTTGCGGTCGGCGTGGGAAGTGGCTTCGTCCCCGAAGAGACCACATACACCCCTCTTATCTATCTCATTTGAGGTTCTGAGCAGGGTTGCATTTAAGTCTTTGGCTCCACCGTGTGATGTCCACTTAGCTGTGAGCGTGGTGCTAAATTGGCCGCTTTTAATCGAATTCTTAACATGGGTTATCATGTGGTATCCCCCAAACCCCAGCATATAGGCCATGGAGTGTGGGTCGGATATCTTGCCCAGGGCCATGTCTATTGTTCTCGAATCGATATAGCAAACGGCACCAGGAAAAATGGTTGGAAGACCGAAAGTTTCAATTGTTATTTTATACGGCTCTCTCAGTTGCAAAATTCGATTAGTCTTATAATTTGTTTCTGACGCGAAAAATCTTGCTTCGCGGACGTACGGTTGATCGTCTTTCTCAAATGTTATCTTTTTAACCATTCCGCTATTAACACCAAAATTAAATTGATAGTAGCCCATTTTTAAGTTTTCTTGTGTTGGCTTCGGAAATGATGCAGTGCCATCTTTCGTGCCAGCGATATTGGGATAATAGATAAAATAATTGATCCAGTTTTCTGCGGCCTTCGTGGCATACATTTGAATGGTGCCTTCATCCACGCCGGTGGCGCCTTTATTCTTTTGAGACACTCTCGTTATTGCCTTACATTTGCCTGTTGGCAAAAATAAATTATAGGTCAGAGCGGCGTCGGTTGTGCCGCGTAACGTCGCTGCGCAGGCGCCGACTGTATCCTCGGGTGCATACAATTGGGTTCTCTGTATTGAACTTGCGTCGGTCAAGGAGTGCGACGTGCCTGTCTCGTCAGCAAAACTTTTAAATTTATTTAAAACAGTTCTCAAAAAATCACTCAAAAACAAACCAAAACTATATTCAGGGAATTGTCGGTTTCCTTGATATTTTGTAATATATTTCACAAACCAAACAGAAAAGGTTTCCACTGAAATAGGAATGTCAGCTAAATTTACTTCTGATTCGAAAACATCTTTCACGTTTGGGTTCTGAGTCACCCGAATGTCTGTTAATATTATTCTGGTATTCTTGAAGGCATTCTGGGCTGCAGTGCCATTATCTTTGTGTCTGGTTGCGTACGAATCTTCGACAACCATTTTTACTGATTTTATCAAATCCCCAACGAAAAAGAAGGGAGTAGGGCGGCGTCCATCAGCGATGATATTCGCTGGTTGAATGTGTTTTGAAAATATATCTTCCACACACTTGCTTCTGTCTCCTTCCTTGCATCTACTAACCGATTTGGCGCCGGCCTTGATCATTTCGGAGATAGTATCAGGAGCATCCGGGTCTACTGGTGGCCACCAGTCGATCTCTGAACTCACAACTTTTCTGCTGATTAAATCTTTTACGTAAGGGTTTATTGAATAGATCTTATTATCTTTCCTGAGATTGGAGATTATTGAAGAAAATACTTCTTGTTGTAATTCTTTACCAAACCAATCTAATTGCTGGGTAATATTCGCTTTAAGCGCCTCGGCGCGCCCGGTGGAGCACACGTTCATTATTTTATTATGCAAGTCTTTAGTTTCTTTAAATATTGTTTGCAGCTGCGAATTTGCAAAAATGTTTGCACCTTGCGAGAAAGCTATAGCTTCTAAGTACCCACGATAAGTTATAATTAAGTTAACCGAGCCATCCTGTTGGATGTCAAATCGGTGGTCGATCAGTGTAGCTATTATAGGGAGAGCTGTCGTATCTATAGCGAATCTCTTCTTTTTCGGAATAATGTCGCCGGCACCTTTGACCGGGTCGCTATAAGCGTGGCCGACAAGAAATTTTATTCTATAATATTCAGGGTCCCAGTAAGAATTGGCAGTGTGATCGTTTGTCGTGTCTTGCTTGTTTTTGGGTCTAGTAATCAAATCAGCATATGAAAATGTGCCCGGGCTGTTGCCGACAGGGGAGCCAAGATCCCTTACTCTCAATATATCGGAAAAACTTTGAAAATACAACGTCAAAGTCATTGTAATATCTTTGGTGTCGTTTGCTGGGTTTGTTCCCTGATAGTCCCAATCAAAGCTTCTGATCCCCACGCTGTTACCTTTATTATAATTCTCAACGATCATGTTGCCGTTTAGATCTCTTGCCTTCTTGTTCTCGATGCTGTTTATGACATTATTCTCAAACGGTAGTTCTTGTTCGTAGTCCTTGCCGCTATTGAGGCCTTTCTTAAAGATCCTTACCATAGGTACTAAGGACGAAATTTCAGCCGGTGTTAAATCTAACAATGCTTGCTGGTTTTCGTTGTACAACAGCTGACTCACTCCGGATTCGCTGCGGCCCTCAATAGGGTAAACACCTCTAAAGGTGTCCTCCGGATTATAAACTTGTTGGCCGACCTTTTGTATTTTATAGATCTTCTTTCTTCTATTTTCGCCGTACGCTGCAATACTTGGTGTGTTGATTGTGAAATAGTCCCTAGTACTAGTCCGAATATTGGAGGCAGATTCCTTAGCTTTCTCGGCTGCAGCTTGTTTGGGCGATTTGCCGCCTGCACCACCCACAGTCACAACGCCGCCCTTGGGGGCTGCGGCCACCACTATGGCTGCGAGGGCCTCTTGAGTCTTTGCGTTCTCAAGGTCCTCAAGCTCCTGGGCTTCGTCCTCGGAGATCTCACCGTCCTCAAGGAACTTCATTGCTAACAATACCCGGGCATATAGATTTATAAGATCCACATACCATCCCCAATAGTTTGTTTTTTGTACAGCTTCCACAGCCTTTGCGCTGATGGCGGCTCGAATGATTTCTTCCTCGAGCGGCGGGGCGGGTTTGTCCGGGGTGGGTGCGGGCGCCTTAGACGTGGAGCCTTTCCTAATTAAATCCATTAAGGTATCACTGGAAAAGCCAACCCCCAGTTCGCTAGCGTTTACCCAGCCTAGGGGTCCAATACATGCGGCGATACCACTGCCGGCGTCATCGAACGCCGTGAGGAGGGCGGCCTTCAGGTCGCCGCCGGCGGTAGCGTTGACATAAGCATTGTGGCGCTCTATCCGGATATCTGAGAGGCCCTTTGTCCATGTGGTAGAGCGGCCGTAAGTTAAAGCAAAGCCTAGGTCTTTAAAAACTTTCTGTTGGTATAATGTTATTATCTGATAGGCCTCTGATAAGAAACTCACTACCAGATCTCTCTGATCTTCTTTTAATTTCACTGCGCTGGCGGATCCGTCGGCTGGTACTGCAAAGTAGCTATCCACCGTGGACTCGGCCGATTTTTCGGCAGCATCTTTGAAATCGCCCTGGTTTCCGGACGACAGCCAGCTGTCGTAGTTGCCGATGTCTTCTGGTGCCGGCAAGTCCGCGCTGGCCAGCGTTTCTTTGTCAGCGGTACTCTTGAGGGCGTCATCAAGTTGGGCTTTTACGTTCTCCCAAAGTGATTCTGAGGTGGTTGAGTACGCTGCGTCTAAATGGAACTTGAGTCTAGTAAAGACTGCCTCCGGGGTGGTGGCGTATGCAGGGTCTTTCACAGCTTCGGCATAAACAGACACAGTGTTCCCAATTTTGCTGTCAATGACGCCTTTGGCAGCTTGGGCGAGATCGATTGCATAGATCTTGTCGGTCTCGGACGCTGGGAGGTCCGAGAGAAAAGCGATGTTACCGTCAGGGAATATTCCAACGTATTTCGCTGTCGAGTACGGGTTGAGACGTGCTTGATCAACCGTCGCGGTGGGGAATTTCAGCTGTGTTAGGAGTGACGTCGTGCCCTCCACGCCGTAGGATTTTTCCGCGACTGTAGGCTGCAAGCTGTCGCCAGCTGCCATTGCCTCGGTGATCTCCGCTATCAAGGCT
>TARA_R110002073_G_scaffold3448_1_pt1 | contig 25264 bp, 21 predicted proteins | sample TARA_R110002073 | Tara Oceans TARA_R110002073 (sample SAMEA4397174) | marine metagenome | biome: Polar Biome; feature: [DCM] deep chlorophyll maximum layer (ENVO:01000326); material: water (ENVO:00002006), including particulate matter (ENVO:01000060) such as... | depth 40 m | reverse complement strand
CCGCAGAACAGGGTGGCGGGTCTTGGCCAGCCGATCCCCCCAAAACAATAAAAATTACAGCTTCATCTGGTTTAGACTCTAATACAATTCTAGGAGCGTGGAAGAAGCTATCATCGATGAGTCCTCCAAACGATCCAAAGAAAACGCTTGCCGCCATTGGGGGCCCCGAAGCTTTAGTGAAAAATGTTAAGATGTTAGAGAAGAACTTTGCAGGCGCGGGGAAAAATCCTGCTCGTATTGATATGCCTGTTGTAGATCCCAAGAAGGATATGACGGATTTAAAAAACCGCTTGTCGAAAGGCGCCCTTGATGTAAAACCCCCGTTTGCCCCAGACGGACACGATAAGCCTTCTAACAAGGATTTCCCTCGTGGGTTAGATGGTGCGGACCAGCAAGCACAAGATGCCTTTTTAACAAAAGGGCTGAAGGACAAAGACAGGGCAGATGATGCACAAGTGTCTCTAGGAGAAACACCTATCCCCGTTAAGAATTCTTATCCTACACAAAGCGCTGTTTACTTAGATAAGAGCTTGTGGAACATATTGAACTTTGGCCCGACTAAGGTCGGGGGAGAAGCTTTTGGAAAGCCAAATTTGATAGCAATTCAAGACGAAGATCAGAATTATATTTTAGATGGCCACCATCGTTGGTCTTCCGCTTTTATATCTGGAGGCCCGAATGCATCAATAAGAGTGCAAGCTCTCAAGGGGCTAAACATACCGGTTGCTATTGCTGCCCTAAGATCTTATGGAAACGCAAGAGACAACAAACAGAAAGGTTAAGTAAGAGAGAATTATGAAAAGATCAGAATTAAAAAAATTAATAAAACCCATCGTTAAGGAGTGTGTCCAAGAGGCCATCTTGAACGAGGGCCTTTTGTCTAATATTGTATCAGAAGTTGTACAGGGGATGGGCAACCAATTTCTTATCGAGAACAAAGAAGAGGTTGTACCGGCTATGTCAAACGAGAATAGTGTTCGTCTAGATACCATAAGATCACAAAAAAAGGAACAAATTCTAGAATCTAAAAAGAAATTGTTGGATGCGATAGGCAAGGATGCTTATGGTGGGATTGATATTTTTGAAGACACAAAACCTCTAAGGGAGTCAAAATCTTCGGGCGCCCCGACGAGCCCCCTTGGCGGCGATGGCCGAGAACCAGACGACCCGGGCGTTGATATCTCAGGGATTGTTGCTTTAGGAGGAAAAAATTGGAAAGCTTTCATGCGCTAAACACTATTTATATGGAGAGGAATAAATAATGGCAGAAAAATATATGAAACGTTATCACGTTGGTTTGGGAAATGTTGGATCCTATCAGGTGTCCGCCCGACCGTGGGTGTCTTCTTCTATAGAGATCCCGGTTTCTGGTGTTGTTACTACTGCTGCTAATAGAATAGTGGTTAATTTTCCTTATGTGACGAAGTTTGTCACTATTAAGAACGATGGCCCCAACGAGCACGGCTGCACCATGAGGGTAGCTTTCTCGGAAAATGGCCTTAGAGATTCGACACACAACTATTTTATTTTGAGTGGCGGCGAGTCTTTCTCAGGCGACTGGAAGGTTACAAAAATGTTTTTGATGGGCCACGAGAAACTAAATGCTAATATGTCTACGACCGCATCAGTTATTGCCGGCTTGACGGGTATTGAGGCTAATCTGCTGAGTGGCAGTTGGAATGGCCACTCCGGCGTCTGAGTAATATAAGAACTTATTGGAGTTGATGTGAGAAACAATAGAAACAGGGGAAAGAACTATCAGTCTTATGATAGGACACCTCCCGGTACGCACCCCGCTCACGTTGTTGTGAGACCAAAGCCCGGTGAGCACCCAGAAAGAACAATAAAAAGATTCCTTAAGAAGACAAAAAAAAGTAATATAATTCAAGATTATAGAAACAAAACTGAATTTTATGAAAAGCCTTCGGTGGTCCGTCGTCGGAAGAAGAAGAGAAAACAAGCGATTTTAAAGAAATTAAAAGAGTCTTCTAAGGAGGAGTAGGGATTTTGGCCTTTTTAGATACTATTTATTTTGAAAGATTTTATGGGAGTTTTACTAAATGTCATCAATGCTAGAACAGGCCATAGTTGATGCTACTGCTCTAAGAGAAGCCGCTATGCAAAACGCTGAGAGTGCCATTATCGAGAAGTATTCCTTCGAGATGAAGGAGGCGATAGAAAAGCTTCTTGAGCAGGAAGAGGATCAACTGGGTGCAGACTTCTTCGATGATGGTCTACAGCCCGATGCACTTGATCAAGCGCCACCCGCGGCCGCAGAAGATCTGGAGCTTTGCCCTTGCCCAGAAGATGGAGAGTCTGTTGAAATGGAGTTTTCTTTGGACGACCTTCGGGAACTTGCCGCCGAGATGGAAGAGGGCGAGCCCGCTCCTTCGGAAGACCTCGCCACCGAACTCGGCGCAGAGGAAGAAGAGGACGAAGAGGAATTCCCTCTTCAAGAGTCTATCGAGTTAGACGAAGAAGTTGAGATTGAAGAAGAAATACAAGAAGAAGAGTTGGATATGGAAGACACAGATATCTCTGAACTCTTGGAAGAATTGATTGTGGACTTGAGCGGCGACGACCTTACGGGTTGGGCCGGCCGTCCAGAATCAGACAAAGCATATGCTCGTGAAATTAGATTGGCCAGATCCGCATCGACTGAGAACCAAGAAAAGGTTAAGGCGATGAAGAAGTCTGTTGACAAACTAATGGAGCAAAAAGATTCCTTGCAAAAGGATAACAATCGGCTTAAAGAAGCCGTCGTCTATTTGAAAAACAAACTAGACGAAGTGAATTTACAGAGTGCCAAGTTGCATTATGTAAATCGCACATTGAATAGCGCCTCACTGAATGAGCGGCAAAAAGAAAAGATTGTCGAGTCTATTCAGAGTTCCGAATCTATAGAAGAAGCGAAGGTTATTTATGAAACTCTTCAAAGCGCAGTGGGCCCTTCCAAGAAGCAGCCGAAATCACTAAGCGAAGCGATTCAAAGACCCTCACTTTCTGTCCGTAGACGAAAGAATTCATCTGATGACCGCGAAAATGCGGCCAAACAACGATTTCAGCTTTTAGCTGGTATTGTTAAAGACTAGACTAATTAATATTTTTAACCTTAAAGGAGGATTCATAAAATGTCTATTTTAAATAAATTAACAGAAGGCATTGTTAATAGGAACCTTAAGCAAGAAGGCGATGCCCTACTCAAGAAGTGGGAAAAGACCGGATTACTTGAGGGGATTGACAATGACAGCACGAGACAAGGTATGGCTCGTCTTCTTGAGAATCAGGCTAAGCAGCTTCTCAAGGAGGCCGCGGGTTCTGCCATGGCTCAGGGCGATGTAGAAGGTTTTGCTTCCGTCGCTTTCCCCCTCGTTCGCCGTGTATTCGGCGGACTTCTCGCTAACGACCTCGTTAGCGTTCAACCGATGAGCTTGCCCTCGGGCCTCATCTTCTTCCTCGATTTCACCTTTGGTGGAACGAACGATGGCATCGATCTCGATGCTTCCTACGGTGGCAAGAACCGCCTTGCTGGTGGAGCCATCAACGGCGACTCACTGTTCGGTGGCGGCCGCGTTGCTAGCCAGATCACTGGTGGTGTGACGCTTGACGACACACACGTCAGTGGTGGTGTTTTCTCGCAAGAGCGAGGATTCTACAACTTGGTCAACGGCTATGCATCGCCGACTGGCTCTTCTGAGGTAGAGGTCACCTTGCGTGCCTCTGGTAATGCCGGCGACGACCTCACTGGTAAGTCCGAGACGAACCCAGCGACTTTCAACGCTAACTACTCCGACCTTAAGAAGCTCACCCAGTATGATCCCGACTTGTCCGGAACTTTCTGTATTGTTGGTACGGTCTCCAAGACCGACGCCGGCTTTACACAGTTCAATGGTGACAATGTTGTGACCCTGCATCACTCTGGTGGTACACACTCCGAGCACAGAATGGGCCTTGTTAAGCGCCTTACTCGCGAAGACCCTGTTACTTCCACTAACTACGTTCTCGTTTGGGCTGCTACCGGTTCACTCACTGATGACACGGCTCGCATAGCTCTACATGAGTCTCTGAACCATGGTGCTAACGTGCCCGCGGACGCCGTGCTGACGACGGACCTCACCTTCACTCACGCGCTCACTGATGATTTCATCGCTAGTGATACCGTTGGTGCTTTGAAAGGTGATGCTACTTGGGGCCTTGAGGATTCTACGGATATCCCCGAGATCGACATCAAAGTGGACAGCATTGCTGTGACGGCGATTACCAAGAAGCTCAAGGCTAAGTGGACTCCGGAGTTGGGGCAAGACCTTAACGCCTACCACAACCTTGATGCTGAGGTTGAGCTTACCTCGATTCTCTCCGAGCAGATTGCTCTTGAGATCGACCGTGAGATCCTTGTTGATCTCCTAAAGGGTGCCACGGCTGGCGTTCTTTATTGGGCCCGCTCACCCGGCCTCTTCGTGAACCGCGAAACTGGTGCGGAAGTTGGTGCAACTTCGGCTGCTCCTGACTTCACCGGTACGGTTTCCGAGTGGTATGAGACTCTGATCGAGACCATCAATGATGTGTCCGCTAGAATCCACCGTAAGACTCTACGTGGTGGTGCTAACTTTGTGGTGTGTTCACCCGAAGTTGCCAGCATCCTTGAGTTTACCAGTGGCTTCCGCGCATCGATCACGGTTGATGACACTCAGGGTACCATCGGCGCTGTTAAAACTGGTGCTATCTCCAAGAAGTTCGACGTTTACGTCGATCCTTACTTCCCACGGAATGTGATCCTTGTTGGTCGCCGTGGAGCAAGCTTCCTTGAGAGTGGTTATGTTTACGCTCCGTATGTGCCCCTGCAAGTCACGCCGACTATCTTCGGTATTGAGGATTTCGTGCCCCGGAAGGGAGTCATGACTCGATACGCCAAGAAGATGGTTCGTCCTGATATGTATGGTGTTGTGGTCTGCCGCGGTCTCATTGGTGAGTCTGGCGCAAGCTGATAAACCATAGAGGCTGATTGTCAGCTAACCCGCCCTCTTTTGAGGGCGGGTTTTTTTTTATTCCCAACAATGAGTCTCTAATGGTATATTCGAAACTATTTACAAGTGACTTGGAATTCTTCTCTGGGGTTGGGGCCACTAACCCTTAAAGAATTTTGACCGAAGTGGCTGGTCATTGTTCGTGATTAATATCAGGTTATCGATAACTTAACTTAAAAAGGAGAAATTAAAATGGGAAAAAGAATAGGATACGCTCGATTTGAGGCGATTTTAGAAAGATTAAAAAGAGAGATTAATTTTGGTGAAGGAACAACGTTCTCTGGGCAGCGACCGAAGGTCACGACCCTTAGCACTGTTGGTTCTTACGCTTCACCAACGAAGACTTGCACAGCAGCCGATTCCGGAACGACATTTTTTGTCGACATGAGCACAGTTAACATTGTGTTACAGTTGCCAACAGCGGTCGCGGGATGGAATTGCAAGGTTATCATGGCTACTGCATCTGATAACGAGGCAACCAAAGACTTTGCTCTCACCACGGGCGCAGATGGCACCGATATCGGTGGTCACATTCGTCAGGGTGGAAACTCTGTGATTGAGATTACCAACGCTACTAGCTGTATTGGGTTTGACTCAAGCGATGGCGCTGTCACTGTTGGCGACTATCTCGATATCTATTGCGACGGCACCGACTTCTATTGTATTGGAACGACGGTTACTGCTGCAACCATTGACATCGCAGATGCCGCAGACGGTCATACTCTGCCTTAATAGCACAAATAAAACAAATTCTTTGTTTTGCCCCCTTCCTTCATTGGTTGGGGGTTTCTTTTATATTTTAGAAGCGCTTGAGCTGGCTCACTACTATTTAATAATGTAAAGAAGAGATGACAACTTGTTCTTCTAAGGAGAGAGAAACCAATGGGCAAAAGAAATCAATATAATAAGCCAGACTTATCACACATCAAGGAATTAACCCTTGACAGCTTAAGGATAAAAGACAAGCTTCGGCTCACCGGCAAGCTTCAGGTTAGCTCAAGCTTGTTAGTTCAAGGGACAGCCCCGGAGATCAGACTCAAGAAGAGTAACCCCGGCGCGCAGATGCGTATGCGTATTGTCGAAGAAACTATTTGTTTCGAAGATTTGGCCAAGGGCGGCACAAACTATAACGGAAACTTTTATAATGCCAACGGGGCCGGCCCGACCTCGGTCGCCGTTATTGCAACCGCGACTAGTTTCTCTGGCAGCAACGCCATCCCCGTAAACAGTATAATCCATGCCATCGGCGCCTACGTCGGGACTACGGTTTCAGGCGCCGGCGACGGCCAACGCGGCTTCGGCGGCGGCTTGGACGGAAACGGTATCTTCAGCATTGGCCTCACTGGCTCGATTAATGATGCTGATTATTTCTCGACAGCCTCGACTTCAAACCCCCCGGGCGGATTATCTGTCTCCTCTAGTGTGGCTCTCCTTTCTGCTTCTGGTGATAGTGATATCTTCTTCCCGCATCGCAGTTTCATGACCGGCGGTACCAGCGAGGTTGGCACGACAGTTCAGGCGAACATGGTTAAATACTACACTGGTATTACTGCCTCGGATGTGTATTTGAACTTCGAGTGTAGAAATCCCCCCAAGGGCACCGGAAGTATTACCTATGCGGTTTACTTCACGCAGTTTGCTCCGCCAAACGACTCTGGAAGCTGCACTAGCTCTTGATAAGGGCAATGTGATTTAAAATTCCACAAAGCCCGCCTTTTTAGGCGGGCTTTACTTTTATAAAACAGGAGATTAATAATGGGAAAGAAAAGAAGAGTACTAAAGAGTCCTAAGTTTGCCATCCTTAGAAAACTAAGGAAATTTAAAGACTTGGTATCGACCAATAATACGGCCGCTGTTGAAGAGTTGCCTGAACCACCAGCGCCAAGAACGGCACCGGACACCACTTCGCCCCCCGCGGCAATCATTGCCAAAGAACCACCACCAGCACCGAAACCAAAGCCGGCGGCAAAGGCCACTGCTGCTCCAAAAATTAAAAAGACGACCACCAAGGCATCTAGTAAGGGGACGACTGTCGCTAAGAGCAAGAAGCCTAGGCAAACACGCCGCGCGCCAAGAAAGAAGACCTCAACATAGAGTATCTGATTAAACCGGTTCTTTGTCCGGCGAGAAACTATTTACTATGAATAGGAGACTCTATGTATGGCCAGACCTACGCTAACGCCAGTTTCTCAAACAAGTAAGTCTATACTGACTTCAACTGGGAGCACTGGCACCTACCCCAACCAACCAGACACAGCGGCCGAACTTGTATATTATCCTTTTGCGATCTATGCCGATGAAAGTTCGCCACTGTATAACACTAACTTTGTTTCAGGCGCCTCTGATCAGGTATCGTATACCTATAAGATGCTTGGTGGAGATGTTTTAGACGTAGAGCTTACTCCGGGCGCAGTTTATGCACATTACGAATTGGCATGCCTAGAGTATTCATATCATATAAACACTCACCAAGCTAAGAACGTTTTAGCCAATTTGCTGGGGATGAGCACGGGAACCTTTGATCACGACGGGCATATGACCAACAGTGGGTCTGTTGGCACCAATATCAACCTCAAATTACCCAGATATGAGTTCAGGTATGCCAAGAGGGTTGGTGACGGAGTGGCACAGGCTGCGGGCTTTGGAGGAGGCCTTACTGAGTATTCCGCTTCCTTTAAGCTGAAGAATGGTGTGCAGGACTATGATCTTCAGAATCTTATCTCAGCTTCTGCTGCTGAGGACGGAACAGATGCTGCAACCGGCAAGACGCCACCCTATACTCGCAAGGTGGAGGGGAAAAAAGTAACAATTAGAAAAGTTTTTTATAAAACTCCTCAATCTGCTTGGAGATTCTACGGTTATTTCGGAGGCCTGAATGTTGTCGGAAATCTAAACCATTATGGTCAGTTTGCTGATGATACGACGTTCGAAATAATTCCTACTTTCCACAACAAACTTCAGGCGATGGCTTTTGAGGACCACCTATATACTAGACTTTCGCACTTTTCATACGAGATCCACAATAATGAATTGAGGATATATCCCGCCCCAGACGGTAGTCACCCTGCATATATGTGGGTGACGTTTACACTACAGAAGGATGGCTGGCAAGAAGAGAACGATAGAGAAAGCGGTATCGAAGGCATCAATAATATGAACACACTGCCTTTTGACAATCTCCCGTTCCAGAATATTAACGCGATCGGTAAGCAGTGGATACGAAGATATGCCTTGGCTTTATCAAAAGAGACACTCTCTCACATTAGGGGCAAGTTTACCACCATACCCATTCCCGGCGAGTCGGTAACCCTAAACCACTCAGAATTAATGTCGCAGGCGAAAGAAGAGCAAAAGGCTCTTAAAGAAGAGTTGAAGACGATGCTGGATGAGATGACCTATAAGGCGATTGCAGAGCAGGAAGCTGCCTTGCTGACCGCCGTGGACACTGCACAACAAGAGGTGCCCTTACTGATTTACCATGGATAAATAAACAATGGCTGATAATAAATGGACAAGACCTGAAAATCCGCCTCCTCCTCTCTTTTTGGGGAAGAAGGAGCGCGACCTTGTTAAGCAGGTCAACGATGAACTAATTGAGAGGGTTATCGGTCAGCAGGTAGTCTATTATCCGATCGATGTCGATAGGACTAATTTTCACTCCGTTTATGGGGAGGCGATACAAAAATCGTTCCTGCCCCCGGTGAGGGTCCACGCGCTCGTCGAATTTGAGGGTATTAGCACCAAATACAATCAGAACATAGGCTTGGACAAGCAATCAAGTATTAACATTCATTTTCATAAACGGCGATTAACGGAGGATCAGGACTTGTTTGTGAGAGAGGGTGATTTTGTTTTGTACGGCAAATTCTTTTATGAAATAGTTACTCTCGCAGAACCAAAACAATTGTTTGGCCAAATTGACCACAGGCTGGAAATATCAGCCAAATGTATAAGAGCAAGGGAGGGCCTGTTCGATGCCAGCTAAAGACATAAATTACTCTTACGCAGAAATCAAAGGCGCCGATGGGGTGTTAAAAGAAGTTGTCTTTATGCCCTCAACGCTAGAAACAATAGACACAGCTCTTTTCGATTATATAGACAAAGGGTTGGATATACATACAAAAACCAACAAGGGCTGGAAAAAGGCTCCGGTCATATGGGTCTCGGCAGAACGAGCGTTTCAAATAAAAAATAATAAAGAACTAAGGGACTCAAATGGCAACCTTAATTTACCTTTGGTAACGATCGAAAGGACGAGCGTTGTGAAAGACCCCAACTTTAAGGGCGCTTTTCAAGCTCACCAGCCACAGGGCCCCGGCTTAAAAAGGACAGTCGTCGCCGCAGCCAGAAGAATTCAGCAAGAAAAAACTTCAAACTTCGCGAACGCAGATGCAAAAAGATTGTCTGGAGACATCACACGTACTGATGGAGTGGGCATTAACCAGTCTAACTATGCTAGAGAAAATAAGAAGATTGTTACACAAACAATTATGATGCCACTTCCAAATTACGTTACAATACAGTACTCGGTTGTGCTCAGAGCAGAATACTTGCAGCAAGTAAATGATATGGTTCAACCCCTTATAACAAGAACTGGCAATATCAACAACTTTTTTATTAAGAAAGATGGCCACAAGTTCGAAGGGTTTATCCAGAATGATTTTGGACAAAATAATAATGTTGCTAATTTGGGGGAAGAAGAAAGAACTTATGAAACCAAAGTAGATATTAAGATTCTAGGCTACTTGATGGGAGAAGGGCCAAACGACGAAAGACCTAAGCTAAGTATAGAAGAAAACTTTGTCGAGGTTAAAATTCCCAGAGAACGTGTCATTGCGGGCGATATTCGTGAGTTTATCGACGCATCTGGTAAGTTCGTAAATTATAGAGAGTGAGGGGTTTTTTGAGTCCTCCAAGACTATTTATAAAGTGTAAAGCGTATATTCCGCAATTAGGAGACTGTTTAGATGGCAGAAAGAAAATTTAGATTCGCCTCTCCGGGTGTGTTCATCGAAGAGATTGATCAATCACAAGTCCCACGGCTTCCTGAAGCCGTTGGGCCCACTATTATCGGAAGGACCGAAAAAGGCCCCGGACTACAGCCGGTTAAGGTTACTTCGTTTAATGATTTTGTTGAAACGTTTGGAGAGCCCATCGCCGGTGTCGGCGGAACAGAAGATGGCTGGAGAGAAGGAAACTATGCAGCGCCTACATATGCCGCATATGCCGCACAGGCTTATCTCGCAGCCGGCGTCGGCCCTGTAAACATTGTGCGCCTCGTGGGCGCCCAAGACCCTAATGCTACAACAGCCGGCAAGGCAGGGTGGGATACAACAAACACGCTTAACGCCGGCGCAGCAAGCAATGGCGGCGCCTACGGCCTGTTCATAATTAATTCAGCATCCTATTCATCCTCTGCGGACGGTGCCGAGTCGGACCCGGGCTTTGGAGTTAACCCACATACAGGGTCACTTGCAGCCATCTTTTATATTGATCAGGGCGCCGTGCGCCTCTCTGGTACGGTGGCCATGGCCAATGACGACCCGACCGCCAACCCGATCACTGCATCTGCCGCCACGATGATCGTATCAGAAACGGACGGCGCATTCGTGGTTGAGGTTTTAGATGAGTCCGAAAATATCGTCGAGAAGAAGACTGTTAACCTAGATCGCAACTCCGATAGGTTTATTCGCAAGGCTTTTAACACAAACCCACAGATGGTTAATTCGACCATCACTGATACAGTAAACCTTAAGAAGTATTGGCTTGGTGAAACTTTCGAGAGAGCTGTCGAAGAAAAAGTAACAACGACCACCAAATTTGGCTTTATTGCCTCCCTTTCGGATGCATCCTATGACCGCGCCGATATGAGAGGCGCCACAATTGATGCTTACACCGGCTGGTTCTTTTCACAAGACGCGGCCGGCCAAGCCGACTCTTACGATCCGACTGTCCAGACACGTCTATTTAAATTTGCTGGTATCAATAATTATGGTGAATGGCTTAATACCAATGTTAAGATAGGCATCTCTGATATTAAGGGACCAAGAAGTAAAGAGAGTGATTATGGTACATTCACTGTCGATGTTCGAAGAGCATACGATACAGATGCCAATCCAATTTTTATAGAGAGGTACACAAACTGTAATCTTAACCCTGCTTCACCAGACTACATCGCAGCCAAGATTGGCGACCAGTACACTACTTGGGATAATGATAAGAAGCTTTATAGAACTTATGGCCAGTACGAAAATAAATCTAAGTATATTAGACTTGTGCTGAACCCCAACATAGAAGCACTGATGCAGGACACGCCTAACTTGGTTCCGTTTGGTATCCTTGGGCCACCCAAGTTTAGAGACTTTAGGGTTGCCTCTGGTTCTGTAGTCGTATATTTGGCCAACGTCACTGGTAACGCTGGTGGTGGTGCCGGCGAACAGCACCCGCAGCCCTTTGTTCGAGCAGGGACGACGATTCCGTATGGGCCTGCACAGGACGAGGGAGACACCTTTATCGACTGGCGTCACGGCGGCGCCACCGGCTCGTTCGCCTTCCCGTCCCCAGCCACAAGAGTCTCGGCTTCTGATGGACGCGCCAGCGTGAAGTCGGCATACTTTGGGTTAGACTCCGGAATCTCGAACTCGGACCCGTCCTTCGACCCGGGTTATGGAGACTATTTGAGAGCCCTCCCGGTCAGCTTGTATTCAAACACTGATACTGTTGATTTTAATAAGGGCGGCGCCAATAACGCTTATTTGGACTTCTCGTGGGCCGTGTCTCTGGACGACTTGGTTGTGACAACCAGTTCGGCTGGCTTGGTCGAGAGTGCATACTGGCGCTCCGGCTCTCGTGCAAGATACGATTCCTTCACCTCTCTTTCTGGTGGTGCCCCCGGCGCCGGCGCCTCTACTGCCGCTGGCTTAGCTGGAGGCAACTGGGAGCAATTACTTGACAAGGGATTAGGTCGACTTCTTTCTCCATTGTATGGTGGCTTCGACGGCCTTGACATCACGGAAGCAGAGCCCTTTAGAAATACTAAGCTCTCTACAGAGTCAGAGACCACCAACTATGCTTTCTACACTGTTAAGAGAGCAATCGACACAGTGGCCGACAAAGAGCGCCTTGCAACCAACTTGATTACTATCCCGGGTGTGACCAATGAGTCCCTCACCTCTCGCTTGATTAATACTTGCGAGGCACGAGGAGACTCCCTTGCAATCATCGATCTTAAGGGAACCCATCAGCCATCCTCAGAGTCAACCGCGACGGAAGACGCTAGAAAGTCCAACCTCGACACCACGATTAGTAACTTGGTCGACAGAAGAATTAACTCTTCTTACGGCTGTGCTTACTACCCATGGGTTGACATCCGGGACCCACTCAAAAGCGTCCGCGTGAGGGTTCCTCCTTCCGTCGTCGCTCTCGGCGTATTTGCTAGCACTGAGAGGTCCAATGACCTTTGGTTTGCCCCAGCCGGTTTCAACCGCGGCGGCTTGTCAGAGGGCAAAGCAGGGCTCCCTGTGGTGGGTGTTGAGCAGAGATTGACCTCCGAGGACAGAGACAAGCTTTATGAGCGGAATATTAACCCAATTGCTTCCTTCCCGTCCGAGGGTGTTGTCATCTTCGGCCAGAAGACGCTTCAGGTCACACCTAGTGCTCTAGATAGAATTAATGTCAGAAGGATGTTGATTTTCCTCAAGCACGAAGTTACAAGAATTGCGAATTCGATCTTGTTCGACCCGAACATTACGGTCACTTGGGATCGGTTCCGCTCACAGACGGAAAGACTACTCAAGAATGTCCAGTCAAGGTTTGGCATCACTGATTATCGGGTGATCCTCGACGAATCGACAACTACGCCTGACCTGATTGACAGAAACATTCTTTATGCTAAGGTTTTGGTGAAGCCTGCAAGAGCAATCGAGTTTATTGCGATTGATTTTGTTATAACAAGAACCGCACAAAACTTAGATGAACTCTAATTAGAGATAGGAGAAACACTTAATGGCCCAGAACTTTTGGACAAACAGTACAGCCCAAGACCCGAAAAGAGCATTTAGATTTACAGTCACGATGACCGGTGACGGCTTGGGTATGCTTTGGTACGCAAAATCGGTAACCAAGCCGAAGCTTAATATCAGCGAGACAGAACATGATTTTCTAAATCATAAGTTCTATTATCCGGGTAAGACAACTTGGGATCCTGTAACTCTCACGTTGGTTGATCCTATCTCACCTGACGCCGCAGGGACCCTCTTGTCGAAGGTCGTCGCAACCGGCTACAATATTCCAGCAGGATTTGCCTCTTTAATCCCCAACGTTGGCCTCAGCAACCCGTCAAAGAGCACATCAGTCGATGCGCTTGGAGAAGTCAAGATCGATCAGATCGATTCAGAGGGAAACTCTGTAGAGACTTGGACCCTGAACAACGCTTGGATCAAAGATATAGCATTCGGCGATCTAGATTATACGCAGGAGGCGCTGACTGAAATTACGATGACCGTTCGTTATGATTGGGCTACATTTGATAGTCCCGCTAACAGACAGTTATTCAAGCCGGTTTAGTAGGTGAAGTATGGCCCTTGGAGACTTCCTAACACGGTCAGAATACGAACCTAAGCAAAGGCATAAATTTCTTGTCTCGATAGGCAGAGAAACAAGACGGATGGTTGAGGCTAAATCAGTCAACAAACCAAAACTTAGCTTCAATGTAGTAGAGTTAAATAGTGTGGACGGAACCCCGACCTATTACCCAGCCTCCCCCAGTTGGAACCCAGTGACTATTAAGTTTATGGCCGGCGGACAGGATGCTATGTTCCAGACCGAAAACACAGACGTTTCTCGTGGAATCGTTGAGCTATTAAGCGCTGCGGGCTACAACTATTATGGTCAGAGGCAATACAAGGGTGACGCGGCCGATGCGCTGGGACAGATTACTATAAAACAAATAAATCGTGACGGCCAAATGGTGGAAGAGTGGACTTTGGTTAACCCGTTTTTTGAGAGTATTGATTTTGGAGACTTAGATTACTCCTCGGAAGCACTCTCAGAGATCACAGTTTCTATCAGGTATGATCATGCTTATGTTAGCTTCGCCAATAGTCCCACTAGATCCACAACATTTATGCCAACTTAATAATTATAAACACACAAGAGGTGAAATTTGAGAAACAATAAAGACCGGTTGGCAGCAGCCACACCGGATCCGGCCGAACCAGCGGCTGAACAGAAGAATAATCTATTTGATTTTGTTAATCCAACAGAGTTTGTAGATTTACCAACAAAGGGCAGGTTTTATCCAGAGGGACACCCGCTGCAAGACAAAGAAATAGTCGAGATTCGCTTTATGACGGCGAAGGAAGAGGATATTTTAACCTCCCGAACGCTCCTAAAGAATGGAATGGCCATCGACCGACTTATTTCGAGCATTTTGATAGATAAATCTGTTGATGTCAAGACTTTATATGTCGCAGATAAGAATGCAATCATGGTTGCAGCCAGAATTACTGGTTTTGGGCCGGATTATGCGACCCGAACAATATGTCCGGCATGCTCTACAGCCCAGACATATGCTTTTGATCTTAATGAGTGTCGTCCTTACCACGGATCGGAAGATGTGGAGTTGACAAATGATGGCACCTTCGTAACAAAGCTGCCGAGAACAGAAGTCACGGCCGAGATCAAGCTGCTGAATGCCTTAGAGGAATCCAAATTAACTCAACTGGCAGAAAACAAAAGAAAAAACAGCCTTCCAGAGACTACTTTAACGGATCAGCTAAAGGCTATCATAGTATCTCTTAATGGACAAGTCGAAAGATCAACAATTAATAGATTTGTTGATGTAATGCCCGCGCACGATTCTAGATTCTTAAGAAAAGAATATACGAAGGCCGCCCCCGGTGTTGAAATGAAGAATGATTTTACATGTTCGTCTTGTGGCCACGAACAGGAGGTAGATATCCCCCTGACGGTGGACTTTTTTTGGTCTAACTGACGAATACGCCGTTAGTATTTATGAGGAATTTTTCTTATTAAAATACTACGGTGGGTGGTCCTTCACAGAAGCCTATAATCTCCCTACAGTCATCCGTAGATGGTTTTTAGAGAGATTAGCGCAAGAGAAGAAGAAGGAACAAGAGGCATATGAGCAATCTAAGCCAAAGGGTAGATAAGCCGAGGTTAAAGCCTCGGCTTTTATTCTATTAGGATACTAATTATACTAAGGAGACGAGCATATATGGATTTGTTTGGTGAAAATATAGACTTTATGCTTTTTGAGTCTTTAAGGGAAGATGGCATCTTCTTGGAAGAACAAGGCCGCCTTAACAAAAAAAGACTTAAGAGACTTTTGGCTAAAATTAAGGACAAATATAAAGGTTTTGATAGGGGTGCGGCAGAAAAGATAATTAGAAAGTTTATGGCTGTCGAAAAAATTGAAGTTCGAGAAGCTATTGACAAGCTCGACTTTGAGGGAGAATTCGTAAAAGCCCTTACTCGCATGGACGAGAGGGATGCCATAAGAGCAGCTAGAGAGATTATGGCTACTCTTCAAAAGCAGGGCGTTGAATTTTATGAAAGATCAGACGAGCCCGCCCCCCCGGCACGCCGCGACTACTGGAAGGATGAACAATTTTCCGATTACAGTATGCCGGCTTACAGAGAGGCCCAGCCCGATCGGACTATCACAACACAAATTGGCGACGAGGAAGTCGAGATCGATATTTCTACACCTCCCCGCGAAGATGAGCCGACCGGTTGGCCCGCCGCCGATGAGGAAGAGACTCCGTTTCTTAGTCGCATAGACCATCCCGACGGCCGAACAACGTGGACCCCCATCGAAGGTTATACGTGGGCTAACAAGGACGACGACAACGATCTTCGTGTTATCCCCATACCACCAGCCGCAGCAGACCCAGACCCAGACCCTCCGAGCTTTTTTGATGATTGGTTAGATACTGCTGACTTACCAGAAGAAACCGAATATGAAGAGGTGGAGGAGTGGCTTTTAGATGCCCCCGTGAGGCTCCCACCCGGTGCCCCCTCAGCAGAAGAAGAACCCGAGGACGAAGATCCTCAAATTCGTATTTCCACCGAGTTAGAGTCTGGCGATATTGGTGCTTATAAGTTTATGGGACAAACCAAAACCATAGGTGACCCAACAGATAAAAAAGTCTTAGAATATTTCAAAAACGATGAAACAATCCCGATGTCGGACAAGGGACCAGAGATATATGCAGCATTAGCTAAAAATTATGCCATGCATAGCTTATTGTCCGGCGAGCTTAAAGCTGGAATCTTTGAGGAGGAAAGCAAAATTGATGCCAAAATGGCCAAGGCAGTCACTACCTTTGCGACTCATCTTGCTGGCAATCTTAGGCGCGAGTTTGACACATCAGTTGAAAAAACTAAAGATCTTCGCAAGTCTTTCGCAGCCTTGGAAAAACAAATATCGTCAGAGCTTGAAGAGCTTAAGAAATCTAACAAGGACGCGATGAAAAAGCGTGCTAACGCCAAACACTTAACAAAAAACTATAAAGCCTTTGCAAGACTAAATATTAAGCTGGCCAATGATTTGATGGAGGCGCTGAGTTTGATGTATGTAGAAGCTTCACAAGCTCTGCAAGATAAAACGGATGAAGAAGGAGAAGAGAAGATGCAGGTCGACACTGAAGTGGATAAAACTAAATTAAATGAAGATAAGTTAGTTGAAATAGTTATTGATTTCAACGAGATAAGAAAGAAAGAAATAAATGAAAGCTTTCTGGCCATGTTTGGTGGCTGGGTCGAGCATATTCTAAAGGCCATGTTTGGTGGTTTTGATATTCCAGTCGCTATTCGTGGTACTGATCGAGAAGTGCAGTCCTTTGCTGCTGCCATTGGTAGTGAGAAGAGGTATGTTGATGTGGCGAAGAGATATGGTCTAGACCATCCTTCGACTTATCGAAGTAAGGCACAGCTTCAGTCGGCTGCAAAGAACTTTGAGCGCGACACGGGCATAAAGTGGCCCTTTAAATAGGAAACTCCGTAAATGGCTAAATTGACCATAGAAGAAAGAGAAAAACTTTTAAAGCTTCAGAGCGAAGAACTGAAGCTAGAGAAGAAAGGGAGAGAACTAACTGAAGATAAGCGTAAAGAACTAGAAAAGCTTGTCTCACTTGAGAACAGCCTAGCAGAATCTAGCACCCGCAAACTAGAACGCCTGAAGCAACAGAGCGAGCGCCTAGAAGAAATAGTAAGTTCTCTAGAGGCTCAGAAACAAGCTGGGGTTGACATTGGCAATATATATGATGATCAATTAGAAAAAGAAGAGGCCATACTAGAATACAAGGCTGCGCAACTTGCCAAGGCCAAGGAAATAGATAAAGAGGCTATCAATGCCAACCTTCGTGCCCAAGAAGAGCTTAGAATAAGAAAGCAAGGCGCCAGTGACGCCGAGGGTATCCTGAAACGGATGACAGGAATAACCAAGACGCCCACAAGCTTGCTTGGTAAAATAGGCCAAAACCCGGGCGCATATATGAAAGGCACCATGGGGGGCATGAAGGGCCTCGTCTCTGGCGCTTCGATTGTAACTTCCACTCTTGATAAAGTTGTTGAAGCGACTGTCGCGATGGCTATTGAGCAAGACTCTGCGGTTGTCCAGTTTAACAGGGCCACTGGAGCCTCCGGAGCGTTCGACGCGCAGATAAGACAAACGAACGTTGACTTGCGGTTCTCCGGAGTGACAGCGGCCGAAGCAAGCCAAGCATATCAGGATTTATTTACAAATGTTTCTGACTTTACGCTGATGACAGAAAAAGAGCAAATGACTCTTTCGAAAACAACCTCTATTTTAAATGAATTGGGAATCTCTTCAAAGGATACGGCAGCAAACATTCAGTTGGCGACAAAGGCTTTGGGCATGTCGGTAACTCAGGCCGAATATCTTGTGAGGGATTTGGCGACATTTGCTAAAGAACTGGGGGTCTCTACAGCACAATTATCAGCAGACTTCAGTCGCATGGCCCCAATGATCACCGAACTTGGCACAGATGGAGTGCAAGCATTCAGGAGTCTCCAAAGAGAGGCCAAAGCAACAGGCATTGATATAAATCGACTTTATGGTATTACATCAAAGTTTGATACATTTGACGCCGCGGCACAATCCGTTGGAAAACTAAACGCAATGCTGGGCGGCCCATTCCTCAACACGATGGATATGGTTATGGAGGAAGATCCGGCAGAAAGAATGAGAATGCTCAAGGATTCCGTCGATCAAGCCGGATTGAGCTTCGACACAATGTCCAAGTTCCAGCGTAAGGCGCTGGCAGAAGCAATGGGCCTGAATGACGCTTCGGAATTGGCTCTGGTCTTGCGAGGCAGAGAAGACTTATTACCGGGCGGTGAGAAGTCAGCCGAAGATATCGAGGCCATGGCCGCAAGAACAGCCCAATTTAATACTATTGCTGATGAATTCAAGCAGATAATGATGGGATTTGCAATTGCTCTCGGGCCGACCGTTAGTATGCTGAAGAACATGTTACAATTTATACAGCCAATGATACCATATTTGGGCGCTATAGGTGGGGCCCTCGCAGTTGTCGGCGCCGCACTCGGATTCTTGAATCCAGTTAGCGCCACAATCATGGCGATAGTGGGCGGCCTCACTATGATTTCCCAATGGTGGGAGAAAGGATTCTCCACATCTGGAGAAAAGACTTTTAAAGCAATGAAGATCAGCACCATGGAAGTAACAGCGGCAACCAAAGACATGAACACTGTGCAACAGAGCGGTATTGCCGGCACGACGGCAGCGACGGGAATGCCTGCCGCAACAGCCATGGCAAATACCGCCGCCACCTCTGGCGGCCGCCAAGGGCCGATTATATTAGAGGTTGATGGTAGAACATTAGCGAGAGAAACTGACAGGGCATCCAATAAAACTATTGGGACCAAACTAGTTAGACGGTACGCATAAGGAGAATTGATAAATGTTTGATATTTCCAACGACCCAGCCGCCCCCGGAGTTGAGCTTCTCAACGGCGATGTAGAGAAATCCGGAGGTGTATTGAAATTTTATAGTTATATTATGGACCAAGAGATCGAGTTCAGAGCATTTATAACAAGCTATAACGACTCGTTTAACTCCAACTGGAACAAGGAATCGGTTTACGGACGTATGGATCCGATCTACACGTTTCAGAACACTCAGAGATCTATTGGTTTATCATTCACAGTTCCTAATGTTATATCAAAAAAGGGCCAAGAAAGGGAAATTGGGTGTACGATGGATAAAATTAATAAGTTCTTTCAGTTCTTATATCCAAAATATGCCAGTAGTGGAAATGCCCTCACTATCTCACAGGCCCCCCTTGTGAGGATAAAGTTTGCTAACCTAATTGCAAGATCGGTGAAGTTCGCCGACGGCACAGCAAAAGAAGACGGTATTTTGGGCGCCGTTTCTAGTTTGTCAATGACGCCAAAGATAGAGCATGGATTTTCAAAAGTTGCACCCGACGCCGAGCCGCTTATATACCCAAATTTTATCGATATGCAGTTGGCTTTTGATCCGATTCACGAACAAGGGCGATTCGGATCTTCGACCACCAAACCGCTCGGAGAAGGCGAGGCGATATACGCAGAGGACTTCGGCGTGCTCGATCGAGAACTGTTTGAAGGCACGGCAGTGGACAATTTCCCATATGGGGGTTGGCGAGATGAAGTATGTAATCCTATAAATCAGGGCTCTATTATAGAGACCCGCGATATCGCACTTACCTCTCCTCAACCTCCTGAGGGCACTGTGAGTGTCGTAGACGATGAAGTCGAGATCGAGGAGGGATAATAATGGCATCAAGATATAGAAATAGACAAATTGTTAGAAACGATAATGAGCTTTATGAGTCCTTCCTAGAGGATCGAGGCTTAAATATTATAAGACATTATCGTACTCCCACTATTAAACACCCTACCGGCCGACAAAGAAGACAACTACGTCATTCTCAAACTGTTTGGAAACAAGGCATGAGATTTTGGAGTTTAGCTGCTAAACATTATGGTAACTCAAAGTATTGGTGGGTTATAGCGTGGTATAACCAAAGGCCAACCGAAGCATCAGTCCGTGTGGGAGACGTTTTGCTAATACCAAAACCATTAAATAAAGTATTAGAATTGGCAGGCTACTGATATGCCCGATAAAGTCCAAGAACTTCGCAGACAAGTGATCGAGGATGCTGACGGTGGGTTTTTATATCCTGCTGTCCCCGACGGTTTTCTGGGGGATCCTCCATTTTATGCATACGCGGTCGAAGAGGGGCTGTTTGAGCCACAGCCGGGCTGGTTCTGGGAGGCGTTTGGTTACGAAGGTAAGCTAGAACCACAAAAATGGACCATAACCATCTTTGACCACGGGGGCGCCTCCCCCGTCACGAACACGATCGATCAAACCGGCTTTGAGGGTTGGGTCGACCTCGTTCGCAACGAGGCCGGCCCCGAAGTAGCACTTCTACCAGAGTACAAACGCCAACTTGAGCAAGACGCAAGAAAAGAGGAAATACTCTCTGATGGCCAAGAGATCTCCGCTGAAGAATCAGACAAGATCGACGCTGAAGCCGAAGAAGAAGCTTCGCAAGCTTACGGAGAGGTCCTCAAGGCTGAAGCAGACCGCGTTGCTGAGGAACAGCCAGACAAAATCAGGCTCGCTCAGCAGTGCATGCTAACAGGCTTAATGAAAAGAGTGTCAAATAAGAACAATTATCTTGACTACAACGATAAGATGCTACATTTAGATACAAATGTAGATCCCGACTTGTTGGTTAACCAGCTAACCAAGCGGCCCAATGAGCTTCAGTTCGCTAACATTTGCCCAGATGTGTTAGCTGAACTGGTACCCTATGTTCGGATCTATAAAGCTGTTCGAAAGCCAAAAGAGTCTATCGCCGAAATGGTGTTTGAAGACAGTATCCGTGATGAGGAGCTTATATTTGAAGGCCGGCCCAATAGAGGAAAGGGCGTCGGGCTCAAATCTATTGATTGGACTTTTGACGGCTCTGACCCTTATACTTCATCTCGTAGTATACAAGTTAACTTAAATTTCTTTTTTCAAAATTTTGAGGAACTAAATCGCCCCCGCCTCGACCCATCCGGTCACTCTTACAGATATCTTGATCTTATTTTAATGGCAGATTGTAGGGATCGCGAAGACCCGGACGCATTTGAGCAGCGCCCCGAAAACCCGCCACAGCAAGACCCTCGTAATGTTTACACAAGAGAGTTTTATCCAGAGTGTCACGAAATAAAGCTAGTTTTAGGATGGTCAGCCCCCGAAGGTGCGAGCTTCACAAAAACCTTGCCAAATGCAGAGGCTATTTTAAACGGAATAGAAGCTTCAAAAACCACTTTATGGCTTACGCTAGTGGACCACAACTTTGATATAAGTCAGGATGGAACATTCAAATTACAGGCTAATTATATGGGAAGAATGGTTGGCCTTACATCCGACCCCCGAGCAAATGTCTTTATAGATCCGGGCAACGAAGGTTTGGAACTTATGCGCAAAATTAATGAGTACAAGGACAAGATTAAGGAAATTAATTGCGACAAGGCGGCGCTGGAATCGGCTAAAAAAGAAGTGGGCCTGATGATGAAGAACCAAAGAAGGAAATTGGTTTCTGGTATTCTGGGCGAAATGAACAAAAAGAATTATATCGCCACAATCTCTACACCACATACGGAATATTTTCGAGTAATTAATGCTTTGAACAGTGGGAGATACTTGTCTTTTGCTGTGGTTGATGATATTCCTTTCAGAGTCGGCAAAGTACCCTCGGATAGCTTACAGCTAGCAATTGATAATGTGATTGAGGGTATGGAAGGGACCGGAGCCGATGCCCCTGAAATCTACACCTCGGAGAACAACGATGGGGTATATGATACCCCCCCAGATATGGGATCAGTTGATCCAGAGACGGGCCGGCTCCCCGCGGAACTCTCCGAAGAAGAAGCAATGGAGGAGGCCCTAACAGGCTTATATCAAGACTTTGAAGACGACCGCGTTAGTTTTTCATATTTTTATTTGGGTGACCTGATAGAAGTTATAACCGAAAGAGTTTTGCGACCAGAGGTTTGGTCTTTTAGCAACTCGGCTGCTTGGAGAGGAGTAGAATTTGACGAGGCTGTTTCGAAAATTAGGATTGTTTTGGGGACTCTTATGTACAGCTTTGGACCAACCGCCGATTTTGAAACAATAAACATTTCTGATATACCGGTCTCTTTGGCATTATTTACAGACTGGATGAAGGATAACGTTATTGACTCCGAAAGAGAAGAATATCCATTTATGTCGTTTATTAATGATATAATGACCAATTTGGTCACCGCCGCACTCGGCTCTAACTGTTTCGAAGGACTTTTAACGCAGAGGATCAAGGTCCGCAAAACTTATTTTAGTTCGGCCGATAACGGTGGGAGGGAACCATTTGCGGCTTCCGGAGGAAAAGTTAGGCCCAGCCCGAATGAAGAAGGTGCAGAATTAAGAAAACGCATGATAGCCGAACTCGAAGAGGCCGTCGAAAACGACCCGCTTGATGTAGACTCCGCCCGCGATTTAGAAGGCCATATCGCCACGCGTGCAGCTCTCGAAGCAGAAATTATAACTTTTGAGTTGGATGGCAATGGCGAACAGCGCCCTAGGCGGACATATTACAATCCAACAGCCGTTGCTTCCAAATTAAGAATGGGAGAGACCACAGCAACAGATCATTATCATTATATTTTGTTTTATATGGAAAATACAGCAACCAGATCTAATTTCACAGGCGATAGTACAACCGATGAAGGAAACGGTATTTATCATATGCAATTGGGCCGGCAATGTGGGTTGTTAAAAAATGCGTCATTTAAGAAAACGAATCAGCAATTTTTAAGAGAGGCTAGATTTTCGCAGCAGACTTCTGAAGATTACAACCCACTGGCACAACTATCTAACGTGTATGACGTTGACTTTACGATGGTTGGGAACAACATATGGATCCCGGGCAAGCGAATTTATTTTAATCCGACCAGTCTTTCACCCGAGCCATATTCGCCAAAAGATGGCAGCTATGGTCTCGGCAGCCCAAGTAGCCCGGGCGACCCGGCTCAAATGCTTGGCTTGGGAGGCTACCACATAGTGACTGGGGTTAAGTCTTTTATTGAATCTGGAAAATTTGAAACTGTTGTGACCGCAAGGTGGGAGACGGGCGGTGGAGAAATCGCCCGTCGCCTCAATGCTGTCGACAATGAGCTGGTGAAGGCTAAATGCGAGGAGGATCAATAATGGCATCAAACTTTAGAGGTGAAAATAGTCTTAATGCCCGTGATCTGTTCATATATAGGCAACTCTACAAAGGCTACGCTTTGAATCCAGACTCTAGGGTTCCCGTTATTAAAAAAACGGGAGTTAGAGACTTTAATCAATATTCAAGCATGTTTTATGGAAAATATCCTTTTGGCTCCTCTTATGTTTTAAAGCCAAAAAAAGAATTATTGGTATTGCGAGATAATTATTACATGTTCGATTTTGTGGCGATGGCACTTGACGATATGTTAGCTAACTTCAACGTTGCCAAGACATATCAAAAAATAAAAAGAGATGATCCCTATTTGTCGAGCCCTTCGCTAGCAGCGGGCTATATTGATCTGGATTCTCTTTACTTAAGGAATATCAGGCGTTTTCTATTTTCTTTTGGAAGGTATGTGAATCTGCGAAAACTAGAAAATGACATAACTTCCTTTGAGGATTATGCAGCCGAATTTAAAGATTTTGTTCTGCCATCCATGCCTCGCGCCCCACTCACTCGATCACAATTTGTGCTGTCTCTTGCCACCCCAGCCCTTTGCACCGGCTTGTCAATCATGCTTTCTACAAAAAACGCCTCTATAGATCAGCCAAAAATAGATGAGTTTTATAAATCTCCCAATTTTGAATTTTTTAGAAGTAGTGCGATTGCATATGGTTTTCTTATCGATAAGAACGTTCCTTGGATCCTCACCGCAGACCTCGGCTCCCCTCAAATGAAGAAATACCTAGATCAAAGTGCAGCGGGCCGCTATTTGTTGAACGGCAGTTTTTCCTCTGCCTATGAGGAGATCTCGGTCAACGATATAGACTTTTTAAAAAATCAGATAATTAATTTTTATACTGACTTTGTGACCAAAAACCCTTATTATAAGATAACAGAAATGGGGGCTTATGGTGAGGGCCCTTGTTCGAGGCTTATCCGGCGCAATCCTTCTGCGGCTAGTGCTGCTAATGTGGTAAGATTGAGGGAAAAATATGGTGATGATTACTGGCTTCCGTTTTATGGGGAAATAAGGTTCGCCGAGAGCGGCCTAGAAGTAGACGAGGCCACAAAGAATTTTGTGATAAACAACGCCCTCCAGATCAGTGAACAGAAAAGTTCTCAAGAAGCTATTCGATATATTCAAAGGAAAACGTTTAACATTATTGCCGTAGAAGGCTCATTAATGTATGAATCAAAAAAACGTAGATTAAAAAACTTGACAGACGTATCTAACAGTGATATATTAGATGTAGTTCGTAGAGAATTAATCAACGACAAATTCGAATTATTCTAATAGGGGTTAGAATTGTATTTTCAAACGCTCGACGACAAGGGCGAGTGCGTAGGAGTATATAAAGATGGAAAACTTTATTTCCAAGACCTCCCAGAAGGTCTCAAAAGAACATGGAAGTATGCAGAATACTTGGAAAAAGAAGACGTGGAGTACGCTAGCGTTCGCTGCGGAAATCGGCGCCTTAATGACGTTTGTCCAGCTTCCCTGATCGACGATTGGGTTGAGGTAGAGGACAAACTGAAGGCATTTTATCGCTCGTTTGTGTTAGCCAAGGTTAGCATGGACGAGAATTGTTTTTTTGATCTTGTTCCGAAGCCATTTTTGGTTGAATATTGCGAAATCCGTGATAAAATCACCAAATATGTGTTCGAAAACTATGAAAGGCCGACAAATTATGACTTTTTGGTTGATTTAACTAAAGTGTTAGCTCGTATTCGACACCAAAAACTAAATATTGATGTTTCAACTCTGACAGATAAGGCGCACTTGCCCAAATTCCGTCAGGCAGCGAAGAAGTACACTCAAATCGACCCATATTGTCGCTACAATATCAACGGCACCAAAACCGGTCGCCTAACAACCCAGAAATCTTCATTTCCGATCATGACAATGGACAAGGATTTTCGCTCTATCGTCAAGCCAG
>TARA_R110002073_G_scaffold1987_4_pt1 | contig 25294 bp, 15 predicted proteins | sample TARA_R110002073 | Tara Oceans TARA_R110002073 (sample SAMEA4397174) | marine metagenome | biome: Polar Biome; feature: [DCM] deep chlorophyll maximum layer (ENVO:01000326); material: water (ENVO:00002006), including particulate matter (ENVO:01000060) such as... | depth 40 m | reverse complement strand
CCGCGTTGGCCAAAACGGCCAACGCGATCAGCAGTCTCCTCCGCTTAGCACAGACAACAGCAACCCATAGCACCTCGCTCGAGCGGAGCCCGAGGCGAGGGTGACCGCGCATCGGAACATCGAGTACGCCTCGGCCCCATTCACGAAGCCTGCATCAGATAGGCGATCAAGTCGGCAACCGCTTGCTTGTCCATCGCGTCTTCGAATCCTTCGGGCATGATCGACAAACCGGTGTTCTTTAGTTCGTCGACATCGATCCGCAGCACCGTGGCGGTCACATTGTCACCGCGTCGCAACGTCAAACTTGTTGCTCCCTCGTCGATGATCATCCCCGATACGATTTCACCATCCAGTGTCGAAACCACATAGTTGATGTACTGCGGATTCACCTCTCGATTCGGATCGAGCACGGCGGTCAACACCGTCTCTTCACCACGCGCCTTGATGGTTGCCAAGTTCGGGCCAATTTCGTGCCCCACATTTTCCACTCGGTGACACGTGCTGCAGTGCTTTTTAAAGTGTTCACGTCCACGATCGATGTCACTTTGCATCGAGAGTGCGTCGCGATACTTTGCTACAACCTCTTGCCGCCGCGCGATCGCCTCGGGGGATCGCACCGCCGAGCTCGTCGTGACACGTTGTCGCGAACGATCGTCGCCTTTCGAGAGGGCGTTTCGGGCTCGCGCCGCAATCTGATCACTCAACTGCTTCTTAAACGCATCGGCCAACTTGCCGCTGAACCAATCCTTTTCCTTTAGTCGAACCAGCAGTTTTTCGGCATCGTCGCCGATCGAAGTTTGGACTGCGGCGCGTATCCAGCGGTCATCGGGATCACGACTCAGAATACGAGCCAAGCTGTTGACACGGACGTCTCCTGCGGTGTTTGCCAGGGCAAAAGCCAACTGATAGCGAACTTCCATCGATTCGTCTTCAGTCATTTCAACGAGTCGTTGCTGGATCGGTGGAGTGAGTTCGATGGAATCGCACAAACGCAACGCGTGCCGACGCACTTGCGGATATTCGTCATGCAGGCCGCTGATGAGTGTCGCCTGATCCAACGCTGAGAGTCCATCGAGCGCGTACATTGCATGCATCCGCCCTAGCGGTGATGAACTGTCCTTGGCCAACGCCTGCAGCGGAGCCACCGCGGCGGGGTCTTGTCGCTGGTACAGCAACCTTGCCGCGGTCTCACGATGCCAAGCATTCGCATGAGCCAGCGTTTCAACGAGCTCAGACGTTGATAATTCAGCAAGATTCTGGAATGGACGGTGCGTGTATCCCGCGGGGATAATTCGGTAAATTCGTCCGCGATCGCGCCCCGAGGTCAAATCGAGGTGTTTTTTGATCTGCTCGGGCAACGACAACGGATGCTCGATCACCTCGCGATAAACATCGATCACGTGCAACGTCCCATCGGGAGCGTTGGCAAATTGGGCCGGGCGAAACCAGATGTCACTCGAGGTCACGAATTCGCTTTGCTGATCAATTCGGTTTGCGATGTACTCTAACCCATTGCGATCGAGTCGTTTGCGATGAATCAGGTTACTGCCAACGTCACCAATGATCGCGTGCCCCTTCCACTTCGCGGGCCAAGCGTCGCCGCGATAGATTGTCACGCCGGTGGCGCCGGTGAAGTAGCCAGCCGCTCGGCCGCCACCTTCGACGACTCCCTTGACGGCACCAGACACTCGCAATCGCGTTCGCACGATACGCCAAGGCTCCACCGGGCTAGTGCGAAACACTTCCGCTTGCGGTCCATCGGCGGCAATCGAAATTCGCGACGGTGGCGGGACGACAAACGGATTTCGGGCGATGTCGGCGTCTTCGTACATCACTTGTTGAATGTGATCACTGTTGGAGGAAACAAATTTGCGTCCCCAATCGTCAAAGCACATCCCGTGCTGCGCCGCACCGCTGGTCGGTTCGAATTCGTACGTGCGGGGATTAAACGCCAAGTCACGTCCTCGGATGCTGATCCCTGCAACGTCGGGGGCAGCATGAGCGTGGCGAATCTCGCCTCCGACACTGCTGCAGGCGATATGAATCCGATTATCGAGTCCCCAGCGAAAAGAGTTCATCAACCCTTGCACATTCGAGGTACCGAACCCTGTCAACACTCGCTGTTTGACATCAGCTGCACCGTCGCCGTTGGTATCTTTCAAATACAGCAGGTCTGGTGCATCCCCGACAAACAATCCGCCGTCATAGGGAAACAACGCCGTCGGCCAAAACAACCCGTTGGCGAATTCGACCCGCTTGTCGTAGACCCCGTCGCCGTTGGAATCGGTCAGTTTGGCGATCGTCGAAATGCCATCGTCGCGATTTTCGCTGTAGCCTCGCATCTCACAGACATACATTGCGCCATGTTCGTCCCACTCGATTGCCACGGGGCTACCGAGCAGCGGTTCCGCAGCCACCTGCTGCATTTGGAATCCGTCCGCCACCGTGAATGTAGACAACGCAGCATCAGGCTCGGTCGGAGCGATCCGCGGTAATTCGTCGGAATAGTCGGCCGCAATCGCGGAAGCAGCCGCATCAGCCCGAGCAGGCTCCTTGGCAGCGAGATCGCCAGTCACGAATCCGAACATCACCAAAGGGGCCAAATAGAACATCGCCGTCAACATCAAGCGGTCTGAAAACCGAGGATGAGCAATCATGGTTGATTCTGTCGTAACGAAATTCGGCAAGGATTTCGGCTCCGATCGCGCCGCATCGAAAGTTTCGACGACTTTCGCTACCCGTTTTCGGATCGGTTGTGATTTTTGAACGTTCACTGTGCCACCTCCTTGACTTGCAACAACGACTTGATGCCGTCCATCAGAACGGTTTCGACTTCCGGAGCCACATTGGACGCCGCTTGGCTTGTCTCGTAGCCGCCTTGACTATAAGCGTCGGCGGTACCGATATAGCCGGGACCGTAATCGCCGTAAGCCGCCATCGCAACCTTCAAATCAGGCCGCAACGCCTTAGCCGCCAACTGATATTCAACAAACAATTCCCCGGGCATATGCAACACGCGAACATCGCCAACCGATAGACAACCAAGATCGATCTTGTGACCATTTTCACACCGCAGCAGCCACGCCAATTCGTCGGGCGCCCCCCAATAACTGACACCGTCCCATTTTGACACCCCGTCGGCCAAGGTTTGCCGATCAAGGTGTTTCGCGGGCGGAAGCGCCGCTCCCACGCTCGTCCAATTCACATCGTCCGGGCCGATCGCAAACTTTTCGGTCGACTGCAAGGATTGCTGCATCGCGTTGGCGACACGTTTTGCCAAGATCAAACGGTTCGGCTTCGAACCGTCGTTGTACTTTCCAGCACCGATGTTACCGCCCGCACCGTTAAAGTGAACGTACAATGGTCCCGGAGCGTCTTGGCTGCGGAAAAATCTAGCGATCCCTGGAAAATCAGGGCTCGGAATTCCTGTGCGATAGTAGCTTTGCGGATGGCAGGCGTAGTAACTCAGCACAGCCACAGCTTTGTCACCATTCCAAAACGACAGCGAACTGAGCACTGGGTCAATCGTTCCCACCGGCTGAGCGCGTAACTTGGCATCGCGAGTTGCGGTATAGCGAGTCGCTACGACATGCCCGGTCTCGTCTTGCAGTCGACGATTCGAGGCAACCTCTTTGACTTCGGCGGTTCCATAACCAGCGTGCGTCACGGGCTGGGCCGTTTTCAGCGACGAATCGATGGCTGTTACCAAACGGTCAATCACCCGGCGTGCAAACGTTCCATCGTGAGCCCCCAAATCCGAGACTCCGACCTGGTTCAGCAGCGATTCGGCACCAAAATCACAACGGGGTGCATCATGTTGATGCAGCGTGTGAACGGCAACACGTGACGGTGTAGTCCCCGCAGCTTTGGCGATCCGCTCGCGAAACACATCCTGGCTTTGGTTACCGATCCCGATCCAATCGACCGCACACAACACAATCGGTTCCCCGGCCCCCATGATCACGACCCCGCGGCACCGCAACCCGAGTTCACCATGTTCTTTGACTCGATCATACGCCATCATGAATCCGACTGGCGGCGTGGCATCAATGTCAAACGTGGCTACGGAAAGCCTCTTCTTCGCTTCGCGATTGGGTTGAACCGAGTCATTGCCATACGACTGCGGAATGCAGTGGGCCGCTACGGTTAACCCCAGAATCAGTGCAATCGACAGGTTACAAAATGGAGATCGCAAGAATTTAAGGCAGTTCATTCATTCACACTTTCGCGAGGTGGGACCAAGTGTATAGAGCGAGCAGGATTGTCGCTGGGCAGGGGGGGGATTGATTGTATACGTCCAAAATACGCGGCACAATTAAATCCGGCATGACTGCCAATGTAGCAGATGGTATTGGCCGCAAGTCGCGGGGAAGCGAACAGTCACGACAATGAAACGCAAAAAATCAACAAAATTTCATTCTACACACGGCTACTTTTGAATGATGTAGAATGGCTGTCAAGACTTCCCACCCTCGCTCGCCTTCCCACCGACAAGTCTATAGATGCGAATGTCCACTCGCGTTTTGTTTGTTCCCAAAAACCGCCTCGCTACGCTTTGTGCCGTTTGGTTGATTGGATTCACCCTCGCGTCCGCCGAGGACAACAATACCACTAGGGCGACGGCAGAGCTACAAACGCTGCCGGACACGCAGCCGCTGTTACTCGACGAACCACTTGACGAGTGGATGGTGCGTGGGATCAATCGCTTTGCCGAGCGTGAATTGAGCCGGTCCAGCGACGGACGCCAGCGAAATTGGCATCGCGATTATGCATCCGAAGACCGCTATTTACAAAGCGTTCAAGCAAACCGAGAGCAATTCGCCAAAATCATTGGCGCGGTCGATCCCCGTGTCGATCAGCCGACGCTTCAGATGATCATCTCGCAAGACGACTTTCAATCACCCGCTCCGATTTTGGCAAGCTCTACTGAGTGCATCGTCCGCCATGTCCGCTGGCCCGTGATGGACGGCGTCACCGGCGAAGGATTACTGCTGTCCCCTAAGGGGCAAGAACCAACCGCCAGCGTGATTGCGATTCCCGATGCCGACTGGAGCCCTGAAGCCTTGGTGGGATTAACGGCTGATTCCGATGCCAACCCGTTTGTGCTGCAATGGGTCCAACAAGGATGCGAGGTGTTGGTTCCCACTGTGATCAATCGCGATCACGAATTTTCTGGGAATCCAGCGGTCGCGTTCACAAACCAACCTCATCGCGAATTTGTCTACCGCACCTCGTTCGAAATCGGACGCCATGTGATCGGTTACGAAGTGCAAAAAATCCTTGCCGCAGTCGATCACTTTGTCGCCCGACGCGAATCCCAGCAGCAGCACCGACCGATCGGCGTCGCCGGTGTCGGCGAAGGCGGCTTGTTAGCATTTTATGCCTCCGCGATCGATACGCGAATCGAATCCGCTATGGTATGCGGCTATTTTGACAACCGCGAACAGATTTGGCGTGAACCGATCTACCGTAACGTGTGGAGCTTGTTGACCGAATTTTCCGATGCTGACATCGCCTCGCTGATTGCACCACGACGTCTGACGATCGAAGCATGCGGCGTTCCCGAAGTCGATGGACCGCCTGCGGTCACGCCAGGCCGAAGAGGCGGAGCGGCCCCCGGACGCATTCGTACCCCGCCGCTCGCCACCGTACGCGACGAATTCTCTCGCGCGAGGTCGCATTACCAATCGCTGGGCTGCCCCGAGCAAATCGAATTCGTGGTAAGCGACAAAGGAACAGGCCCCGCGGGCAGTATTCCCGCGGCAACCTCGTTTTTAACCGGACTGAATTTGCCCGCAACACTAAAAGCGCCCGAAAAACTGGTTCCCCATTTACCGCTGGTGGATGCGTCGGCTCGGCAGTCACGTCAGATCGATGAACTGGTCGAGCGGAATCAACGACTCGTCCGCGACAGCCCGCGGATTCGTGATCAGCACTGGGGAAAAGCGAATCGCAGAACCGTCGAATCTTGGATTGAAACAACCCAAGCGTACCGTGACGAATTTTACGACGAGGTGATTGGACGACTTCCGCACGCAAAGCTACCGATGAACCCCCGTTCTCGGTTAATGATTGATGAAGAGAAGTTTAAGGGATACGAAGTGGTGCTGGATGTTTTCGAGGACGTGATCGCTGGCGGCATCCTATTGTTGCCGACCGATTTGCAGCCTGGCGAGCGACGCCCGGTTGTTGTTTGCCAACACGGACTCGAAGGCACCGCCCTTAGCACGTTGGATCAACGCAAGGATCGATTCTTAGAACGCGGCTTTGCGGCCGAACTTGCGCTCCGCGGTTTTATTGTCTATGCACCACAAAATCCTTATCGTGGCGGCGATGCGTTTCGTGAAATCCAGCGAAAATCCAATCCGCTGAAGCGATCGCTGTTTAGTTACATCATCCCTCAACACGAACGAACGCTCGAGTGGCTTTGTACGCTGCCCCATGTCGATCCCGATCGGATCGCGTTTTATGGCATCTCGTACGGAGGAAAAACCGCAGTGCGGGTGCCCCCTTTTGTCCCACAATATGCATTGTCGATTTGTTCCGCCGACTTTAATGAGTGGATCGGAAAAACGACCAGCAACCTCTATCGGGCTAGCTATGTCTTCACCGGCGAATATGAAATTTGGGAGTGGAACATGGGAAACGTTGCCAGCTATGCCGAGCTTGCTTGTATGATGACTCCCCGCCCGTTCATGGTCGAGCGAGGACATCGAGATGGTGTCGCGCCGGATGAATGGGTGGCAGCGGAATATGCTAAAGTGCGGCGTCATTACGACGAACTCGGACTCGGCGATTCCACTACGATCGAATTTTTCAATGGTCCCCATACCATTCGTGGGCTTGGAACTTTTGCATTTCTACACAAACACCTGAATTGGCCCGAACCAAAGTAACATGCGAAAACAAAGTATTATGTCGAAACACTGGATTCTAGCGAGTTTGTTTTTTCTTGCCTTGCCACTGCATGTAGCGGCACAAGAGTCCTCTGACGCGGATCCCGCGGCTCGATGGTGGAAGGGCAACCTGCATACGCATTCGCTGTGGAGCGATGGTGACCAATTCCCCGAGATGATCGCGGATTGGTATCGCCAACGCGACTACAATTTTCTGGCGTTGACTGACCATAACGTGCTGAGCGAAGGCATGCGCTGGATGGCGGTGTCCGCAATCCACAAGCGAGCAGACGAGGGCATACTGGATCGTTACCGAGATCGTTTCGGAGACGCATGGGTGGAAACCCGAGGCGAAGCGGGCCAAAAAGATCACGAAGTCCGATTGAAACCGATGGACGAGTTTCGCTATCTCGTCGAGGAAGCGGGCAAATTCATTTTGATTCCTGCCGAAGAAATCAGCGATAAAGCCGAGGGCAAACCGGTTCACATTAACGCCACCAATTTGGCCGAAGTCATTAAACCGGTCGGTGGCGAAACCGTGCGTCAAGCGATCGAAAATAACTTGCGTGCGATCCTCGAGCATGAGAAGAAACATGGCCGCGAGGTTTTGCCTCACGTAAACCATCCGAATTTTCACTACGCGATCACCGCCGAGGACTTGGCCGCGGTCGTATCGGAGCGTTTTTTTGAGGTCTACAATGGACACCCCGGTGTGAATCATCTCGGCGACGATGATCATCCCAGCATCGAACGGATGTGGGATATCGCCAACGCGATTCGTCAAACCTCGTTGGACATTCCGCCGTTGATGGGAATCGGCACCGATGATTCACACGAATATCACGGCAAGGCGGGTTCGCGACCGGGACGCGGCTGGGTGATGGTCCGCAGCAAGTACTTGACTCCCGAGCATTTGATTCGGGCGATGAAACGTGGCGACTTCTATGCGTCCAGCGGCGTGACGTTGTCCGATGTGCAATTCAACAAGGAAAGTCAGACATTATCGCTCGCGATAGAGACCGAGCCCGATACGAGTTACGAGACCAAGTTCATTGCCACGCTCAAAAAGGGAGACGGCGTGGATGAACATCGCATCGGAGCGGTGGTGGCGACCAGCGAATCGGCGACGCCCGAGTACAAATTGACGGGTGACGAGCTTTATGTGCGAGCCGTCGTCACCAGCAGTAAACCGCCCGTGGATCCATCGTTCAAAGATCAGAAGCAACAGGCGTGGACCCAACCGGTCGGCTGGGAATAAGCAGGCGATCGTCGCCCCCAAAAAAGTGGTCGCAAAAAGGTCGTCGCAAAAAAAAAGCAAAACCCCACGAATCCGTTCGTGGGGGATTTTGCATTTGCCGACACCTCATCCTTGGCGACATCATGATGAGCGGCCGTGGTGTCGTTTCCAGCGCTCCGTCTACCGCCCCAACTGCTGCGGATCCATTGCATCGTGCAATGACTGAGGACTCGCAAATTTTGACTGCGAATCTAACAATGCTTGCAGCTGGCAGTCGATCCAATCGACCAGCTCCTTCTTTGCTTGCGAATTGGGCAAAACATCGATTTCGAATGTCGAGGTCTTCATACCCCAAAGATCGCAGGGCGGTGTTGTCTTCATCGAATCAAGCTCCTTCGATAATTGTGCGTCAATTCCCTTGGTCTCGCTCACATCCATCCCTGAAAGATTAAAGAGAGATAACACACCCGTGGTCGAATGATTACATCCGAATCGTTTGCATTGCCACATACGATTGCGTTCTCGTTTGCAGCGACAATCTAAACACGATGCGGCAAGACGCGGGCGAGATTCCCTTCACCCGTCGCTTGCCACTGATGAATGGAATTATCTACCGACAAGATTGACCTGCCAAGTGAGATCTTTTCCGAGCACGATGTATCAGCGGTAAACCGCCCGCCCCCGCTATCATAGAGTGCTACGGCAAGGCCGGCACAAGTGCTCTGGCGAATCTCTCAGCTTCGCTTACATCAAACCGCGAAAACCTCGCAGTTACACCTCTCCTCCCCAGAGCCGCTTGGGCTCGAGTCCTTAGGGTCGGCTCAGCTAATTCGATGATCGTGTAGCGCCGGCGAGGAGACCTGCTTGCATAGCGGAACTCGCGTGTGAGTTACAGAGGACAGAGGACAGAGGACAGAGGACAGGGGACAGGGGACAGGGGAGGAAAGTCTTGACGACTTCCGCTACGCTAACAAATGCACAAACTCGAAAAGAGAAAATGCTTCAAAGCGTTGGCCAAAGCGGCTAACGACTTAAGCTGTCTTGTTTTTCTCACGAGTGAGAGCGTCCGAGCAAGTGGAGACACACTGCAAGCGTTGATGCGCGACCGGGCCTCACCCGGACGAGGCCCAAAAGGGACCGCCCGACCGCTGTCAAGCTACAGCTCGGGAGAGGTGCCTTGCGCGTACTGTTATCTCATCACGCTGAGGCTTAATTTCTAGATATAGTTCGCGTGAGAACCATACTTCGCCGGATTCTTCAAAATCTTTTTTCTGACTTTTCCCTAACGTCAGTGATTTCGAACACAATGAAGTGATTGACAACCGGCGATAATTTGATCATACGCCGACGCGTGGTCGGCGGGAGAGACGACATCATGCTAAAAGAGATATTGCAATCAAGCCAACTTTGCTGTGGACTCAATGACGTCCATGCTCAGCAGGTGATCGACGCGTGCCAGTTGATCGCGTTTCGCAGCGGCGATGTCGTGTTTTCCGAAGATGATCCTGGCGACAGCATGTTTATTGTGGTTAAAGGTCGCGTAAAAATTGAAACAGCATCGTCCGCAGGGACCGCTCGTTTTATCGATCATCTCGATGTCGGCGAACATTTTGGTGAAATCTCGATGCTGACCGGCGGTCGACGAGCGGTGATGATGACGGCGGTAATGGATTGCGAATTACTCGAACTAAAACAAGATGCATTTCAGAAGTTGATCTTGTCGGTCCCCGGTTTAGCCGCCAATGCCTGTCGCACGCTCGGTTTTCGGCTTCGCCGAGAAACGCACGGACAACAACGACGCAGTCGACCGCGCGTGATCGGCTTGGTCAACCAACATTCGGGGACGATGTTTTTCGCAGCGTTGGTTGCCAGAGCACTGGCGGCCGAAGAGGATCAGGTTTGTGTGATCAGCGAGGAAGCGACTCGAGTGGCCGCATCCGATTCATCGTCTTTCCAAAGCTGCCGCATTCCCGCGGACTTGAGCGGCAGTGAAAAGTCCGAGTGGGTGCGCAAGTATGTGCTCGACCACCAACGTCGCGAGGATGCCACGCTGGTGAATCTTTCGCCGGCACTGTCGGTGGAAACCTTCGCTGCGATCCTGCCGCAATGTGAACAGGTGTGGTGGTTGGTCACTCCGGACGACCTGGGCCAAGCGACCTATCGACTGCACACGTTGCTGCAAGCTCAACCCGTGCTGGCGTCGCGGATCTATTGGATGTGGTTGACGCAGGACGCGAAGCAGCCGCCAAGCGTCCCAGAGATCGCCAGCCCGTTGGCTCAGCCTGACTTCAAAATCAGCTTAGACAGTAAGCCTCAAGTGGCCTCGCGGCATCACCGGCAGAGTCTATCACGACTCGTCCGACACGTTCATGGCACGCGAATTGGTCTGGCATTGGGCGGTGGTGCGGCGCGGGGCCTTGCGCACCTGGGAGTACTGCGAGCACTCGAACGCGAGGGCATCTACTTCGATCTGATCTCGGGCACCAGCGCCGGCGCTTTGGTGGCACTTCCCTACGCGTTCGGCTGGGAGATCGAACGGACAATCCAAACTTTCAAAGAAGACCTGACGCCAGGTTGGTTTTTTCGGCACCTGCCGCGCGGGAACCAGTGGTTTATGGCGACCAAATTTTGGACCGGCGGCTGGGAACCGATGCTTCGCAACCACTTTGGGGAGGTCCAACTAGATCAGTTACAGATTCCACTGAGCACGGTTGCAGTTGACTTGGTGAGCGGCCGCCAAGTCATCCGCGATCGTGGCGACGCCGTGGATGCGGTGCTCGAAAGTATCAACCTACCCAAAATTGCTCGTCCAATTCTGCGTGACGGAATGGCGTTGGTCGATGGAGGCATCTTTAACAATGTGCCAGCCGACTTGTTATTGGATCGCGGTGCGGATCTTGTTGTCGGAGTCGATGTGGCAGCAAAATTGTCACCCCAATTCGCTGGCAGTACCCCGTCCACGCCGACCGAGGAGATGCGTCGACCGGGGCGTTTAGAAACTCTGATGCGAGTTAACGAAGTTCAAGATCACGAGATCACCGCATTGCGTACCAAAGCCGTTGATCTGATGATCGCAGTCGATACGTCCGCGTTTGATTTTGCCGATTTCACTCGCGCTCCCCAATTGGCCGAGATGGGAGAGATCGCTGCGGAGAAGATTCTACCTCAGTTTCGCCAATTGTTGGCCGAGCAAAAGGAGTCCGAGTCGGTAGGGGCTTCGCGGTTCACCTGTGCTTTGCCCCGCAGGAGTGTTGCCAGCTAGGTGTTCGCCCAGACAAGTTGGGAAGACGTCACTAGCCCTAATAACGAAATTGCCTGGGCATGTGATGCGGCCTGAATGAATGTCGCCGATGCATTTGATTACGTATGAAGTTTTTATCCGTTCACACCCCTCTCGCGTCTGATGGAATAGTCCAATTTTGAATCCTCACTGCATCGCCCTGCTCGGAATCGGGCATACGAACGCGGAAGTAGTTCGTCGCTGGATCGATTCGCCGATCCCGAACTGCCGCTTGGTTTGCATCTCGAAGTTTCCGTTTACCACCTATTCGGGGATGTTACCTGGGACGTTGGCGAATCAGTTTTCGATCGACGAGATGCAGATTCCGCTTGGGCCGCTTGCAGAGAAGGCAGGGGCGGAATTGATCTTGGACGAATGCATCGGGCTCGATGTCGAAACTCAGACGCTGCGTTTTGCAAATCACGCACCGTTGACGTTCGACGCACTCTCGATCGGGATCGGTTCGATGCCCGCTGGCTGGGACCAGCACGAATCGCCCAGTATCGTTCCGATCAAACCGATGCAAACGTTTATTGAACGATTCAGCCAACGCGTCGTTCAGTGCCAAGACACAGCCAACCGGCCTCCGAAAATTGTGGTGGTCGGCGGCGGTGTTGCGGGAGTGGAAATTGCCTTCTGCGTTCACACCCGCTTAAAACATCTGTTTCCAAAGCAGCCCGTTTCGATTGAGATTGTGACAAGTGGCGACGAGATTGCGGACGGATTGAGCCCCCGTAGCGTTCAACGGTTACGAGACTTGTTGGCTCGGCGATCGATCGGCGTGACCACTGATTTTCGGGTTGTCGAGGTGAATCAGGACGAAGTGGTCGATCCGCACGGCAACCGCCAACCGGCCAATGTGGTGCTGTGGGCGACCGGCGCCGCTGCGCCACCGCTACTGGGAAAACTGAACCTGCCGACCGACGATCGAGGTTTCTTGGCGACCGAGCAAACACTGCGTACCACCGCCGACGCCCCCATCTTCGCGGTGGGGGATAGTGGAACGATCCTTAGCGACCCTGCGCCCAAAGCCGGTGTGTTCGCGGTCCGCCAGGCTCCGGTGTTATGGAAGAATCTGCATGCAACCATTAACGCAACAACACTTAGCCGTTTCACACCGCAAAAAGAGTTTTTAAAAATCCTGAACACCGGCGATGGCCGAGCACTGCTGCAGTACAAAGGCTACAGCTTTCATGCGAGTTGGTGTTGGCAGCTGAAACGATGGATCGACGAACGGTTCATCCAGCAGTACCAGTTCTGACCGAGTCTTGGCCGAGACATTTTAGGGCACGCTTGAAACTCGTGACGCAATCGAGGCGAAAAACGCGTGTATCATCCAGCCATCATTCGCGGTTAGTGCAACTCACGCGTCAGTGTGGGATCGTTCGGTGAACGTTGATGAAAGTCTGAACAAAGCACTAGCGGACCGATTTGAGCAGCTGGAAAACTTGGTTTTTCAGAGTTTTAAATCGGTCTTCGCTCAATTTGCGATAAAACGCTTTCAAGATTGCCGCGCCGTGTCCGTGGTCCAAATGGGCCACCATTTCCGAGACGACATCGTCAAGCGTTCCCGAGTCAATCGGGTGTTCGGTTCCGGTGTAGACGCACGCATACCCCGAGATTTTGTCGCCAAACAGCTCTCGGGCATACTGCACCGCCGCCGCCATCGATTCTTCTTTTAGCGTATGCGGCTGCCGCCAATTATACGGGGGATCCCATTCGCGAACCGGTCGCAACAAATCGATATGCGTCAGCACGACGATCACGGCCGGAGGCTTCAATCTGCGAGCTTGATCATAAACCGCTGCGACTTCATCGAGCATTTGTCGATCGGCATCCCGCGCCGACGAATTGGCGGCCATTACCAACATGATAATGTCCGCAGACTTCGCCGCTTTCTGGATTTCAGCTAATTGGAAGCGACTGACGTCAGCTTCGTCATACCCCGGTGTATCGAGTAGCGTCACCTCGCTTGCCGACCCCGGCACACTGTATTGGTGCCGCGTCACGCTGCGTGTTTCCGGCAACACATTGGTGGTTGCGACTTGGTTATGCAGCAGTGCGTTCAGTAGACTTGACTTCCCCGCGTTGACTTGTCCCATCACTGCAATCGTGGTCGACAGATCATCAAGGTCATCGATCGAGGTTTCGCCCCGATCAAACTCATGAGCGATATCTGCCATCTCGGAGAACTCCGAGCGATACAGTCGCGATCCACTCCGCAAGCGACCGCTATACATTTCGATCAGGTAGTAGCCAAGTTGGCGAAGAAACCGCTGATAGAAACCGCGAATCAATTCGTTTTGCAATTCGACGGTAACATTGGCCGATTTTCGCCACAGCGGATACGCCAACATTTTGGCGGGATTCAGCACCGCCGAACCCACATAGACGACCTTTTGAACGACATCCAACGCGTTGACCACTTTGGGTAGCCGCTTGATTTGACCGATCGTCGCCAGATCGCTGCCGGGGATCGACGCGAGCACCCATTGTTCGAGATCCTCGGCCGCCAAATGAATCACAGCCAAAATTTCCACCAACGTCAGCGGATGAAAAAGCTCGTCGCTGGTTCGGTTGTGATAGTGTTTGGCCAAACGCTCGGCCAAGATTTGGGCGTCGCGAATGTAGCGGTTGAAATCCATGATCGATTGTGCGTCGATGTCTTGCACTTCTCGCCGATAGTCTTCGACAATTCGGATCGCCGAACTATCTTGCGGCGTCCAAAAGTCGGGAGCCGACAAGGGTTTGCCGGAGAAGGAACGGTGCACTTTGGGCGGCTTCCACACCTTTCCAATCAACCACGCGGCCCCCCACATTCCCGGCAGCAGCCACACGATTTTGTAAAACCAACCGGTCTGATAAATCGCAAGCGATCCGACGGCAAGATAACATGCCACCGGCAACGTCCAAAGAACGAACAGCACGACAAACCGGAAACTGATGCCGCGAATCCAGTTCATTTGGCTCTCCACAGTTCATGGCCCCGTTTCAGTTCTTCCGCGAAGATCTCTTTCAACTGATCCGAACTGGGCACATGGCCTTGCCGCAAATCGGCAAAGTACCAATCCCACGACATGCCCAACGCATAAGTAAACGCGAACGAGGTCGCTGCGCCGGCGGCGATCCCGACCCAAGGGATAAATTTCAAAATGCCTCGCATCCCCAATCGCACTGCGACACGGGTGCCCGCGGCACTGCTGAGCACGGCCCATCGTGCCGGTGTAATCTCTTGGTCGTAGATTTTGGCAAGCTTCATTGCCAAATGGGTTTGGATGCCAAGCACGATCGGGATATCAACCCAGGGCACGGGCACAGCCCCCGCCGTGCCGGCCAATGCGCTGGACGCCAACACCTGCCAACGAGCACGGGTTTGTCGCGACGAGGCGTTTTCGGTTTCCGTGTCGTTGAGTGTCAGGATTGCTTGGCGATACGCCAGCGGCAATTGGTCCAAGATCGCATGTTTCAACCGGTCGCCGCCAAAATTAGGATCCGCAAATCCGTCTTCCAGCTGCGTCAGATCGACGGGGATCACGGCGTCATGCAATCCCTCGAACTGACTGACTTTTTCCTGAATCAATGCTGGCAACGGATCAGGGACCGGCGGGGTTTTCGAGTCCACATCGTCTGCGTGCGCAAAAGGGTCGGGGCCATCGGACAAATCGAGCCCCCCGGTCACTTCGTGCAAACAGGTCAATACCAACATGATCGGCCGATGCGGTGACGCTTTGCGAATCCGGCGTAGCGGTTCGATCACACGATGCAGCGCATGGTCCGCGATGCGGACCGTGACAATCATCAGCTGGGTCGAATCGGCGAACGCCGCGATATCGTCGCTCGGGTCGTAGTTGGCTTCGGCAAGTCCCCGTGTATCAAGAAACGACAGCAGCGGTTCGAGCGAATCGGGGAAATCGAACCGCCGCGAAGTCTTGGTCTCGGGCCGATAGCCTTCGCCGATCGTCGCGTCTTCGGCCCCAGTCAAAAAACGCACGACCGAACTTTTTCCGCTCCCCGTTTTTCCAAACAGCCAAATTGCGGGCACGGGTGTCTTGTCACGAATCTCTTGAATTTGTTTTTCGTAGACCGCGTCATCTTCAGGACGTCCGCTACGCCAATTCCATCGTGCCAATGCCATTCGTGCCGCGTCGATTCGTGTGCGTGCTATGAGAAAGAAGGGTCACTGGAAATTGTAATGTAAACCGCGGGATCTTTCGATTGGGGCGACTGCCGATCCGGCCGCCGCGATGGCCCTAAACGTGGACCATCGCAGCAAAATCGAAGCCAACCCATGCCGCAACGTTACGCCAATTCCGGCACTTCGTAACCGGTTCGGTATTGGCGTTTCAGCAACGCGTTGCCCGCTTCGGCATGCTCGCCGACGAACTGCTCGGTTTCCGGATCCAATTCCAAGATCGGGCTGAGCTTGATTTCGTCACTTTCCATCGGGATGCCGTGCGCGGACAAGTGCGTATCCATCTCATTGAGCAACGATTTCCAAAGAGGTGAATCCAATTGCGAGGCCGCAGCATTGGTGAAGTTTTCACCCGAGCGGAAAGCGATGTTGGCAAGGTTACACCAACCGGTGCTGTCGTTACCGAGTTCGACTTCCGCGTTCAGCGAGGCACGGTCACGCGTTCGGACCGCATCGATGAAGTTGGCTTGGTGCAAGACGTCACCCGAATTGCCTTTGAATTCTTTGATCATTTTGCCTTTATCATCGTAGGCGGCTCCGCGGCCACGTTGACCTTCGTAACGACCGCCTTCGCAATAAGCGATGTAACCGCTGCTAGGTCCGGGGTGCTTCGGACTGCTCTTGGAACCCGGCGCCGAAGGCAGATTCGACAACCCGATCACGACCGGGATCGATCCGGTATCAAAGTAGGCAAAATGCACGTTGGGCGTTTCGCCAGCATCGTTCAGCGCCACCCGGCCTCCGCCTCCGAAGACGCGGGTGGGCAGCGCGACCGAGTCTTGGAAGACGTTATTGCGACAATCGTCCAACACGTGGACGCCCCAGTTGCCCATTTCGCCGGATCCGGTATTCCAAACCCAGTGCCAATCGTAATGCAAGGCTTTGCGATAGATCGGCTCGTCTTGTGCTGGGCCAAGCCACAAGTCGTAAGCGACGTTCTTGTCAATTTCCAGCGGCGTATCACGTTTGCCGATCGAGGGGCGGATGCCATAGCGGTTCACTCGAGCGGACGTGATTTCGCCCAGTGCTTTTTCTTCGTGCAAGAATTTTTTGATCTCCGCCTGCATCGGGTCGGATCGCTGCTGGGTGCCGAGTTGGCAGATGCGATTGTACTTTCGCGCCGCGGCAACGGTTTGGCGACCTTCCCATTGGCTGTGCGACAAGGGTTTTTCGACATACACGTCCTTGCCCGCTTCCATTGCCCAAATTGCGGCCAAGCAGTGCCAATGGTTACAGGTAGCGACGACAACCGCGTCGATCGAATCGCTGGCGATCAGATCACGAAGATCGCTCCAGCCTTGGGCTTTGGGGAATCGTTCTTTGGCGAGCCCGAGTCGTTTGGAATCGACATCGCAAAGTCCTGCGATGTTGACCCCGGGGACCTTACTGAATTGGCTCATCAACCCACCGGCGCGACCGCCACAGGAGATGAAACCGACATTGATTTCATCGTTTGCGTTGGCGGCACGCAGAGTTTGGGGAGCGATGGCGGTGGTGACTCCGGCAGCTAGGCCGGCGATCAAGGTTTGGCGTCGATTGAGTTTCATATTAGATAATTCCAGGGTGTAAAGGAGCTGGTTAGAGCGTAAGTGATGTGTGTTGGTGAATTGTGTTTCCGCTACGGGGGGCGATTTCATTGTAATGCGTCGGCATCGCCGTGAGTACAACGCCCGTGAACCTTGGAAAGCTGTGACGAATATTCGGACTACGTTGGTCACTTGCGCAAAAGTAGGGCTCTTGGGGAACAGGATTCCTGTGACAGCTGCCTCGATCGTGACGATCATTTGGCTTAGTGCACCACAGATCCGCGAGGATGCGGAATCCGCCGCTGATAAACTGGCCGCGAAATTACGGATTCCTGTGCACGCCACTGCAGCTGGCTCGACTGATTTACGCGTATTCTCGGCAGCCGGCCTGGACTCGTTTCGCCCGGACACAGGCCTGCAGCCTAGGTGACGCCCCCCGCTTTTGATGAAAGATGCCATGGAACCTTCCTTGAGAATTTTCGACGAAGAAACGGGGAACCCAAAATCACTGCGAATCGGCAGCCGGTTGGACAAATACCGGATTGTCAGCCGTCTTGGCGAAGGGGGGTTCGCCACCGTCTATGCGGCCCATGACACGATCGAAGACCGACGCGTGGCGCTGAAAATCCCCGACACTCGCTATGTCGCGAACACCCAATCGGTCGACGATCTGAAACGCGAAGTGCGAATCATGGCGAAGTTGCGGCACCCGGGGATCTTGGAACTAAAGGACGCTCGGTTCGTCGAGGGCCACTTCGTCATGGTCTTTCCGCTGGGAGAACAAACGCTGGCGGATCGGCTCAGTCGCCGCTTGGCTCGCGCCACCGCGGTCGATTATTCACTGCAAATGATCGATGCGGTTGCCCATGCCCATCAACAACGTGTCCTGCACCGAGACATTAAGCCCGATAATTTCATTCTGTTTGCGAACCAGACGATTCGGTTGACCGATTTTGGCTTGGCACGAATCCAAAGGAACGGCAAACATGTCTCGGCATCGGGCACGCTTGGCTATATGGCTCCCGAACAAGCCATGGGGCACCCTGGGTTTCGCAGCGATGTTTTTTCGCTCGGCTTGGTGCTGTACCGCATGCTGTCCGGCGAACTGCCGGACTATCCATTCGAAGCCCCGTTGCCGGGATACCAAAAACTTCGTCGCGGATTGTCTAGCGATTTTGTCGCCCTGATTCGCAAAGCCATTGATCCGGTGCCGAACCGACGTTTTCGTGACGCGATCGCGATGCAGAACGCCGTCAGCCGGATTCGCTACCCGCTGAGCGACCGCAGCATCAGCCAACTCGGACGCACCGAGACAACATCACGGATCAGCCAACGCCGCGCCGGTTGATCACGACTTGCCGCTTTTACGGCAGTAGTGAGCACTGGTGGAAATGTCACTTTCGGCTTTGGCACTAAACGGGTGGCATTTGTAGCGGAGCGGCGCTGGCCCTCGCTCGGTCAATTTCGAACGTTTTATTCGCTGCAACCGGACGGCTCGCGCCGCGAGCGCTACCCAAAGTAAAGGGCATGGGATCCAATGGCGATGCCCGTCGCCCAATTCGACTGGGCTTTTCACGGCGTCTGCGCTACAATCCAGAGACCTCTTCGGATCACCGTCTACTGGATTTCTCATGTCGCATCGCAATCGCACGCTCCTGCTCCGCTCGGCAAGCAGCGTTTTTCTTTTCGTGTTCGTTTTGACGACGTCGCGTCCTGCAGTGGCCCAGCGTGGCGAGTTGATCGAAAGTTTGTTTCGCACGATTGCCGAAGCTCAATTGGAACGAGAGCAACGCAATCGGTTGCCGACGCAACCGCCTCCGCCGACACAACCGAGCCAGCCGCGTCCGGGAAATCCGAATCAGCCCACGAATGTTGAAATCGCTCCCTCGCCGTTTCCCAGTCGTGCGGATGCCAACCGCGCCACCGCTGCCACGCAAGTCCCTCGAATCAACGTCCGCAGTCGTGAAGCAGCCGATTTTGCTCAAGAATTGGTCGATTTCTACGTCACGGTTGACCGCTTGGTCGTCGATCTGCGCGAGCATTCGGTTCGCAACCCCAGCATTCGCCCGTTGTTGCCACAAGCGTATCGGATTGCAGCCGACGCTCGCACGCTGATCCAAAGCTGTGACAATCTCGCCTCGTTGCAACCGATTGCGTTGCCGTATGCCGAATTGGATTCACGTTGGCGACAATTGTCGTTCAGTCTGCGTTCACTCGACCAACTTGACAGCGAATGTTCGGCTTCGATTCGGCGTGCCGACCAATTGATCGCATCGATGGAACGCCGTCTGAATATCGGGCCTCAATTCGATCGCACGCAACTTCGTGACTTGATGATTGTCGCATCAACGTGCATGGAAACGCTGATTGATGATTTGCAGTTGGCAGCGATCTCCAGCCGCGATGCCGAAACCTTGACGCACGATTGCCGATTGTTGCAACAGAAACTTCTCAGCCAAGCAAAATCGGTCGCCGAAGGCAGCTACGAGGATGTGGTGTCACGATTCACCGAGTTCGTCGGTCAATGGAGTCCACTGGGTCTCCGCGTCGCCGCGATCAACGATCGACATCTCAATCGGCGATTGGATCGGATCCGCGATGTTGCTAATCAAACGTATGCGCTGCTTTGGATTCCGCCGCCGACCAGTGCGGTGGATGTGCGTGCGGCTTCGGTTCGATTGGAATCGAGCGTGGGCAATATTTTGGACCGGCTGACGCTGCGATCGATGGTCGCACTGAATCCGTCCGAGCAAATTCGGGTGATGGAATCGAGTCGCCGGCTGTATGACCAATGTCGGCAACTCGAGACAGCGACCGCGCGGAATGCGTCGATGCGTGATTTGGCGACGACATTCAAAAAGATCGATGCGGACTGGAACTCGCTGCGTGCTTCGTACATTCAAATGGGAACGGTCCCCAACAGCGCGATTGTCGAAATCGACAGCGTTTGTGAGCAATTGCGACAAGCATTGAACGTCTCTGCGTCGAGCGGCACCCCCGTCGACTTGGCTAGCTTGGTTCAGGCCGCAGCATCGCTGGAGGGTCATGCCGAATATTTGGACGCCGATGTGCAGCGTTTCAGCCGCTATATCACCTCTCAAAGCCGCCGTAATTCGCTGGTCGATGGTTCCAAAGATTTCTATATTCACGCAAAACGACTGCATGCTCAGTTAAATTCACGTGCGGATTTCGGTGACTTACAACGGGAAGCGAGTCATTTGATGGACGGCTGGGAGCAATTGAGCAGCGAAATTAACAATTTGCAGCGAAACGGCGTCCCTACGCGATCGGCCGAAGCGATGCAGCGGGCACATCGCGAAATGGTCCCCTTCGTCGCCCAATTGGGCGCCGCCCTGTTACAGCGGTAATGCCCGCTTCCGGACTTACACAGCGACGACTGTACTACGACCCTCCCCCCCGCCTCTTGATATTGGCCAACTACTAGGGAAAACGGCAGGCATCGGCTATGGTATCCGCTAGCCCTGCGTCCAATTCCAGCTAACCAAAACGAAGATGACGATTCAACGTAACCCTACACGCGGCGTCCAAATCGGCTCGATCACCGTCGGCGATAACCATCCGATCGCAGTCCAAAGCATGACCGCGACCAAGACACAAAATATCGATGCCACCGTCGCGCAAGCCGAAGCGCTTCGCGAGCAGGGCGCCGGCGTGGTTCGCATCGCGGTGGATAGTGACAAAGATGCCGAGGCGCTGGCGGAAATTCGCAAACAGACGACCGCGAACTTGGCGGTCGATTTGCAAGAGAACTTTCGTTTGGCCGAAAAAGTCGCTCCCTACGTCGACAAGATTCGCTACAACCCCGGCCATTTGTACCACCATCAACGCGACAAACCTTGGCAAGACAAGGTGCGGTTTATCATCGATCAAGCGAAAGAGCACGATTGTGCAATCCGCATTGGCGTGAATTGTGGCAGCATGGATCCCGCCAAAAAAGAGAAGTACGATCCTGCGGACTCGATCACCCCTATGATCGAATCGGCACGGGAACATTGCGAATTGGTCGATTCGCTCGACTTCACCCGTTACGTCGTTTCGCTCAAAGACAGCGATCCACGAAAAGTGATCGAAGTCAACAAACGGTTTGCCGAATTGCGCCCCGACGTCCCGCTGCATCTCGGTGTGACCGAAGCGGGCATGCCGCCCGATGGAATCGTCAAAACACGGATCGCTTTTGAGCAATTGATTGGCAAGGGAATCGGCGACACGGTTCGCGTCTCGCTAACACTGCCCAACGATCGTAAACCCGAAGAGATCGATGCGGGCCGCTCGATCGTGCAAGACATCTATAGCGGACGGGTCCGCAGCGTCGTGGTCTTTGACGATTCGTCGCTGAATATCATCAGCTGTCCGAGTTGTTCACGGGTCGAAAACGAAGCGTTCATTGAATTGGCCGCCAGCGTCAAAGAGATGACCGAATACGCCAAGAACCATGCGATCACCATCGCCGTGATGGGATGCCGCGTGAACGGTCCCGGCGAAACCGACGATGCCGATCTCGGATTATGGTGCGGACCAGCGAAAGTCAACTTGAAACGAGGCACCGAGGCGCTCGGCGCCTTTGGCTATGACGAGATCCTGCCCAAGCTAAAGCAAGAACTCGACGATCTAATCGCCCGCAAAGGCTAGTCGATGGAGTGAGTCGTGGGCCGTAAGGCACCGGGTACCGCGTGGAACCCGGCCGCTGACGCGCGAGCGGCTCAATAAATCAACAAGCCATTGACGAGTTATGCTACGGGGAGATCTCGCTTACGCGATCTCAGCTAGTTTTGCGGCCGCGTTATCGCATAACGAACGGGCTTCGGTCTCGGATTCCGCTTCGGCAATCAAACGCACGATCGGCTCGGTGTTGCTGCCGCGGACCAACAACCATTTGTCGGCCCATGCCAATCGCAGCCCGTCACCGGTGCTGGCGCTTGCATCGGGGTGGCTCGCGACCAGCGTTTCAAACAGTCGCGGCAGCTTGTCTGCGGATACTTCGGCCTTGGATTTGTGGATGTGCAGCTTTGGCAATCCGTCGGCAAGTTCCGCCAAGCTTTGACCGGTCGCGGTCATCAGATCCAACACTTGCGCCATCCCGACAAAGCTGTCGCGAACATATCCGACTCGCGGATCGATGGGACCGCCATTGCCTTCGCCGCCGTATTTCGCGTGTTTCGCGATCATCATATCGGCGACATTGGCTTCGCCAACGCTGCTGCGAAACGCCTCGACCCCTGCATCGGCTGCCAATCGCTCGCTCATCCCGCTTGTCGCACCGTTGATCACGATCGCACCTCGCGTCGCTTCGTGTTGCATCGCACGTTTGACACACAGTGCCAATGTATATTCTTCGCCAATATAGCGGCCATTGGCATCGACCAACGCTAAACGATCAGCATCGGGGTCCTGGCAAAATCCGACGCTACAACCGTGCTGGCGAACTTGTTCGGCAATCCCCGTCAAATTGTCGGCTGTCGGTTCGGGAACATGCGCAAAATTGCCGTCGGGCGTGTCGCCCACGATCACCGCGTCACACCCGAGTGCGGCGAGCAATCGCTTGCCAAGCAAACCGCCTGCCCCATGATTGCTGTCCAGCAACACGCGGTGTTTTGCCTTGACGATCGCGTCGACATCGACGGTCGCCAGCACCATGTCCAAGTGATCGGCATGCGGATCCGACTCGGGGGTTGCCGATCCAATCTTGTCAAACGAGCACCACGCCGCTTCGCCTGCCAGATAGGCGTCGCGAATCGAGCCGCCGGTAACGGCATCCAAGACACGTCCGTCGGGCCCAAACAGTTTGATGCCGTTGTAGGGCGGAGGATTGTGACTAGCGGAAATCTGTACAGCTCCCGCAGCGTTGCGTTGACGCACTAACACGCCGACGGTCGGTGTCGCCGCGACATCGGCATCGATGCAATCGCGACCACAGGCGGTCAACGCGGCAATAATCGCTTGCTTCAGCATGATTCCGCTGCTGCGACCGTCGCGACCGACCACGATCGGTCCTGCGGGCAATTTCGAGGCATAGGCCCCTACAAAGCGAACCGCGACATCCGGCGTCAGCGACTCGCCCACAATACCCCGAAGCCCACTGACACTAATGATTAAATCGCTCATGAAGGATAGTCTGATGAATGAGAAGGAAGAGTGAAACGAAGCGGGTTAGTTTTTGTCGCCCCACGTTGCCAGTGACCCTGCAAAACAAATAGAATCACATTCTTGCAAGGAGTATCCGCGAGGGTGCGTCAGCCAAAGGTGCCGATTCGTGCCCCACACGCTATTCATGTAAAACGAAGCGTTGGTTTGACTGACACGCGTTTTAGTTTGATTAGCTTAACTGCGAAACCAGCATGTCGGGCACCCTGCCACTGTTTTTTTGATTACTGAATACTTTTCCGGAGCGATTCGTGCAAGAACTACTATCCGCTGTTGAAACCGCTGCGAGCGAGTCAAAGATCAGCAAGTCTGCGGCCGGCCACATTCGTTCATGGTTAACCGAAGATCGCTACGCCCCGTACCGCGAGGAAGTGGCCAAACACATCCGCGAACAACAGTGGCAGAAATTGGATGATGTTTTTTGGACGATCATTCCGTTTGGTACCGGAGGACGCCGCGGCCGGATGTATCCAATCGGCTCTAACGCGATCAACGACCGCACGATCGGTGAAAGCGCCCAAGGATTGGCCAACTACGTCGTCGATTACGCCAAACGCCAAGGACGCAGCGACGCATTGTCGTGTGCCATCGCGTATGACACTCGGCACAAATCACGCCACTTTACGGAACTGTGCGCCGGAATCATGGTCGCGGCAGGAATCAAAGTCTACTTGCTTGACGATTATCGAGCGACGCCGCAATTGTCGTTCGCGGTGCGTCACAAAAATTGTGATTGCGGAATCATGGTGACCGCCAGCCACAATCCGCCAAGCGATAACGCGGTGAAGGTTTACTGGTCCAGCGGAGCTCAAGTGTTGCCGCCACACGACAAAGCGATCATCGAACAAGTGATGTCGTGCCAAGAAATCAAGGCGGTCCCGTTTGCCGAAGCTTTGGCCGATGGACGCGTCGAAGTGGTCACCGACGAAATTGATAAGGCGTTTCTCGACGCCGCTGCAGCCCAGGCGTTTGCCGGACCGCGTGACGCTAAAATCCTGTACTCGCCGCTGCACGGTGTTGGTGCCGCCGCCGTGATGCCCCTGCTAGAGCGTGATGGGTTTCAGAGCGTCGAAGTCTATGGGCCTCATGAAGAAAAAAGTGGCGACTTTCCTAACGTTCCAGGACACGTCTCGAATCCCGAAAACAAAGCGGTCTTTGACGAACCCATCCAATATGCCCAGTCCCAAGAACTCGACCTGATCTTGGCGACCGATCCCGATTGTGACCGGCTCGGAGTCGCCGCCCCCAAGACCACCGATTCCACAGGCCCATGGGGCACCTTTGACGGCAACCAAATCGGGTCACTGCTTGCCGACTACGTGCTCAGCAAACGCGAAGCCGCTGGAACGTTGTCCGCGGACCACTACGTTGTCAAAACGCTCGTCACCAGTGAACTGATCCGACGTATCGCCGAGGATTACGGCGTCCGTTGTGTTGGCGATCTGTTGGTCGGGTTCAAATACATTGCCGAAGTCATCGATCGCGAAGGTCCCGACCAATTTGTGTTCGGCACCGAGGAATCGCATGGCTATTTGGTGGGTCAATACGCACGCGACAAAGATGGTGCAGTCGCTTGCATGTTGATGAGTGAATTGGCAGCCGAATTGAAAGCTCAAGGCAAATCGCTGCACACACGTCTGGCCGATCTGCACCAAAAACATGGCTACCACAAGGAAGCATTGATCAACTTGGTGATGGAGGGCAGCGAAGGCATGGCGGCAATGCAGCGGTTGATGAAAGCGTTCCGTGAAACGCCACCAAAATCGCTTGCAGGAATCGCAGTCAAGCAGATCCGCGACTATGGAAGTCAAACCAAGTTAGATGTCACCAGCGGTGAGAAATCGGCACTTTCCGGCCCCAAGGGTGACCTGATCATTTTGGATTTGGACGAGGAAGGCAACTACGTCGCGGCGCGTCCAAGTGGCACCGAGCCGAAGATCAAGCTGTATGTCTTCACGCGAGTCTCGGCAGAGGATTCGCAAGACCTCGATGCGGCTGGAC